>Ga0209395_1007954_pt1 | contig 10980 bp, 7 predicted proteins | sample GOMGulsemesocosm_3_FD_184635 | JGI IMG/M metagenome (GOLD analysis project Ga0209395, IMG submission 184635) | Methane-oxidizing microbial communities from mesocosms in the Gulf of Mexico - GOM9D Gulf of Mexico (SPAdes) (version 2) | ecosystem: Environmental > Aquatic > Marine > Cold seeps... | reverse complement strand
AATAGCCAATAAGATTCAACAACATACAGCGACTATACTCTGTGTCGATGATGAGCCCTCTATTCTGGAAAGCCTCAAACGCTTCTGCAACGCCAACCAATGGCAAGCTATATGCGTTGACAGCGGCGTCGAGGCTCTTAAAGCCCTCAAACAGGCGAAACAAAGCAGTATAAGTATCGACCTTATTATTTCAGATATGCGCATGCCCAACATGACCGGCGCTGATCTTCTGAAGCAAACCCGACAGCTATACCCCGACATACCCAGAATTCTCCTCACAGGCTACGCAGACATTGACGCCCTATCAAAAGCCGTCAACGAATGTGCAATCTATAATTATATCTCTAAGCCTTGGGACGCTAATCTATTAACCAATGTAATCAAGAGCTCGCTTGAATTTACTTTCATAAAGAGAGAAAGACTAAGACTAGAAGCCTTAACCATTGAACAAAATCAACGATTAAAAGATGTCAATCAAGACCTAGATGCAAAGGTAAAAGAACGGACAATCGAAATACAGCAAGCGCTTACGTTACTTAATCTATCCCACGAAAAACTGCAAAGTAATTTTTCAGATACACTCAACGTTCTAGCGCAACTGATGGACTTTAAGGAAGGGCGAGATTACCGACACTCACATATTGTCTGTGCTCAGTCCTGTCAATTGGGGAAACGATTAAACCTGTCGACCGGGCAACTTGAACTGCTTCACATCGCCAGCCTACTCCATGACATTGGAAGCTTGAGCCTTCCTGAATCTGTTTTTACTACACCACAAGATAAATTGGACGAACGTAACAAGCGCCTATATAAAAAACATGTCTTATTGGCTGAAGCCGCACTCATGAACTCCCCCAGCCTGACGGAAGTGGGTAAAATCATCAGAGCACACCATGAACGCCTAAACGGGTCTGGATTTCCAGACGGTTTAAAAGGCGAAGAAATACCCATCGAGTCACGGATCATCAATATTGTTAGTATGTTTCACGATCTAGAACACGGACGTATCGTGCATGACATTCATGATTCTAAGCTCGCCACAAATTACATGCTTAAGCTTTCTGGCCAACACTTTGATGCAAACATTCTCAAAGAGTTTCTGTCTATGATCCACGAAAAGGATCAAGACCAGAGCATATCATTCACGGCCAATAGCCAAGAACTTAATGAGGGTATGACATTAGCCAAAGATATCGTTTCCAGTAGAGGACTGCTATTGCTAACCCAAGGCACCATCATTAGTGGCGATATAATAAATAGTATAAAACGCATAGAAAAGGAAACCGCTGAAACATTTACGTTCCTTATTATTGCCCCACAAAAAGACTAAACCGAATGAATAATACAGACATCGATTACCAGACTTTATATAACGAAGAAAAGTCAGCGCGAATAAGCGCAGAAAATCTCATGGGCACTCGCTCTAAAGAGCTACACTTCGCCCACGACGCACTTAAATCAGCTTACCACAAGTTAAAAAACCAAAATGCACAGCTCTTGCACCAAGAAAAACTGGCCTCTATTGGACAACTAGCAGCAGGGGTTGCACATGAAATAAACAACCCCATAAGCTTCGTCAAGAGCAATCTCGGAACACTCAATAATTACACAAATAAGATAATCAAAGTCATGAACACCTACCAGACAGGTCTAACAACTTTACTATCAGGAGAAACAATTGACAAAGAAACTATCATTAGAAGTATTCAAGTGATCGAAGAAGAAATTGATATCGATTATATACTTGATGACCTTTCCGCCCTACTTAAAGAATCTCAAGAGGGAGCCGAACGCATTCAAAGTATTGTTGAAGGCCTTAAGAACTTCTCTAGACAAGACACCAGCGAACTAGAAATACTGGACATACACGAGTGCTTCAACAACACATTCCGTCTGCTAAACAATGAAATAAAACACAAAGCAGAACTTGTTACGAATTTTGGTGTCATACCTACTCTATTGGGTCATCCAGGTAGCTTTGGTCAGGTACTCCTCAATCTTGTTGTAAACGCCTGTCAGGCCATTGATGACTTTGGAAAGATAACGGTCACCACCAGAACCTTCAACAGCTCTATTATTATTACGATAGAGGACAACGGTAAAGGTATAGAAAAAGATGATATAACCCGTATTTTTGACCCTTTTTTTACTACCAAAGAAGTTGGTGAAGGAACAGGACTTGGGCTATCGATATCTCACGGAATAATTAAAAAACATCAAGGGGTTCTGGAAGTTAAAAGTGACCTTGGGCGCGGAACCTGTTTTACCATTACCCTGCCCATGGAGAGAAGTGAACGTGAAGATCGCCGCAAAACTGATAGACGATCTAGCATTAGTTTTTAGTATCAACCTAATTAAATAGCCCTCATATTATTTAACAAACAAGCTAATCAAAGGAGTAATTTAGACCCAGCGATACCATGGAGCGTTTGTAGGACAAGTAATTATCTGAATTATCTTCAAACTCGTGACTCATACGCAGTCTCCAATTCAGTGGGCGTTCATCTACCTGAGTTAACGGCCCTTCATAGCTCAGCCTTATCCCGCAAGCTTCCCTTAAGCGACCTGCATTACCGGTTTCTGATTCTGGTGGTCTCGCAGAGTCTATTAGGTAGTCACGACTGGAGCAGTGCCCCCCCAGCTCTAGCATACGCTGACCAGACAAGGTGTATGTCATCAACAGATCGAGTTTTTGATAATTAAGATCTCGGTAACCTTCAGCATCATCCCGGGCTTGATAACCACTCAGGTATGCTTTGAAAGACATCTTTTCTGACAGCGATTTTTTAACCAGGACCCCATAGCCATTGAAATTATAATTCACCGGTGACTGTTCAATATTAACACCCAGTAAATCATCATTGAGTAACTCATCATAACGACGCTCACGACTATAGACGAAAGCCCGTAAATACACGCCGCCGCTTTTGTATCGAAAAGTCGGTTGCACACCTGCTTCGGTGTAATCGAGGCTCTCCAACCCTAAACCATCATAATCTTCAACATAATCGCGCTGACTCGAATACGCGTATACGGCCAACGATCTACCGCCCTCAAACCGATAAATGAATTCAGCTGCTATACGAGCACTGTTATAATCAAAACGCTCTGCGAGAGAATCACCACGGCTGGTGCTAGCCACACTGCGCTGAATCTGGCTGTAGTAGGTGCGTCTGTCCACACGCGCATCTCCGGTAACCAACAGGTTGGCACTGCGTTTTCCTATTTTAAAACGATTAATCCAGCGTAAACGGCCATCTATCTGGTGCTTGTCCGCATCGGATGCATCGGCTTCATACCACTTACTCCGCCAAGCCGCGCTGTATCGAAGACTGCGTTTATTCGCTAGCTCGCGCTTGCCTTTATGCTCTATAGCCAACCTTGTGTAACGTGATGGATCGGTCGGATCAGACAATTTGAATGGATTAGAATCCATCCCCGCCTCCATTGTCGCCTCCAGCGCGCTCAGCGGACTCGACAGAGAAAATAGCAACGAGCAAGATAACGCCAACATAGCGGCGCGCGACGAGCGAAAAGTAAATACCCGTTGATCGAGTGATACCATCACATTGTTCATAGCGACTCTCCTGTTAATTGGCTCAGCAGTTCATCGAAAAACTCAGCATTGTTAAGGCTGTAGTAGCCGGGCAACTCCCAAATAAGTAATTTCGGTGGCTTGTACACGAAAGCATCGCTGTTCAAGTACGTCTTCAGCGCCCCACCATAACCACCACCGCTCTGCGCCAGATTCAAGACATCAAGCTGGGTATACTCGCTGAGAAAGCCGGAAAAGTTGAAGTTCAGCTGCCCCTTACTGTTGCTGGTACCCACCAGCACCACCTCGGCCTCAGGAAGATCGGTGAACAAGTCCTGCGTTGCCAGAGATTCTGTCGTGTATTCATCAAACTGCTCTTGCGGATAGGGCTTGCCACAAATTTTAAAAGCCGCGCGCTGCAAGCTGCCATCTAGTTCACGTCGAGCTTGTGGATGGGTTCTAAATACAGACTTGGCCAGTACTGGATATATATCGAGTGTTTTAATATGCGCCGCGGTCAACTGCGCGACCCGGCGAGCGCCTTCACTGCTCCAGTGATGATCGCGGGCAAAAAACAACGGTTCTTGAGTTTCGCCTGGCTCGTCGAGCGACTCGAACAACTGCGGTAACGCTGGTACCTGTAAACCCACCTTGCGCAATCTCTGTAGATAGCGGGCGTAAGCTCGACGGCCGGCTTTGATGTCGTACTTGATCTTTCCCAACTGCTGAGTTTCAACCAGACCACGTGTGGGTATAGGCACGATCAACAACTGAGTGCCGCGCTTGGCCAAGGCGCCATTTAACTTTCTGAGATGCTTATAGCCCGCTTTACTGGGTCCAAAGTCTTTCTTGAGATCATAATCGCGATAGAGCCAACCAGATCGACCCTCTTTAAGGGTGCGAAAATTGTCGAGATAATCACCGCGATAACTGGATTTCTTCCGCGCCTTTTTGCACAAGCGCGGTACCTTTTCCGTAGCCATCTTTGCGTTAACCACACTCAAACCGCTTAAGTCCGTTAGGCCTGGACTAACCGCCACGTTTGTATCTGCTGCGATCGGACGATCCAACAACAAAGCGATCGCCAAGGATAAAACAAACCGCTGTCCCATAGCTCTGGTATTCAGTACTCGTGATTGATTGATTACACTCATACACTTCCCCTAAAGACCTTCACTGGCAGCTAATGGCTAACCCAATGTGTTTCGGTATTTCCTTGAGCATCGCTCGCCCTCGAACAGACCAGCAAACTCGAGGTAGACCCCGCCTGCAGAATAGTCATGCCAGCATCGGCCAACTTCATCGAAGTCAGCCCCACATCCCCGCCATGGCTGAACACGCTAAGGGATACTTTAATTGGGTTAACCGAGCGAGATTGGCTAGCGCCTGCGCTTAATTTTGAAAAAACCTGCTGCGCTTCTTGGCTGGTTTTAATATCCAAAGCCCCCGCCTGCGCTAAGTTGTAAACCGACAATTGTGCGCGACGCGGATCAACAAAAAGTGACTCACTTAAAAGCCTGACCCCTGTGTTCGATGTGACCAGCGAATAGACCTTTCCGGCCTCAAGACGTCCCCGCCAACCCTGAGTGAGTTCATCTTCCAGACGATAGAGGCCTGCTTTTAGATAGACATAATCACTGGCCCGGCAAAAACCCGAAACACTAAGCCGCTTGCCTCCCAAACTCAATTGCAGCGCGCGATCCTGTGTGTTGAGCAGCCTCACAAAAGCCGCATCACTGGGTGCTTTATCGTAGAGTGCAGCCTCGTCGGCGCAAACCTTCTGCCAGATGGCACCACTCAACCACAAGGCCGTCGCTGCCGCACCAATATAAAAGATGTTCTGCTGTGGTGTTTTAATATTCATGACATGTCCTCGGTCTGCAAAAAAATAGTGTTAATCCAATAACGGCTCTGCGTATCGGCCTAACGAATCTGCGTTGCTTGTGCTAGCCCCGTGTATTGCTCATCCGCGCTCATGTGCGGTGGCAGCTGTGAGTACTGCATCTTCTGCGCATAATCGACCAGCAGATAGCGCTCGGGAATCTCCCAAACGACCAACTGTACCTGCTGTAGTTTCGGTAAATTTTTTTCGATAAAATTTGCCATAGGCACAAAAGGCCCATCAGCCGATGCCGAAAAGTTGATCACTGCATTAGACATGGCCTGCTGCAGCGCCCCAGCGAAGTTCCAATCGTTATTGGCGCTGTAGCTGGTTCCCACCAGCGCCACGGCAGGTGCAACGTCTGGTTCAGCAAAGAGGTCGCCTGCGCTGTCCCGATAGGTTTGGTAAACCGCAAGCTGATCCGTCGCGGGCAAAAGCTCATCGAACCAAGGGGACAGAGGTAAGAAATTCATAAGATCTCCTTGCAGGGTACGTGTCGCGACACGCTCGGTGGTAAAACGCTGATGGCCCACATCGAGGTCTGCGTGGTTTATGCGACGCCCTGCCTGCGACTGTGCGACTCTTCTTGCCACACCCCGGGCCACTACCCGCGCACCGGCGGGCGTCCAGTGGGTATCTGTGCGAAAGAACATAGGTGCCGACTGCAGCAACATAGCTTGATGACTGTCGAACACAGACACACCTGCTACCTGAAGATTTGCCAACAGGCGCTGGTAGAGGTCTCGGTGAATAGCACTTGGACGAAGGCTTCCCGTATAGGGAGCATAGATACGAGCTTTAGCCGGCACGGGTGCCACAACCAGCTCAACTCCTCGGCGCTCAAGATAAGATTTAACCCAGCGCACATACTCGAGGTTCTTCGCCAGCGAGCGCTCCGCCTCTAGTGGGCGATGAAACTCTTCGGTAGAAAACAACCAGCCATCACGACCCACAACCAATCCAGATCGTCCCTCGCGAAACACCAAGAAGTCCACCGCAGCCCAGAAGTTCACGCCGATGGATTTCAACGCGAAGTCTTCATCGTATTGCGCTTCTATCCGCTGCGCCCATTGCCCTTGAAGCCATCCGCTCAGTGAACCGCGGGCGACGCTGTGGCTCAAACCCGGGACAGAACAAATACCGAGTATCAACACAAGACTTAAAAAGCAGCTGACAAAATAGCCCTGTAACAAAGTGTCTTTATATTTACCCTGTAGATTTGACATAAGTACCTCTGCAATATGATGTTCTAGGTTTTCTCTTAAACAGCTACCGCGGTGGTTAAAACTGGAAATACAAAAACGCGCTGTAGCTCTGCGCCGACAACTTCGCCAGCGCCAAAGCAAAACCTGGTACCAGCAATCCTATGTAGGCGTAATAGGTGCGCTTGGAGAAAAACACCTGACCCACCCCCGCCGAAGACTGATCAATACCCTGCGCTTGTTTTTCAATGCCACGCTGATGAAAACCGCGATAGACAATCAACACCCAAGCCAGCAGTAAAATACACAACTGCGAGCGTTGCATCTGAGCCAGGTAAATTTCGCTCAACTGCCATGCGCTGCTGCCCTGCTCAACGAGGTTAAACATGGCGCTGTAGAGTCCGCCTGCAACACTTAGTGACTCGGCGCGAAACACCACCCAACCGAGCATTACCAACAACAGCGTTAGCAACCAGCGCACAGGGCTAAACTGCTTACCGGATGTATCCACACCAGTCGCCTTCTCAATGGCCAGTAGACCACCATGCCAAGCGCCCCATACCAGAAACGTCCAGTTAGCGCCGTGCCATAAACCTCCCAGCAACATGGTTAAAACGAGGTTTCGATAGTTTTTAAGCACACCACCGCGGTTGCCACCTAGAGGGATATAAAGGTAGTCCCGCAACCAGCTCGACAAGCTTATGTGCCAGCGACGCCAGAACTCAGTAATTGATTGACTGATGTAGGGGTGGCGAAAGTTTTCGACAAAGCGAAACCCCATCATCAAACCCAAACCGATTGCCATATCAGCGTAACCGGAAAAATCAAAATAGAGCTGAGCGGTGTAGGCAAAAACAGCAAGCCAAGCGTCTAGGCTCGAGGGGTCAGTCAAGGCAAAGCCGGTATCGACCAGCGGTGCGATGCTATCGGCAATGACCACTTTTTTAATAAAGCCGAGCATGAAACGTGAGCAGCCCTCTGAGAATTTTTCCAGACTGTGCTGGCGATCCTGAAACTGATGGGCAACGTCTTTATAGCGCAGCACTGGGCCGGCAATTAATTGAGGAAAGAGCGCGATAAAGGCCGCAAAATCAATCAATTTATGAGTGGCTGGTGTATCGCCACGGGCAACATCAATTATGTAGCTGATGGCTTGAAAAATATAAAATGAGATGCCGATGGGCAGAATGACTTGAGTAAACAACCAGGGATCCAGTCCGGCCGATACCATGCCTGCGTTGATACTGGCCATACCAAAGTTGGCATACTTGAAATAACCAAGGGTTGCCAAATTTAAGGTGACGCCCAGAGCGAGCCAACGCTTGGCCGCAACAGAGCCACAACCCGCCGCTTCGATTTTCAAACCCAGCTGGTAATTCCACAGGGTGACAGCGACAAACAACAGTAAAAAGTCAACTCGCCACCAGGCATAGAATAGGTAGCTACCCACCAAGATCGGCCATGAGCGATGCGCTGACGGCGTCGCATAGTAAGCCAATAGAAACAGCGGTAAGAAGACAAAGAGAAAGATATTACTGGAAAAAATCATCTGGCCCCCTAAGCATCGTTAGTGCTTGTTATTGCTCTTGTAGGGGATAGAGCAAACGCCGAGCCAAGGTTGATTTTATTAAAATAATGTCTTTTATCTCAATAGCTTAAGAACACCAATACCCCTTAAAAAATGCCCATCAACAGCGAAACTAATCAGCGCATAGCGACTTTCTAGTTTGCTTTGCATAATGCAAATACAGCCCTTTCAAAATGCAAAAACACACATCTGTAAAACACAGAGGCATTAGAAAAGTAATAAAAATCAATCAGTTAGGTTACATGGAATGACCTTTGCACTGAATCCCTTATCAACAGTTATAGGGGCGGTCATACCGTGAAAATCAACCGAGAGAAAGCTTGTCAGCGTCTGCATCACCGCGTCAGCACTCCGCTTTCGGTGAGTATTGACGACCGTGAGTACCAAGCTGCGGATTGGAGTCTTGGAGGCTTCAGGGTCAGCAAGTGGGATCGCTGGGATGATGACCTCATTGCCGACAGCCGACTCGACTGTCGCTTTGAACTGCCTTTCCAAGGTTTCAATATAGCCTTTGCCGTCGAGGTAAAGGTGGTTCGGCTACTAGCCGAACAGCAAGAGCTAGCCGTCAGCTTTGTCGACCTGGACGATCGCCAAACTGAGTTGCTTAATCATTTTGTCGAGCAGCTGGTGCGTGGCGCCATGACCCCAGTCGGTGACACCATCCTGCGTATTGACTCGCCGGTGACGCCGGTATCCACAAAACCGGACCCCAGCCCCACCGCAGAACTGCCCTCCAACCGTTTGCCCATCAAACTGATCGGTATGTCGATGTTTTATTTATGCTTGGGCACACTGCTGCTGGGCTTAATCAGTATCACCGTCTATGAAAACTTCCTTAGTTTGAAAGTCAAAACCGCTGTCACCGCGACACCGGTCGAGCCGCTTATTTCGTTGGTCGATGGTCGTATCATGCGGGTCAACGCCGCCATCGACCAGCCCGTCAGCGAAGGCGATGCACTCATCAACATAGAATCACCCGATCTGGAAAAACGCTTACAGCAGGCTAAGCATTTTATCGAGTTGAAAAAAATTGAATTAGAAAGCGAACGCAAACACCACGCGCTCGCCATAGATACCAGCGGCCACCCTAACACCAAGGAGGCGCGCCGCCACGCCATTGAAGTTGATCGCGTGGAGGACGAGGTGGCGCTGGCCGCTCAACAACTGCTCACTCTCTATGAATACCGAGACGCGCTGGGTGTCATGTCCCCCAGCAAAGGCCGAGTGGTACAGATGTTCCGCCAAACCGGCGCGCTGGTGAAGCGCGGCGAGACCATTGGTGTCTTCGAGCGTGGCGGCGATGCACTGGTGCACGCTTACGTCACCCCCAGCGAGGCACGTCAACTAAGCCTTGATCTCACGGTTGCGGTGCACCTATTAAATATGAATACCCGCTGGGCCGGAATCATCAGTCGCATTCAAACTGATAAAAGCCACCTAACCGACAACAACCTGCGCTACGCACCCGCCAACCTCAGCGAGCGACATGTATTGGTGGAGATAGCGCTTCTCGACCCAATGCATAATAGCCCGCAGGCCAAGCGCCCACGCTCAGGTTTACCGGTCGAGGTACTCTTTCCTACCACCTCTTTAGCCAGGTCCATTCAGCGCTACCTGCTCAAGAACACGGATGACACCCAGCCGCTGAAAACCCACGCCAGCTGGTCAATGTGATGCCGAAACTTCAGCAACCCAACACCAATGATCAAACCACCGCCAGCAACACCGGCCAGCTGATGGCCGCGCGTGACTTTACTGCCCTGTGCAGCGGCAGCTACTACAGCGACACCCCCAACAAGTGGACGCCGCTTTTTTTAATGCATTTGTGCTTTTACTTTGCTATTTGCTTTTTGTTACTGATACACGTGCCCAATAGTCTCTGGGATCCCGAACTGCGCGCCATCACCTTTACCCTCGGCAGCCTCGGTATCTGGCGCTACAGTTGGTGGTTTGTGCACGTCGTGCGCTCTGAAATTTATCAGCGCGTACGCTTTCCCAAGTTGCGCGCTAAAGCCGAAGCTCACTGGCAGGCCGGCTGGCGACCACGTCAGGTGCATTTCATGATGACCACCTTTCTTGAGCGCCGCGACACCACAGAGCTGGTTATGCAGAGCATCTGTCGAGAGGTTCGAGAATCGGGCATGACCGCCACCCTGTGGCTCGGCTCTGGCGACAGTTATGACGAAAACATCATGATGAACTATATGCGCCAGCACGCCCAAGATCTGCCGCTGGAACTGGTGATGATCCGTCAGAACGTCTCCGGTAAGCGCATGGCCATTGGTCTAGTACTGCGCGCCATGAGCCGGCGTGGTATCCACAAGGACGACATGATCGTTTTTATGGACGGCGACGCGATACTGGCCCCCGGCATTTTACAAAAATGCTGCCCATTATTCGAAGCCGATAAGGAATTACAAGCGGTCACCACCGACGAGGAAGTGATTTGCTTCGGTCCCAAGTGGGTTGGTTCCTGGCTCACCATGCGCTTCGCCCAAAGGCGTCTGGCCATGCAGTCCCACGCCCTGTCGAACCGCGTATTAACCCTCACCGGGCGCATGTCGGTGTACCGGGCCAACCACCTCACACGCTACAAATTTATTCGCATGCTCGAGGCCGATCACCTTACCCACTGGCTCTGGGGCCCCTTCCGATTTTTGTCCGGCGACGACAAGAGCACTTGGTATTACATGCTCACCGAAGACGCCAAAATGCTCTATGTACCCGATGCGTTGGTTTACACAGTGGAAGAAATCGATGGCTCGGGCATCGA
>Ga0209395_1007952_pt1 | contig 10983 bp, 10 predicted proteins | sample GOMGulsemesocosm_3_FD_184635 | JGI IMG/M metagenome (GOLD analysis project Ga0209395, IMG submission 184635) | Methane-oxidizing microbial communities from mesocosms in the Gulf of Mexico - GOM9D Gulf of Mexico (SPAdes) (version 2) | ecosystem: Environmental > Aquatic > Marine > Cold seeps... | reverse complement strand
CAGGAACAAAACCCGTTACACCGTCCACACTGCCAAAATAGATATGACCACTAGAAGATGAAACTACAGATCTTGCTAAAAAACTATTACTTATTAAACCATCATTTACGGTGAAATGATGAAAAATGCCTGTTTCAGGTTCTAAGCGAAACACACCATGTGAAGTCGCTAACCACAGCATTCCTGAAGGGGCCATAGCCATAGATTGTATTGAAACCTCAATGCCATCCATGTCGATACTATAGTTAATGAAAGATTGTTCACGCTTAGAATAACGGTCAACACCTCCTTTTGTCGCAAACCAAAGTGTATCGTTATCTGTTTGTATTACGGCATTTAAGTAACTACTACTTAAGCCCATTTGTTCATTAGTAGAGGGTAGAAATTGCTGTGTATTAGAAGTAATGTTGGTTGAACTATTGTTATCATCAGGTATTATTTTAAATAATCCTTCACCTTCCGTACCAACCCAAACTTCCCCTTGTTGGTCAACAAAAGTAAACACTGGATCTACGTCATCAAGATAATGTTTTACTTGATTCGTTTTTGGATCCCATCGAGTAACCCTACGACTAGATGCAAAAACTAACCATAACCTTCCTTGTTTATCTAAGGTTAATGAGTCAAGTGCTTGAGCGTCATTTTTTAACCAATCCATATGAACACGTTCTAGCTCACCATCAGAAGAATCAAGATAAAAAACACCGGCACCAGTTCCTACATATATAGCTTCATTTTTTGCTTTAGCAATACTGTTTACGCGTAGTCTTTTTAACTGCCCTGAGAGTGCTTTCGATAAATGAGGAATAAAGGTATTGTTGCCGTCAAACGATACCAGGCCTCTCCCTGTTCCTAGCCATAATTTTCCATCAGGGCGTTCCGCCATCGATATTACTTGACCATAAAGACCTGCTAATTGCTCTTTTAGTAAGTAATCTTTCCAACCATAAAATCCCGGAGCATCCGGAAAAACTTTTATCACTCCAGAGTAACGAGTTGCCGCCCAAAGCAAGCCGGTCGAATCGACTAATACTTGCCTTACATCTCGGTTTCCAAGCAATGCCCAATCACCATTATGCGTTGCTGGTACAAATTGAGATGAGGCTAAATCAAATTGATAAATACCTGCAAAAGTAGACAGTAATAATGCCCCTTTATGCTCTGTCATTCGGGTAATACTCGGTAAAACACCTTCGGGAAAGGTGAATTGTTTGTAACTGTTATCAGCTACATTTAGTTGGCCAAAACCTGACCAAGTAGCGACCCATAAATTGCCATTGTCATCGATATGCAGTGCTCGTACTTCTGGATGATCTAAGCCCCCAGTAGTAACACCAAATCTCTTAAAACGTTGTGTCGTTCGGTCTAGCCGATATAGGCCATTTGATGTTGCTGTCCAAATCCTTCCCTGCTTATCTTCTGTTATGCTCCATATACGATTATGTCCAATAGAGTATCGGTCGTTAGGGTCATGAATATATCGTTGAAAATCTTTTGTTTTATCATTGTATAAATTTAAACCACCGCCATTCGTTCCTACCCAAATGGAACCATCTTGCCCTTCGTATAGAGCCTGTACCTTGTCAGCCCCTAATGTATTTTTCTTTGAAGAATCATAACGAAAGTGTCTAAAAGACTGATTTTCCCTTTGATATAAATTAACCCCTCCTCCCCAAGTACCGGCCCAAATTCGATCTTGACTATCAATTAGCATCACTCCAACATTGTTATTTGAGAGGGAGTTAACTTGGTTTTTCTTATGTCTGAATGTCGTAAAACGATAACCATCAAAGCGCTTTACACCGTCTGCGGTGCCAAACCATAAAAAACCTTGTCGATCTTTGGCAACGGCATAGACTTGCGCATTATTTAAGCCACTATTTGCAGCAAGTGATTCTATTTTTTGTTGTTGAGCCGAAGATGAAGAGATAGTGATAAGTTGAAATAATACGAGAAACAAAGTTAAACAATATTGTTTCTTGAAATTGACTTTTATTAGCCTTGAATAGTGGACTACCACGTTAGAACAAATTTTCACCATAACTCCTTTTATCGGCGATTTTTCTAGCTAGTTTTACTCGTATTCCTTTTCATTCTTTTAGGTAATACGCTTTCGAAATTATTTAATCTGTATCCGACTCCAAATAAAACCTACTGAACGTCTAAGCAATATCCCAAAGGATCTTTGACATCATTATTAGATTGTTGTTCTTTAAATTTTTGCTGTACTTCACGCACTTTAGGCAGACAATTAAAAAAATGAGGGATTAACTCAGGATCAAAATGTTTCCCTGACTCTTCCCTTAATAAATCTAAAGCCCGCTCTTCAGTCCAAGCTTTTTTATAGGGGCGTTCGCTAGTTAATGCATCAAATACATCGGCAATCGCTACAATTCTGCCAGATAAAGGAATATCAGTACCTTTTAGCCCGCGTGGGTAACCTGAGCCATCCCACTTTTCGTGGTGTGAAATAGCAATCTCTTCGGCCATTTGCAATAAAGGTGTTTGATGTTTACCAATAATTTTAGCGCCAAATTCTGCATGCTTTTGCATAAGGATCCATTCATCAGCATCTAGCTTTCCTGGCTTTAATAATACCGAATCTGGTATGCCTATTTTTCCTATATCATGCATAGGAGAAGCATTATAAAGTAGGTCACACCACTCAGTTTCTAGGCCTATATCTTCAGCTATAAATTTGCAAAACAAGCTCATGCGAATAACGTGCATACCTGTTTCATTATCTTTATATTCTGCAGCACGACCTAATCTTCGAATTATTTCTAAACGGGTATTAGTTAACTCTTCAGTACGTTGCTGAACAAGTAATTCAAGATGTCGACTTTGATCATATAAGGCTAAGTGTGTTTTAATTCGCGATAAGACAATGGGAGGGCTAATTGGTTTAGTAATGTAGTCTACAGCCCCCATACTCAAACCGGCTTGCTCATCCTCTATCTCATTTTTTGCGGTAATAAATATCACGGGAATGTGAGCAGTAGCAGCTCGAGCCTTTAACTGTCGGCACACTTCATAGCCATCCATATCAGGCATCATGATATCGAGTAATATAAGTTGGATTTTATGGTCTGAGTTAGCGATTTTTAAGGCAATATTACCATTTAAAGCAATTTTTATTTTATAATGTGGCCTAAGCACACCCGTTAATACTTCAATGTTTTCGGGGGTATCATCTACAACCAAAATAGTTCTTTTTTCCATATCTGACATTATCTACGTCCCTTAAAATTCCATTTAAATGGGTGTTAATATAAAGTAACATGACTTTACAATAATGCACTATCGTTATTTTTTACTAAAATATAAATACTTAACTTAGCCTAGACATAAATATAGAATTTGTCTTATTTATTTTGTCGATAGGTACCGTATTAATATTTTTAACGACAACGTAATAATATTAACGTATTAATAATAGATAAAATCCATTAAGTTTTGCACTGTGATTTTACAGAGATATTGATGGTTTCCTTCCATCAGCCAAATGTATAATTTTTCCACTTTTTACATACTAAATAAAATATACAGTTTAAAAAAATCTCAACTAGCAGTGAGTTAACGAGTATGATAAAAATGAGCAACATTCAAATACGTAAAGTAAATGTTCGTTAAAGGCGGAGATCTTCTTTCTAACGAGCTCTTATGTTTTCAAGGAAGTTGTATGATTTATTCGACTACTGAGTCAATCCCAGGAAAAGAAATAGAAGAAATTGTAGGTGTTGTTACAGGCAACGTCGTTCAAGCAAAACATATTGGACGCGATATAATGGCAGGCTTAAAAAGTATTATCGGCGGTGAAATACGTGGTTATACAGAAATGTTAACCGATGCTAGAGATATAGCAATTCAACGTCTAATTGAAAATGCTGAAGAAAAGGGAGCTGATGCCGTTGTAGGTATTCGTTTTACTACAAGCGCAATAATGGATGGTTCATCCGAAATAATGGTCTTTGGGACTGCGGTTAAATTAAAAGCATAAGAAGAACTTAAGGAGGAGCAAAATAAATTTGGCTATTTTGTTTATTATGTTCACTCGTTTAGCTAAACCTATTTTGTTCCCCTTAACTGGGCATAGCTTGTTACTTATAACCGCTACTAATTACTATCTGAGGATATATGAAATGGATCATTCAAATAAGCAAGTTACGACATTTTCTTTAGTTTCTGGTCTTATGATTTTAACTGTAATCATTATTAATCGAGTGGGTTATGGCGTTTACTTCGAATTAATTCAAGGTTTGATACTTGGACTTTCTGTTGTGATTTCTTTCGTGGCATTACATAAGTTTGCAATGAATTCAAAAGCTATAAAGTAACGCAAAGCTAATCGGCGTTCAAACTTACAAATAAAAGTCGGCTAGCACTCGTTTCTAGTACATTTTAGCCAACTACAATTCCCCCTAATCGGGCGTTATGGGTACAAATAATGTTAGAAGTATATTTAGGTCTTAGTGTCATTATTGGACTGGTTGTAATCTATGATGGATACCTCATCGTTAAAAGTAATGGTGTAATTGGGACCGGTGAATTAGCTATGTTCACATCAACTATTGAGTTCATTTGGGCAGTTGTTTCTATAGTTGCTTTGTTTACTTTAGAATTTCAAAGTTGGCAGGTATTGATCCCTGTGATTTACCTTACTCATAACCTTATTGGTTGGGTTTATGGGATTTGGTTAGCGTCAAAATCACCAATAGAAAAAACTGAGAAAATAGTTATTCCTCTTTGGTATTCAAAGTTCGGTTTAAATTTTGGAGTTATATTTACATTCAGTTGTGTTTTTGTTCAGTATCAAATGTATTCATAACTAAGTCACACAAGCAGGAAAAAATAGCTGGCTATTTGCTCCGCTCACTTCTTTTAATCAATTATTATTTTCCCCTTAATGGGGCGTTGTTTTCTGGAGAATTATGAGTCGTCATCATGTTATTATTTTTGATGGAGTCTGTAGCTTATGTAATAGCTCAGTTAATTTTATTATAAAGCGAGATCACTCTAATAGGTTTGTTTTTGCACCAATGCAAAGCCCTGCGGCTCAAAAATTAATTTCGGATTACAATGTCGAAAATGTTGGATTCGATACATTTCTTTTAATTAAGAACGGCGAATGTTATTACCGTACAAACGCTGCAATTGAAATCGCTAAAGATTTACGGGGAGCTTGGTCTTTACTTATAGTGGTAAAAATAATACCAAGGCCTATTCGTGATTTTTTTTATCGGTTATTTGCTAGAAATAGGTATAGTATTTTTGGTAAAACAGAAATTTGTATGGTTCCAACTAAAGAATTAAAAAACAAGTTTTTGTGGTAACGAGACATTAAAACAATTCCAAAAGAAAAAATATAATTGGCAATTTTTATCATTACAACATTTTAACAAATAACTTTAGCCCCACTTTTTGGGGATATACTTAGATGTGTTTGGGAGGTCGTAAACGTTGAATCAATTAATTGATAAATCTATTGGGTGCCCTTATTGTGGTGAAACGATTAAAGTTTTAATTGATTCATCCGATATGGATCAAAAGTATATTGAAGATTGCCAAGTCTGTTGTAAACCGATAAATTTCATGGTTTTTGAAAGTGTTACTGGTGAAATTGACGTTAGTATTTACAGCGAAGATGATGTATTTTAAAGGAGTAGGAGTTTGAAAGTCTCAGGGGGAATCATATAAGTAATCTTGCTACTTCGTCGCCTATTGTAGCGAACAATCTTATTGCCTATTAATTAGGCCATACCCAACAGGAGCAACGATGAAATTACGTAGTGTTTTTATATCTTTTCTTATATATTATATTTTAACCACGTTTATAGTCAGTTCAGCATTAGTTTATTTTGATATTAGTAAAGTAGCGGCATTAGATGTCATTATTTTATTTGGTGTTATTCGATTTATTGGTGGGACATTCGCAAAAAGAAATGGACGTTATTACTCAGATATTGAACAAACTAAAGTTATTTGGGGCTTTATTGTAATAAATACTTTAATCCAAAGTTTGTTTGTTCTCAGCGCATTTTCGTCGTCAGATAAAGCGTTTAGTTTAAGTATCTTCTTAATTGCTTTAAGTATTACATCTACATTGCATTCAATTGGGATATATTTTTTTGTAAAAACGACTAAGAAAAATTTAATTAAACGTGGAATTATTGCAAGGTAGCGAGTTATTCAAAAAAGAAAAATAACAGTTTACTGCTTTCGTCCCTTACTTTTTGACAAACAATTTTTAGCCCTAGTAGGGCTTTATTAACAAAGGAGTGTTACACATGCTTATCTTAGGTTATTTACCCTTACTAATTGCCTCAATATTTTTAATTGTTAGGGTTCTTCATTTTAAAAAACTCCAAATACACATAAAATATGCATACCCAAATGAGTGGGATAAGTTAAGCTTAAATAAAATGGGAATGAAGGAATCAAATGCAAAGTCAGCAAACATGGAAGAGTCTATAAAAAGTGGTTTCCTTTCAAAGCAACAAGACCCTCTGATAGTTAACTTTCACCGTAAAGATAAATTTTTGATTACGGTTATGGCTATGTTTGTTTTCTTACAACTGGTAATCGCGTTTATACAATAGTTTGTGTATATCAATCACTTCAAACGGAACAAAAGTGGTGTTATAGATATAATCTTAAACGTTGTTTGGTACTTGCTACTTAATGATCGCATTGCCGACGCTAGAGCTTGTTATTCTAACGTCGGCTTCATCAATAAAGCGGATATAAGCATTGAATATACCCCTAATACTTCTTATCGATATTAGCCGAAATACTCAGAATAATTTACAATTAGAAAACAGGTATTAAACCATCTAATATTCACATAAATTTAGAATATTAACACTCGAACTAACCTTTGCTCAGTTAGTTCAACTGCTATAAATTATAAGCGCTAACTTTCTCTAATAATATAATCAAAGGCTGACAATGATGCTTTTGCTCCTTCACCCATAGCAATAACAATTTGTTTATAAGGCACTGTAGAGACATCACCTGCGGCAAATATACCTGGCTCTGTAGTCTGACATTTCTCATCAATAATCACTTCGCCATGTTTAGTAAGTTCAACAACCCCCTGTAAAAAACCGCTGTTGGGTAGTAGCCCTATCTGTACAAAAATCCCCGATAAGCTTTGTTGCTTCATTTCACCTGTCGCTCTATCTTCATAGTCTAAGGCAATCACTTTACCGTTTTCAGCAATCACCTCTTTAGTGGCAACATTTTTAATAATTGTTATTTTGCTATTTGCTTCAGCTTTTTCTACCAATATTTTGTCGGCTTTTAATTGCGGTAAAAATTCAAAAACGGTTACATGATTAACCATACCCGCTAAATCTAAAGCCGCTTCTATACCTGAATTACCACCACCAACAACCGCAACATCTTTACCTTTGAAAAATGGACCATCACAATGTGGACAATAAGCAACGCCTGAGCCGATATTCTCTTTCTCTCCAGGGATACCAAGCTCACGCCATTTCGCCCCAGTAGCAATAATTACCGTTTTAGACTCAAACACTTCACCGCTTGAAAGGTGTAACTTTTTCGGTGCTTTATTTTCAGGATATCCTTTCTCTATTTTCTCGACCCGTAAAAACTCTTTTATCGTAATATCGTAATCGCTCAAATGAGCTTGCATATTACCGGTTAGCTCTGTGCCTGTTGTTTTTGGTACTGAAATTAAGTTTTCAATGCCAACGGTATCTTTAACTTGGCCGCCAATTCGGTCGGCAATCATAGTGACATTTAAGCCCTTACGCGCCGCATAAATGGCAGCCGCAATACCTGCAGGGCCTGCACCAATAACGGTAACATCTTGCAGCGGTAGCTGTTCAGTTTTATCGCCACCAATAATATAAGGGAAACGTTCGATAAGTTTATCAACTAACTGCGCCGTATCTATTTTACCATTGGCAAATAATTGACCATTTAAGTAAACACTTGGCACACCTTGGATATTACGTTCATCGATTAATGCTTTAAAGAGACCACCATCAATCATTTCATTACTGATATTTTCATTTAATAAGGCAAATTGATTTAACGATTGCACGACATCGGGACAGTTATGACAGCTTAATGAAATAAACACCTCAAAGTGTAATTTCTCGGTTATTTTCGACACCATGTTAGTCAAGGTGTTATCAAGCTTAAGCTCAGTGCCTGATGATTGAAGTATGGCTAAAATAAGTGAATTAAACTCATGACCACTTGGGATACCCGAAAAATGGATACCGTTATTTTCCCCTTCAATCTCAACATAAAAGGTGATTGGACTACGTAAATTATCATCACGCTCAACTAAGATTAAGTTTTCTGATGTTGAACATACCTGTGTTAAAAAATCTTTTAATTCGGTGCGTTTTTCATGCTCACCAGTCTGTAACACGAGTGATACCTTGTTAGTCATGTTTTGGGTGTACGTTTTTACTGCGTTTATAATATCTTTGCTTAACATGGTGCTACCTTATTACGTTGGTGACTTTGCTGAAATAAGACAAGTCATCTGAACGGGTGTAATGAAGCGGAAAGGTATAACTAAAACGTGTACCAATTTCCGCCAATATAGAGGTGTGTGGCTTAGATTTTACCGACTAAGTCTAAACTTGGTGTTAAGGTTGCTTCACCTTGTTCCCAAGCTGCAGGACATACTTCACCGTCGTTTTCGCGAACATATTGTGCCGCTTTTACATTACGAACCATGTCTTTAGCACTTCGGCCAATACCACCAGCATGAATATGAGCCACTTGAATAACGCCATCTGGGTCGACTAAGAAAGTACCACGGTGTGCCATGTGGTCTTCTTCAATCATCACATCAAAACCACGAGTAATGGTGCCAGTTTGGTCGCCAATCATTGGAAATTTTATTTTGCCAATGGCATCTGAAGAGTCGTGCCATGCTTTATGTGAAAAATGGGTATCTGTTGATACCGAATAAACTTCTACACCGAGTCTTTGTAATTCTTCATACTGGTTTGCCATGTCTTCTAATTCAGTCGGGCAAACAAACGTGAAGTCTGCAGGGTAAAACAAAAATATTGACCATTTCCCTTTAGTACCTTCAGACGTTACTTCAACAAATTCGTTGTTATGAAATGCTTGAGCTTTGAATTCTGGGATAGTTTTTCCTATTTGAGCCATGTGTAATTCCTCTTTTATTTTTAATATAAATGTTATGTGTCAGTGGGTTTTAAAAGCATGTTTGCTTTCGATGTGGGTATAGTAGATTTATATTTTTGATAAATAAATTTGATTAAATTGATCTTTATATTCTAAAAAATAGAACTATAAAATAATGAGTCACTAACCGGGACAAAGGTTATAGGTGTTCAATTTAAGCTCAGCAAGTACTCAGTAGGGGGGGAAGCATAAAATACTAAATAAGAAGATGACTAATTCAATAATTACTCTTAAAATATGATCTACGTTCTAGAAAAGTAATCATTAGAAAAATGATCTCAATAAAACAACTGCACTACGCATTAGCAATTGAAAAGACTTTGCACTTCAAAAAAGCAGCAGAGGCCTGCAATGTATCTCAATCTGCATTAAGCACAGCTATCAATGAGCTTGAAAAACAATTAGGGCTAATCATTTTTGAGCGTAACAACAAACAAGTATTAGTGACCCAAAAAGGGCAATTGATACTTAATAAGGCCAAAAGGGTAAAGTTGGAATTAGACGAGTTACTGCAAATACCGCTAAGTGATAACCGGCCATTTTCAAGTTCTATGACCATAGGCGTTATTCCAACCATTGGACCCTACCTTTTACCTAAAGTATTACCCGAAGTCAGACATCAATATCCAAGTTTTAAATTAAAAATACTCGAAGAGCAATCTCATACACTCGTGGAAATGGTCCGAACTGGTGAGCTTGATGCAGCGATACTCGCTTTACCTTATCCAATAGATGGATTAATGAGTTTTAACTTTTGGCAAGAAGACTTCTATTTGGTCTGCCATAAAGACGAATGCCCAAATACCATGCAAGAAATTAGCAGTGAAGAGTTAGAAACTGAAAAGCTCATGTTGTTAAAAGATGGTCATTGTTTGAAAGAACATGCATTAGCCGCATGCCAGTTGAAAAACCCAAAGCAAGATTCTGATTTTGGCTCAGCGAGTTTGCATACGCTCATTCAAATGGTCGCAGGTAAATTAGGCACCACACTCGTACCACAAATGGCATTAGATCAATTAACTTATAATGAATCTGAACTCAGAGCCATTCATTTAAATGAACCCGGTCCACATAGAACGATTGCTTTAGTTATTAGGCCCAATTATGTAAGAACCAACGAATTGACATTGCTCAAAGATATTTTTACAGCGCAGCTCACTAATAAGTGTCGTTAAGATAAGCTTTCCATAGTTTAGTTTTATAGAATGATATCTTAGATTTTTCCAAATTTACTGATTCAATCGCACAAGTCATAATGATTTCACCTTAAATCAAGCAGGTGAACAAAATGATAAATATTATTAACAATATTAAAGCAATTTTTAGTACTACTCATGATAAAAGTTCGGTCGTAACGTGTAACTACTCAAACAATTACTATGGTGATCAATATTGCCAAGTAAAAAATAGATGTTCCTGATTTTCACAACGGAATATCGGTAAAACGGCAATTATTTAGATTGGAAATAAATAGGGAAATGTTTAAAGTTATTATGGTGTTTTTAGTCTAGTTTACTTATGAACTAAACGTCATCTTTCATCTCTAAACTGCCTCTTATGAGAGATAAATTGGTTCACAAACATAGACAGCTTTGTGCGCTTCAATGTCATTAACTTAAGGTTAAATTATTAATTTACAATAGGTTAGCTAGTTACTAACCTACCTATGAATTAAAAATATAGAGAAATCACCAATGAGCTGTTCAGTATTTAATTCAAATAGTACAAAAGTTAACCAATAAGATTCATTCAACTGAGTTTTTAGAAAATCACCGAAAA
>Ga0209395_1007935_pt1 | contig 11001 bp, 12 predicted proteins | sample GOMGulsemesocosm_3_FD_184635 | JGI IMG/M metagenome (GOLD analysis project Ga0209395, IMG submission 184635) | Methane-oxidizing microbial communities from mesocosms in the Gulf of Mexico - GOM9D Gulf of Mexico (SPAdes) (version 2) | ecosystem: Environmental > Aquatic > Marine > Cold seeps... | reverse complement strand
GTTCGGTTGCTTTGTAGCGAGACAAAATGACTATCAAAACGAGATCCGAGGGTAGGATTCCTACCAAAGCTTGATTATATAGAACGTAGTGATAATGGCTGAAAAAAGAAATATTTATATTGTAGGCCCAATGGGTGCAGGTAAAAGCACTATTGGACGACAAATAGCACAACAATTACATCTCGAATTTTTCGATTCTGATAGCGAAATTGAGCGCCGTACTGGTGCCGAAATAGCTTGGGTTTTTGATGTCGAAGGTGAAGATGGTTTTAGAAAACGTGAAGCATCAGTTATCGGAGATTTAACCGAGAAGCAAGGTGTAGTCCTTGCCACTGGTGGTGGTTCGATAATTAGTAAAGAAGTTCGTAATAAACTTTCTGCACGAGGCTTCGTGGTTTATCTTGAAACAACAATAGACAAGCAAGTCGCGCGTACACAACGCGATAAGCGCCGTCCATTATTGCAAACCGAAACCGATCCACGTGAAGTGCTCGAAGCGCTTGCTGGCGATCGTAATCCACTTTATGAAGAGATTGCTGACCTAACGGTACGCACTGATGATCAAAGTGCTAAATTAGTTGCTAAAGAAATTATAGACAAATTAGGCTTTTAATTCAGATGAAACAGCTTCAGGTAAAACTCGGTGAGCGTAGTTATCCGATATATATTGGACAACAACTATTAAGTAACAGTGCATTGCTTGCGGAACATACCAGTACCGATAAGGTGATGGTTGTTACTAACACCACTGTTGCTGAGTTATATTTGGAGCAAGTCACACAATCGTTGGAATCGGTTGGTAAGGTGGTGACAAATACAATCTTACCTGATGGCGAACAGTTCAAGAATTTGGCTATTTTAAACCAGATTTTTACTGATTTACTGGCCGGAAAACATGGCCGCGATACATGTATTGTCGCACTTGGTGGTGGTGTTGTCGGTGATATGGCCGGTTTTGCTGCTGCTTGTTATCAGCGTGGGATAGATTTCATTCAGATCCCAACAACGCTGCTTTCTCAAGTAGATTCTAGCGTTGGCGGTAAAACAGCGGTAAATCATGAGTTAGGTAAAAACATGATTGGCGCCTTTTATCAACCTAAGGCTGTATTCATTGATATTGATTGCTTAAAGACCTTGCCAGCGAATGAGTTTGCCGCTGGTATGGCTGAAGTAATTAAGTACGGTATCATGTGGGATAATTCCTTCTTTACATGGCTTAAGGATAGTCGAAAAGCGATTATCGCTCAAGACTCTGAGGCCCTCACCGTAATGATCGCTAGGTGTTGTGAAATTAAAGCTGATGTTGTGGCTCAAGATGAACGAGAGAATGGTGTTAGAGCGCTGTTAAATCTTGGTCATACGTTTGGCCATGCCATTGAGTCCGAACAAGGTTATGGTAACTGGCTTCATGGCGAGGCCGTTGCTGTTGGCACTGTCATTGCTGCACAGACGGCGCTACGTTTAGACCTAATTGAGCAATCCCAAGCCGAGCAGATTAGTGACATCTTTGTTGACTTTGACCTACCGGTCAATAAACCAGTTGATATGTCATTTCACTCGTTTATGCAGCACATGGCTGTAGATAAGAAGGTCTTAGCGGGCCAACTTCGTTTTGTTTTGCCCGTAGGTATCGGTCATGCGGAGCTTGTCTCAAATGTTGATGAGAGCGTACTGATAGCAGCGATTTCATCTGTTTAGCTGCATGCTTTTCGTTTCGTTAAATTCAATGAGTTAACTTGATGTCGGTGATGGATGTTCAAATAGAGCCACAAATTCAGCTGCTATCACGATTGCGATTGAGCGTTGATAGCCAGAGTCGCTTGTGTTTTTTACATGGCGTTAGTGGTGTCGGAAAAAGTTACGTCGCGAATCTTCTCGCTGAGCAGCTCAACCACCATTGTATCGGCCTGAGTTATCAATCAACTAAGCACGTAACACCCATTAAACAACAATTGATTTGTGAGTTGGCCGGTGAGGAGTTGATCGATTTAAATCAACCGTTGTTAGATGCCATTGAACAGCGCATAAAGCAATACCAGCAGTCCATCGTGATCGTTATAGATAACGCTTCAGACGTCCCGCAATCTGAGATAGCGATGTTGTGGCATTCGGTGCATGACTATGCACGTAGCCATAGTCATGGCCCAAGTTTTAATATTATTCTCATTGGCGAGAGCAACTGGGCCATGCCGCTATTTAAGGCTTTGGATAAGAAAGAATTTAGCTTTGTTGCAGAGTTTAACCTAAAGGCGTTATCGAAAGACCAAGCGAAAGCCTTTTTGATGGAAGTTCATTCGCAATGGTCAGGTGGCCAAATCGAGAATTTTCTCACCCGTTTACGCCCTGAGCATCTATTACCGAAGCATTTGGTTTTTGCCTCGCTTGAAAACCCAACAAAGCCGTTAAATAAAAAGTTACTTTTAATACTATCAATTGTCTTTGCAATACTGGTTCTAGTATTAGCGATTGGTGCTTACTTGGGAACGCTTGAGGTTAAAAATGCCGACACGCTACGTGACATGCCAATTGTGATGCCAGTCGAAGTGTCTGTTGAACCACCAGTTCAGACAATGAGTATACCGGAAGATAAGATCAACGAACTGGAAATAGCTGATAATAGTCCTGAATTAGGGCTAAACAAACCACTGCAATCAATAGTGACGCCATCAGAACCTACTATAGTGCAAAGTGATACATTAATTGAAGTACCGCAACAAACAGAACCCCTTATCGCATTGCTAGCGCCAGCCATAGAGCTAGCGATATATGACGAAGTGCATCTGTTAACCGTACCGAAATCTCATTATTCATTAATGTTAGGTGGTTATAGTGAACGGAGTACCTTGGTTGATTTACAAGCTAAATTGGCGGATTTTCCTGAAATTTATCAATATGTAACAATCCGTAACGGAAAACCTTGGTATGTGTTACTCTATGGGAGTTTCGCGACGAGACAGGCTGCAGATAAACTTTTACTAGCATTGCCTAGTCAGCTTGCTGGCTTTTCGCCTTGGCCGAAACCTTTTACATCAATTCATCAAGAAATAGCTGCGTTTGCATCTACCAAAACAGAATAATAACTAATCATGATTAAGCAACGGGCATTTTTAAAATGGGCTGGCGGTAAATACGGCCTCATCGAGAATATCACTAAAGTGTTACCGCAAGGTAAACGCCTAGTGGAGCCTTTTGTTGGGGCGGGTTCTGTCTTTTTAAATACTGATTATGATCAATACCTGTTAAATGACGTCAATAAGGATCTGATTAACCTGTATCGGTTAGTGCAAACTAATCCAGGTGATTATATTAAAGAAAGTCAAAAATTCTTTGCTAGCGAGTTCAATGACAAAGAACGCTATTATGATATTCGTGCAAAATTTAATGCCACGAGTGATACATTTGAGCGCTCGTTATTTTTCTTATATATGAACCGACATGGTTACAATGGATTGTGCCGCTATAATCTTAAAGGCGGGTATAACGTACCTTTTGGCCGTTATAAAAAACCATATTTTCCTGAAAAAGAGTTATGGGCATTTTCTGAAAAAGCACAAAAGGCGGTATTCACCTGCGAATGTTTCAGAGAAACCTTTGCAAAGACCCAATCTAATGACGTGATTTATTGTGATCCACCTTATGCTCCGCTGTCGCCAACGGCGAGTTTTACCAGCTATTCTGGACATGGTTTTAAATTAAATGATCAAGAAGACTTAGCGTTGTTAGCTGAGCAGAGCATGGCACGTGACATTCCAGTTGTTGTTAGTAATCATGACTTAGAACTAACAAGACGATTATACAATAAGGCGTCTTTAGATATTTTGCAGGTCAAGCGTACCATTAGTCAAAAGGCCGGCAAGCGTTTAAAGGTTAATGAATTAATAGCGTTGTATCAGGCGTAGTGGTACCCATCTGATTATGTCATTGGTAATAATGCAAGATGCTTTATTAACTGAATCGATCTTAAGGGATGGTTGGTTTTGAAAAAGGGCTACTAATGCTCTTCCTCTGACGATAATAGCTCTAACAAGTCGATAAAATGAAATTGAGTAGAAGAGCTGCCTGACAGCCAATCATACCAACTTAATGAATGTACAACGATACGACATGGCGTATTACTTTGCTGCGTGGTTACTGTCTGCTGACAATTTTTGATGAACGATTCACTTTCAAGGTAAGATGTTGAAGCAACGCTAGTGAGTAGCATTACTGGAACGAGCGCTAATAATCGTTTTGAACTAAATTTCATGTCACTCCTCCCTGATGTAAATACGTAGATTTTCATTATACATAAACAAAGGCATTAAGCCACCAATTGGCGTATTAATAAGCTATTCATACGAATAAGCTGCAGCTTATCAGACAAAACTATCAACTATATAGCCAGATAAACAAATTATGTTATGGTTGTTGACTATTATTAATTTAGGTAGTTTAAAGTATGAAAGCAGTAGTTAAATGGGTGGCAGGCGAGATGTTTATTGGTGAGTCTGAATCAGGCCATAGTATTATAATGGATGGTAATAGCCAAGACTCTAAATCGCCAAGTCCGATGGAGATGGTACTTATGTCTGTGGGAGGCTGTAGCTCAGTAGATGTCGTAAGTATTCTTAAGAAGGCGAGGCAGGATGTTAAAGATGTTAGGGTTGAGCTTTCCTCACAGCGTCGCGAGGAAGCCCCAAGATATTTTACTGATATTCACCTACACTTTGTTGCAACAGGCACTGCAATTAATGAAAAACACCTAAAAAGAGCAGTAGAATTATCAGCCGAAAAGTATTGTTCAGTGGCCTTAATGTTACAAAATACCGTTAATATCACCCACAGTTACGAGGCTGTTGAAGCCGACTAAGGAAATGCCATGCGTCATATTATTGCTAGTTTAGTATTGAGTCTCTTATTAGTTGGCTGTAGCCATGAGCAAGTAGCCCCACAAAGTCAACACGGAGTGAGCGATAATATGACGACATCAAATCAAGCAGCCAAAGGTGTTTCATTTAGCGGTGAGGTTGTCCATATCACCGTCGAAGGAAGTTTTTGGGGGGTTATCACCGATGATGGTAAAAAACTCAATGGTGAGCTCCCTAAGCAATTCCATCAAGATGGCTTGCGTATCACTGGGCGCTATGAAGTTAAAGAGGGCATGGTGTCATTTCGAATGTGGGGCGAGTTGGTTGAATTTATACAGATTGATGTATACAGCGAACGATAATCGAGCCATTAAGTAGATTTAGTCCTGCCTCTCTAACTCCATTTCTTTATCGTAAATGGTGCGCGCAAAAATACCAGCGAAACGCCGTTTTTAGGTGACCAATGGATTTTAATAATAAAGAGATTTTTAACACTTTTTCTGGGAGAAAAAGTGGTCGGTGATAGAGGATTCGAACCTCTGACCCTCTGGTCCCAAACCAGATGCGCTACCAGGCTGCGCTAATCACCGAACATATTTTAATTTGTCTGAAATTTTATACTAACCAGAGGGGCTGGTCCGCTAATTCCAAACTCCGGAGATGCGCTACCAGGCTGCGCTAATCACCGAACATACAGTCAAAGCAAAATTAATGGGGTGACTAATGGGGCTCGAACCCACGACAACCGGAATCACAATCCGGGGCTCTACCAACTGAGCTATAATCACCACTAATTTTTACTTCATGCCCCGTCCTTGAAGGCGCGAGGATTATAGGGCACTTTTAGGTGAATTGACAAGCAATATATTCTCTTTTTAGTCCTATTTGAGTAATTATTTTAAACATAGCACATTTTCTGTTGCTAATTTAAGCGAGTGGTTGGTTTTTACTCGCTTACGCATGTTAGCTCATACCTTTGAGTGTACTTAGGGGCGCAACACGTAAGATCCAATGGAGGATAGCCCAAGGCCAACCAGGGACGAACGCGTTGGCTTTTTCTTTGTTAATCGCTTTAACCATCGCCTTACATCCCGTTTCTGTATCAACCATAAACGGTACTTTTTCTACTTTCTCGTTTATTTCACTGCGGATAAACCCAGGGTGAATACAGCTGACCTTAATCGGCGTATTCATGACATCAATTCGGATCCCTTCACTGAGTGAGGTGATTGCTGCTTTAGTGGCGGCATAAACCGTCATTGCGCGGCGAAACCCTCGAACCGCACTGATTGAAGAAATAGTCACGAGATGGCCAGCATTTTGTTCACGGAAAATAACCATGGCTGCTTCCGCTTGTGCGATCGCTGCAATAAAGTTGGTTTCTGCGGTTTGTTTATTAGCATGGAAATATCCGGTGCCGATGGAAGCGCCTTTACCCATGCCGGCGTTAATAATAACGCGGTCGAGTTGTCCCATTTCTGCTTTAAAGGCATTAAATACCTCAAACACTTGGTCATGGTCGTTAACATCCAATGACTTGGTAATGACATCAATGTTGGGATTGATTGAAAGTAGTTCTGTTTTCAGCTCTTCTAGGCGCTCGACACGGCGAGCGCACAGCGCAAGGTTGCGCCCTTGTTTAGCAAATTCCATTGCCATACCTTTGCCAAGCCCTGAACTAGCGCCTGTAATAAGAATATTCTGTCGTGTCATGTTATTTTCCTAGGCTAATTATTATGTGTACGTGATCAGTTGTTGCGTTAATTCGCGCTCAAACACGTCATGTTCGTTGAGGGTGGATAAGCTGAGCTTTTTACCACCACTGCGGGTCTGGATTTTTGTGATACCGCCGTTAACCAGCGACCAGTTAATGGTCATAAACTGTTGCAGGTTCATGCCTAATAGCGAACAAGCGATCAGGCTAATCGGGCCGCCGGACGAAAAAATGATGACGTCTTTGCCATGGTGCTTTACTGCGACATCGCCCAGTGCCTGCTCAATGCGTTGATTGAACTCATGCCATGATTCAGAATATGCACTGTTGTCGCTTGACATCCATTGGTCCATCGCCGTCACAAAATGGTGTTTAAATGCTTTCATGGGCTGTGGTTCATTAGCGAGAAATTGTCGAATACCTTGCGGGGTTGCAAATTCTGGGTTGTAAACACCGAGAATATTCTGATGATCGTATTCATTCCAGCGACTATCGACCTCAATGGCGATATCGCCAAATTGCGTGAGGCTATGTTGCGCTGTTTGTTGATGGCGCAGCATTGAACCACGTATAGCAACGTCCGGTGATAAGCCCTTATGTTCAAACGCTTGGCTTAGTAAGGTTGCTTGCTTAACGCCTAACGCTGATAACTGATCATAATCATTGGCGCTAAAACTCGCTTGTCCGTGCCTAATTAAGTAGATGTTACTCATAGGCGTTTACCGCGACGCTTAATCGCTTTTTTACAGCGCCATAATAAGTAATGAACAAAAATTCCAAAGTGTTTAAACGCTGGATTGTTTGTTTGACCATGATGATAACGGTAATAGATTTGCTGGACGATACCAGCAAGTCTAAATAAGCCATAGACTTCGTAGAAGGTGAAGTCATCCACTTCAATATTCATTTTCTTGCAGTAATAATCCACCACTTGTTGGCGGGTCATCATCCCTTCAAGGTGAGTGGGTTGACGTCGGGTGGATTGCGCTAAGAAATCATCGGTGGGCTCGATCCAATAGGCTAATGTATTGCCTAAGTCCATTAATGGGTCGCCCAGCGTCGCCAATTCCCAGTCCAGTACACCCAAAATTTTGGTGTAGTCATCTTGCGCTAACACTAAGTTATCGAACCGAAAATCGTTGTGGGTAATACAGATGCGCTCTTCGCTTGGCATGTTTGCTTCTAGCCAGCGCATGACATATTTACCTGAGGGAACATTCCACGTTTTTGCTTTGCTAAAACGCTCACTCCAACCAGATATTTGGCGCTCGGTGTAACCAGCACCTTTACCAAGGTGGTCAAGCCCTGCTGCCTGATGGTCGACTTGATGTAGCTGAACAAAACTATCGAGAACATTTTCACATAAAGTGCGGGTTTGTTCTGGCGTCACAATTAAATTTTTTGGTAAGTTCTTGCGCGGAATGATGCCGCTAAGTTTTTCCATTACGTAAAAGTCACTACCAATGATGTTTTCATCATCGCACATCGCTAGCATTTTCGGTACGTGTTGATACACCGGCTTAAGTGCTGACTGTAGTTTGAATTCTCGACCCATATCATGAGCGCCTTTGGCTTTAGTACCATTGGGAGCGCGGCGTAGAATCAGTGATTTTTCAGGATAGTCTAGACAGTAGGTCCAATTGGAGGCACCGCCAGAGTATTGGGTGATTTTAGGGAGTTCAGTGATGCCATTGACATGGCCTTTTAGCCAGCTATCAACGGCATTAACGTCTAATTCTTCACCGGGACGAACGGCCTGTGCCTGATCTAATACATTACTACTCATGATTTGTTACTTACCTTTTAATGGTCGTCGGTTAAACGTTTCATAGCCTTGGTTTGCTTTAACATACTGGCTATATACCATTGGTTTGGCAATAGTTTCTTTAATAAATATGCTTTAACACCGAGCTTATGGGTTAAAATTAAAAACGTTTTATTACGCGCTTGTTGATAAATGCTTTGAGCAACTTGCACTGCGCTGATGTCTGATTTTTCAAACAATCGTCCCAGCATTTTCTTCATTGCTGGCTGCGCTGTGCGCATTCCTTCATCGAGATTGGTTTTAAAAAAGCTGGGGCACACAACACTGACATCAATATTATCGTGAACAAGCTCAAGTCGCATCGTTTCAGATAATCCAATCACCGCCGCTTTAACTGCGTTATAGCTATTCATATAAGGGATCGGGGTAAGGCCTGCTTGCGAAGCAATGTTGATAAACTGTCCACCGCCTTGCTGCTTGAAGATAGGTAAAAAGGTTTGGCTTACGCGCACCATGCCTAGCAGGTTAATATCTAATACCCATTGCCATTGTTCAATCGACTCACTCGCTAGTGCGCCGCCGGTGGCAACGCCTGCATTATTAATGACGATATCGAGCCCTTGCCAGCGCTGTGTTATTTCGCTGGCGGTGTTATCGATGTCTCGCTGTTTGGTGATATCACAATGACTAAAGAAGGCATCTACCCCTAGCGCACTAAGCTCACTAATTGTTTCCTCGGCGCGCGCCTGATGAATATCACCAATACACACCTTAAGCGCACTGCCATGGTGGCGCGCCCACGTTAGCGCAATTGCTTTACCAAGTCCGGTTGCGCCACCGGTGACGAGCATTCTAATTGTCATGCGTTACCCTTTTTTAACGGTATTTATTAATCTCTAAGCGAGAGACCATGCCCATGTGAACTTCATCGGGACCATCGGCGAGGCGTAAGATACGGCCCATTGCGTTAAATGATGCGATGGGGAAATCAGATGACACACCGGCGCCGCCGAATATTTGAATCGCCATGTCGGAGACTTGCTGCAGCATGTTGGGCACCACCACTTTAATACTCGATATTTCGGTCATCGCGTGTTTTACGCCGACAGTATCAATTTTCCAAGCGGCATGTAAGGTGAGTAAACGCGCCTGATCGATGGCCATTCTTGCTTGTGCGACGCGCTCAAGGTTACCACCTAGTTTTATCAGTGGCTTGCCAAATGCGGTGCGAGACATTCCGCGTTTTATCATCATTTCTAAGCAACGCTCTGCCGCGCCGATGGCCCGCATGCAGTGATGAATACGACCGGGACCTAAACGTCCTTGGGCAATCGCAAACCCTTTCCCCATACCAACAAGCAAGTTGGCTTTAGGGACCCGCACATTGGTAAACTCCATCTCGCCATGGCCAAATGGCGCATCATAATCGCCACATGCTGTCAGCATGCGCTTAACCTCAACCCCTGGTGTATCTAGGGGGACAATGACCATGGAATGTTGGCTGTGCTTGTCATTTTCTGGATTTGATAAACCCATAAATATTGCGATTTTTGCGTTGGGGTGACCCAGCCCTGTGGTCCACCACTTCTTGCCGTTGAGAATGAGTTCATCACCATCCTCGGCTATTGTTGCTTCCATATTGGTGGCATCAGAGGATGCGACGTCAGGCTCGGTCATGCCAAACACCGAGCGAATTTCACCGTTGAGTAGCGGCGTTAACCATTTTTCTTTTTGCGCGTCATTACCAAAATGATAAAGCACTTCCATATTACCGGTGTCAGGTGCATTACAATTAAATAATTCAGGTGCGAATAAACAGCGCCCCGTCTGTTCGGCCAGTGGTGCATATTCAAGGCAGCTAAGACCTTGCGCAAGCTCGCTATCAGGTAAAAACAAGTTCCAAAGTCCCGCGGCCTTAGCTTTTTCTTTAAGTGGCTCAATAACACTTGGTACTTGCCATGTGCGCCAGTCGGGAGACTCATTAAGGCGTCTATTCTCTTCAATAAAGGCGGCTTCAGCGGGGTAAACATGTTGTTCCATAAATGCGGTGAGCTTGGTTAAATAGGCTTGGCTTTTTTCGCTGGCTTCAAAATTCATTATTCATTCCTTATCATTCGTATTTAGTCAGCATAATCTCTTTTAGATGATGAATTAAGTGAAATATATTGCTAACCTATAGTGAATTTAATTCATAGTGGTGCCGTCGTGATTGAAGCAAAGAAGATCCAGCAACTTGATTTTAATCTGCTTAAGGTATTTGAGTGTTTGTACCAAGAGCGAAATATGAGTGTGGTGGCTAAGCTATTATTCATTAGCCCATCGGCAGTAAGTCATGCGATTAAGCGTTTACGCGCCGCATTAGGGGATGAGTTGTTCATTCGTCAGGGACAGCTGATGCAACCTACGCCTGCGTGTCAGCGTATGGCGCCTGCTTTGCTTGATACGCTGGCAAAGTTACGGCAAATTCTTCAAGCCTGTGGTGAATTTGATTTATCAAAAACGCGGCAAGCGTTTAGGCTATCGACCCATGACGCGCTTGAGCCATTAATCTTGTCTAAACTGCAGCAACAATTAGCACAACATGCCCCGCACGCTCAATTGATTTGTAGCAAGCTCAATCGTCAAGATATGCAGCGACAGTTAACCACGAATCAAATTGATGTGGCCCTTGATGT
>Ga0209395_1007934_pt1 | contig 11001 bp, 10 predicted proteins | sample GOMGulsemesocosm_3_FD_184635 | JGI IMG/M metagenome (GOLD analysis project Ga0209395, IMG submission 184635) | Methane-oxidizing microbial communities from mesocosms in the Gulf of Mexico - GOM9D Gulf of Mexico (SPAdes) (version 2) | ecosystem: Environmental > Aquatic > Marine > Cold seeps... | reverse complement strand
TATTGATTTTGACGGTTCAGGTGGGAATCACTCTTACATTTTTCTAAATGGAAGTTATACCTATGAGTGTGCTGTTACTGTGCTGGGTACAAGTGAGTCTCCTCCAGGCATGCTGAGTGTCTATAAAGGGCATTCTCTTATATTAGAGCAGCCGGTTATTGAAGTAATTCAGTAATAGGCAATAATTTATAAAAGGATTTTAAATGAAGAAGCTCGTATTGCTTTGTCTCGTGGTGCTTGTCTATCAAAAATGGTCCGTGATTGATCAATATTTTAACCCTCTGCCAGATTATGCCGCCGCTCATGGTGGAAAAGTGATTCTGTATGCAACTGCCTGGTGTGGCTATTGTAAAAAAGCCAGAGAGTTAATGGATAGCAATAATATCCCTTATTTTGAATACGATATTGAAAAATCAAAAGAGGGTAATGAGCAGCATAAGAATTTGGGAGGCAGAGGAATTCCTGTATTACTCATTAATGGTGAAGTTATTAAAGGTTATAGTGCTTCTAGGATCTTAGCTTTAGCCAATGAGTCTTAAATACTGACCCGTCAATTGTCATAGTGTAAAAGCTAAGCTGTCGTATAACACATTTATGCCGTCTTCATAACTTATTGAAAATGCTGATGTTTTTAATGCAATATCATTAGGCCCAGATTGAGCGACATGAATACAAAAGTGATATCAAATTGACAAAGGCGACAGCTGAATATAGTGTTGTTGAAATTATTAACAGGGATAGTCTTATGATCTTAAAGGAGTTTTCCTTCCGTTCGTCTTTCCCATATATAAGGGTTTATGCGACATCATGTCGTATAAACCACTGTTATACGAATCTCGATTATGGATGATGAAATCAAGTTAATAGTTTCAAATGAAGCTAATGTTTCTCTCGACAAGGTCACTGACAACTCTACCTTGTTAGGAGATTTAAAAGTCGATGGTGATGACGCTTGGGAAATATTTGAACAATGTCACGATAAATTCAAACTTGATTTAACAGACTTCGATTTTAACAAATACTTTAGATGTGAGCCTTGCTTAAAAGGTTTTATCTATCTTTATCGAAAAATCAAATATCGTGACGAGCATATAGCAGCAAATAAAATTCCTATTACCGTAAGGCAGTTAATTACTGCATGTAAAAACGGTAAGTGGTAAATTCGTATAACAAGCTGTTAAACAAGGACAAAAAACAGTTGGTTTTGCTCCTTCGTCGCTAATTTTAACCAACTATTTTTTGCCTGTTAGCAGGGCGTTTGAAGGGTTTAAATTGAAAAAATTACTTACATTATTAATATCCATTTTTTCACTTTCTCTTGCTGTCGAGGCAGCGCCAGAGGCTGTTGAATCTAATAAACACAAATATCGTTTGTACTTTGCTATTACAGAAGTTGATTCTGGTCCTGAAGAGTTGAGGCATGAGCTGCCTGTTGTAGGTATGATTTATAATAAACTCAATCATGAAGATGGATCTGAATATTATCTGGCTGCTTTAAAAGAGCCACTTGAAAGTAAAGGGCGAAAGATCACACACATTACCATTGGTGCTCGTCTTTTAGGACAGCGCGTCGGTCCTAAAATGGAAAGTCTGCCAGTGAATATTGCTTATGTAGTGGATAAATCACTTCTTGATCAAGAAACCATGGATTTTACGAAGGCTGAATTTGTAGCTGTTGGGTTCGCTACAGACACCTCAATCGGACCAGTTCGGTCTTCTAACAAGTAAAGGCATTGGACGCGAAAATCCGCGCCCATGCTTTAAGCGTTATATGAAAATCAAAAAAATGGATAAACAATGAAAAGAATAGTATTTCTAACTTTATTTCTAGGCGTAAGTTTTTCTTTTTTGGCAGATGCTGGAAACAAACCTCTAGCTGTTAACCTTCTCGAAGATACAGAAAGGTCAGATGCCAGACTTAATGGTGTCTATAATGTTGTTATGAAAAAATTGTCTCCAGAAATATCCAGTAAACTACGAGGTTCTCAAAGGCTTTGGATAAAATATCGTGACAGTGTGTGTGATTTTGAAGGAATTTACTTTCATGAGGAGGAGGAAAAAAACTGGCTTAAAAACGAATATAGTACAGGCAATCCAAAAATTCTTATCTGCATAAAAAGACTAACCGAACAGCGAACTCAAGAGCTTGAACTGTATCTTCATAAAAAGAGTGTAGGTTCGAACAAAAAAAAAGGAAGTCTTGAGTACGAATATTATAGTACTGGTGAGTTAGAATACACACACACCATAAAAAATGGCGCGAGAAATGGCGTTACAGTAGGTTATTACAAAGACGGAGTGGTGCGTGGAAAATGGTATTATGTGGATAATAAAAAACACGGAACAGCAATTGTATACCATAAAAACGGAGCCATAAGCCGAACTACTAATTTTGTGAATGGAAAAAGAGCTGGTGAATAGCCTGTGGGCTCGAAAACATGCTCTATTAAGGTGATTATTAAAAATATAACAAGGGTAACCACAATCGCCCTTCGGGCTGGACTCGCTTCGCTCGTGATCTTACACCACTTTAGTGAACTGTTTTTATAGTGACTGGACTTCCCACGGTAATGTAGACAACTTCAGTCTATTCTTGAAATTGCCAGGCGTTATGTGCATAGGGGTATAAGTAAATGGATATGTTACGAAATTTTTTTTATATTTGTACTCTAATCCTACTAACTTTCAGTGTGGGGTTATTTGCGGCGCATATCTATAAAACTCCCCAAGAAATTTGCTCAACGCAGGGGGAGAAATCAAATAGTGGCGAAGCCATACAAACCATCAACGATATCAGTTTTCTAAATGAAACTGATCTTTCTTGCATTATCGCGCCCAAAAGTGTCAAAGAAATCTCTAACATCGTACGATGGATAAATGAGTGGAATAGAACTAATGAAAAAATTCATATCAGCGTTGTAGGAGCCAGGCATAGTCAAGGCGGGCACATAGCATCAAAACTCGGTATCGTACTTGACATGAAGTACCTCCGTTCGGTAGATAATCCAAAAATTAAAAACGGGTTGTGGACAGTTAAAGCTGAGGCTGGTGCACTCTGGAGTGATATACATCGTGTCATCAGCCAATTTAATGGATATTCACTCGCAAATAAGGTTCAGCAAAGTTCAACACCTTTTACGGTCGGTGGCACGCTATCAGTGAATGCTCATGGCAGAAGCTTTAGTTATGGTAGCGTGATTCATAGCGTTGAAAGATTAACCGTTATATTACCTGACGGCACTATCACTAATGTTAGTCGCACTGAAAACTCATCGCTTTTTAAACAGATTATAGGCGGCTATGGGTTATTCGGTGTAATTGTGGATGCCACTTTAGAACTTCATGAAAATCAAAACTTAAAACCCGATGGTGAGCCTTTTGATTCTCCCGAAGAATACATAGCAATATTGACTGAAATGCTAAAGGGCACGCCAAGGCATACCATCAAACGCGATGAATTAGGTGCCCTAGAATCTGAAACTCTTTCACCAATTGCATTTTTATTTGCAACTCTTTCCCTTGATAGAGAAGGTTTTATGACAAAGGGTACCGCTTATACCTATCGCCATTTACCAGGCGTCGACAAATCAGGATATGTAAATTCAGATCCTAAGCCAAGCCTGTTTAATCTAAGAGCTTTAGTGACAAACGTGGGATTTTGGCTTAAACGAAAAGGCTTACTTGTTACTACAGCTCAAAAAGCTCAGGACAATTTTTTAATGACTCAAGACACGCGATTAAAGTTGCTAACTCCACCTATTGAACCCATTTTGGCAGCCTCTAGTAACAATAAACCAGATTTACTACAGGAATACTTTATTCCGGTCAGGCGGATGCCAGAGTTCATAAATCATGCAAAGGAAGTGTTTTCAAACAATGGTGTCATATTAAGCAACGCATCTTTGCGCTTCATTCCAAAATCTAATCAATCATCACTGTTAACATACGAATCAACGACAGAGGATCAATTAGCTATAGTCCTTTATTTTTCCCTAGAGCTAAGCAAGAATAGGCTTGCCGAAGCCAAAGCCTGGACACAAGATTTAGTCGATAAATCTTTTGCACTTAATGGGCGTTATTACCTACCTTACCAGCAGTGGCCAAGCAAAGAGCAATTCGAACAAGCTTACCCGAACTACAATACTTTCAAAGGGTATAAGTTAGCAGGGGACCCTAACGAAGTATTTTCAAATAAGTTTTACCAATACTATTTAAATTCGATTAATTAGTCAGGTAATAAAGCATTAATTTTATTATCTGTATTTCTTGTCTTGATTCTTGATTCTTGATTCTTGATTCTTGAGGTCTAACTTGCACATAATAATGCCATTAAGTCAGATTCGTAAAAGTTGGCTCGGTTCCGCTTAGCCTCAAATTTTAGCCAGCTGTCTCTCACTTATCTTACACCGCTTGTGGCTGCGTTATTAGGCAAGGGGCTATCGAATATGTCCAAAATCATATCCAGAAACCCGCCGCTGAAGCTTTTTTGTCATCTTGTACTCTGAAAAAGGAGATGCTTTCAATGTGATACGCCATGAAAGAAACTACACTGATATTAAGCAGAAGATAAATTAAGAACACAGGGAAAATTGCCTGCTAACAGGGAAAATATGAGGGATCGTAGTCATTGAACACGCTAACTGAAAAATCTATTGAGTGTCCTTATTGTGGTGAGACGATTAAAGTTCTAATTGATTCATCAGACTTGGAACAGAAGTATATTGAAGACTGCCAAGTATGTTGTAAACCTATAATTTTTTTGATTTCTGAAAGTGTAACTGGTGAACTTGCCGTTAGTGTTTATAGCGAAGATGAAGCGTTTTAATACATACAGAATAAACAATTCAAATGGTAGAATAGACGTTAGTAATACAGCTATCTATCAGAGATGTTAAAGGGAAATTACACCTACTCTTAGGTACTCGCCCAAGATGCCGTGTACACTGCTGGGTGTATGACGCTATTTTTAAAAGTCTGCGACCCTATTCCATGAGAAATCACCCTATGTCAAACCCCGAAAAGCAACATATTCCGCGTGCCCTTATCGTCGCTGTGCAATTAGACGGTGTTAGCGATGTTGAATTCGAATCGTCGTTGGCCGAATTGGCTGATCTGGCAAAGACCTTAGGGCTAGAGGTGGTGGATCAATTTACCCAAAAGCGTTCGGCTTTCGATTCGACGGCGTATATGGGCGTCGGTAAGCGTGAAGAAATACGACAATTCTTAGAAAGCGACAAAGCCGATTCGGCTAGGTTGTCGCGGACTAACCCGCAGGCGGCTAATAATCCAATTGAGTTTATTCTAGTGGATCATGAAATCTCGCCGTCGCAGTCACTCAATCTGGAAAATGAAGTCGATTGTGAGGTGATGGATCGCACGGTTGTTATTCTCGAGATTTTTCATCGCAACGCCAGTTCACATGCCGCCAAGGTACAGGTTGAGATTGCGCGCCTAACCTATATGGCGCCGCGCCTGCGTGAGGCGGCCAAACGCGAAGGACCGTCAGGACGACAACGCAGCGGTACCGGCGGACGCGGTACAGGGCAGTCACGCGCCCAGACAGATAGTCAAAAGGTTCGCGATCGTATTGCCGAGCTGCAAAAAGAAATTGATGCCATGGAGGCGGCGCGCGGTACCCAGCGAGCACAGCGTTTGGAACAATCGGGGGTATCACAGGTGGCGTTGGTCGGTTATACCAACGCGGGTAAATCTACCTTGATGCGCGCGTTGACCGGCAAAGAAATTCTAGTGGCGAATAAACTATTTGCCACGTTGGACACTAAAGTACGCACTTTGATACCACCCAGTGTGCCGAAAGTCTTGGTGAGCGATACGGTAGGTTTTATCAAAAACTTACCTCATGGGTTGGTCGCCTCGTTTAAGTCAACGTTGGACGAAGCGCTTAGCGCATCGCTATTGCTGCACGTTATTGATGCAGGCGACCCAGGGTTTGAGGCGCAGCTTGAAGTAACCGATAAAGTATTGGCCGAGATTGGTGCCGATAGTGTGCCGCGCATTCGGGTATTCAATAAAATTGACTATCTGTTTGATGCTGCCTCAGAGGAGGAGCGTACTGCGGAGCTGCAAGCGAAATATCCGGGCTGTATTGTGCTTAGCGCGCGCCGTGAGGACGATATAACGCAGTTGCATCAGTCGATTGTGAAGTTTTTCCAAAAGAATTTGATTGAGTCCGAGCTCTTTTTACCTTGGTCGGCACAGGCATTGCGCGGTGAGATATTTACCTCTTGTGACGTGCTTGAAGAGCGCGCTGATGGCGAGGGTGCATTTTTCCGCTTTCGTGCCTCAGCGGATGTGATCGCTCGGCTGAATAAACTCGTAGGCGATGCGTGATGATGTCCTTTTGTCTTTTGGCTCTGAATTTAGAAAGCAGTTATTCTCTAGCTTCGACATTAACGCTACATTCAAGGTTAATTCTTCGTATTGCCAAAATATCTGATTGTTTTTTTCTACTGGGTAGCGCCAGGTGTATTTAGTTTGAAGCCAACCTGAGTCTGCCGTTAAAGTGCCTATTTCTATTATTTCTTCTTCATTATCTTGTTGGTAATTAATATTAAGTAATAGGCTATTGTCTGGCGATTTAGAAACAATGAAGCGCTCTAGTTGAATTGAGCCGTCCGCTAACTTTAATTTTTTAAGAGGGCGGTTGGTGTTTTTATCCAACTGATCGGTTGCAAAATCAATGCTGTGTTGATCGATGATGCAGGGGTGATCAAAGATTAGGAACTCAGGTTTTGATTGAATAAGGTAGGTGTTGGCGACGGAGTCTCTAGCGGCAGCATCAGCATCAGAGCGTAGGCTTTTATCCCATTGTTTGATGACCACTTGAAATACGAGAGTACTCATTAATTAAACACCTAAATAAGGCTTGTTGGCCTTGTTATTAAAAATCACTCTCCTTGAAACAGAACCAGAAGAGCATTGGTGGGGAACTGAAATAGTAGAGCGTGTTGGTATCATTAGCGTTCACCTAGTAATACTTATTCAGGTGCATCTGATCTGTATTGCGAAGGCGATGTATTGAACCAGCGGGTAAAGGCTCGTGAAAAATTACTGGTATCGGTAAACCCTAAGCGCAGAGATATGTTTGTAATGGGCAGTTGGGTTTGCAGTAGGTAATGGTGGGCTAATTCCATGCGTACTTCTTTTAATAAGTCTCGATAGCTAACATTTTCTTCGCTCAAGCGGCGACGTAAACTACGGTCGCTCATGTTCAGCTGTTTGGCTATGTTTTGGATATTTGGCTCACCCTCTTCTAAAGAGGTGGTGATTATGTTCTTAACTTTTAAGCTGATCACCGAAGTGTTCATATTGGTGATGTAATCTTTCACTACGGATTCATTAAACTCCGCCAGTTTTTCATCCCCCATCATGCCGGTATCTTTTAAGCTGCTGCGTTTAAACCATAAGCAGTTTTGTTTGGCTGAAAATGTTACTGGCGCATTGAAGCGACTTTGCCATTCGTTGGCAGATTCTGGCTTAGGGCGCTGTAGTTCTACGCCCTCGATTAAATCAGCATTAGCGCCCAGTTGTTTGCTGAAACTGAAAAGTGTGGCAAAGAAGCTGTCGATGGACATAGGGTGTATGTCAATATTGGCAATGGGGTCTATGCATAGGCCTATTAGCTCGGGTGTGCTCTCGGTACGTGTGGTAACGGAGTTGCTCACGAGCTCGGAGTATTGGCCTAGCTTTAACAGAGCAGATTCTAAGCTTTTGCTGGTTAGCATTAATAAACCCAGGGCTCGAAAATGCATGGGCTGGACAAAGTCGGCAACGGATAGGGCAAAGGCGGGGTTTTCGGTTTTGTCTTCAACGGCGTGCCAAAACTGGGTCATTAAATTTACATCGATGCGCCCGTCGGGCTGGTCGACTAAGTCTGAGCGTTTCAGCTGGGCGGCTATTAACAAGGGCTCGGGATCGATGCCTTTGGCTTCTAGCGCTCGACAGATAGCCAAAGGCCAAGCCGCGAGTGTTGTGTGTTTTGCCGATGAATTCATAGCTTTAAGTTCTTATGTAGAGCAACAGTTTACGGCTTTTTAGTGGTTAGAGTAAATGTTTTCACAGTAGGGGGCTGTTTGGCCCTGTTGAACGTGATTTATATGTTGGCGTGTTCGTGGTATTTTAGCGCCTTATTATTTACCCTATGAAGTAGACCCTGATGAACCAAGTATTTATCAATAAAGAACCTGTTGAGCTGTATAAAATCCTTAAGTTTGAAGGTCTTCGTGCCAGTGGTGCAGAAGCTAAAGCAGCGATCGCAGACGGTGAAGTTAAGCTGAACGGTGAGTTTGAAACGCAAAAGCGTAAGCAAATTGTGGCGGGCGATGTGATTGAGTTTGAAGGTGAGACGTATCAGGTTCAGCTAGAAGGCTAGTGACGATAAAACCGGACGAATATAGATTCGCCCGGTTTGATCTAAAGAGTTTAGATTTAAATAGTTAGATTTACTGACTTATCGCAGCGGTTTACAAGCTGTTATAAGCATCACAACCTAAAGCTTCAAACTCGGCCTTGGTGAAATACTCCGCTGTAGGTAGGAATTCTCCCATAATGCTTGCCTCATCTCCTGGGGTCGATGTGTTTTGCACGGCTTGGTTAAAGTCCGCTGACGGCAGCATGTTGCGCACTAATAACATGCCATCACCGCTGTTATTTTCCCTTCCTTCGCGGATGCCAAAACCATCACCATCTTTTGACCATTCGATAAAGCCATTTCCACATTCATTGGTTGCATTGCTTGGCTTGTCTTCCAACAAACTAGTGACAATTAAGAACTTACCGTCTGGCTGAATATGAATTTGTTCGTCAAATAAGCACTCGGTTACTTTTTGCGAGAAGTATTCGTTTTGGCAAATAGACCAATAGCGTATTTGAGATTGAGAGTCATCAAAGGTTGTCTCGCCGCTAAGGGTTGATGGTACGTTCGGAATCTTACCGCGAATAACGACAACCGGTTTTATCTCTCGATCGATATAGGCCGCTAAATACTGGTTATCTAGATTCGCATAATAGGCCATCAAACGTACCGGATTAGATGTGCAATTCCCTAAAAAGTTACATTGGTTGGCTTCTTTCGCGTTGTAGGCGGCCTTCCAGCGAACGGTTTGTTTATCTCCATCTTCGATTAGGTTATTGGCTGCTGGGTTACCGAATCCTCGCAAACCAGCATAGGTGGCATCGGGAATAAAAGGTGTTGCTACAATATCAGTATCAACATTCAGCGCGTCGCAGGCAGCATCTCCGCTGAGGACTTCACCATTTTCTAGGGTTAATTCTGCCTCGGGCAGTGCTACGCCACCTTGAATGCCTTGATCGGTATCGGCGACATAAATTCGATAAATTATGACGGTCTTATCATCGCCTTGAGCATTACCATAAAGCGTATTCGCGGGTACGGTCTCTGGGGTATTGCCCGCCGCTAAGGTGACCTGATAATCGCGATGTTCGCTATTACGCACAGCGCCATCAACAAAGGGGTTAATAGAACCTGCATTGGGCACCATGGCGGCATCGGCGATGGCGTGAGCAGGGGCGGCATAATAAGTATCAATACCTAATTCACCGCCTAAATAGCTGTTGAGGCTCATGTAACGGGCGTGAGGAAACTGACCATTGAGTTTTAGTGTCGCCCCTGCAGGAATGTTATAACCGGCATGCCAATAACGTGCACCGTCATCTGGGTAAGCCAAATTGGTTGCTACGTTATCTTTTGAGTAAGGCCCTACCCAAAAGCAGCTGTCGCTATCGACGATGGGCGTATAAGCGGCTGTTTTAGCGTTGGAGCTCTCACCGCCACAACCTATTAATACGCTGGTGCCTAAGGCTACCAGTGCTATGTGTTGGAATGATTTTTTTAATCTCAACATAATTGTTCCTATTTTTTGTTTTTGTTTTTGTTTTTTTACTTTGGTTTTTATTTTAATTTCATCAGCAGTAACTTTAAGATTTTTAAAGTTACTGCTGGCTTGCTACAGCAGTTCTTAATTGCCGACTACACAAAACCTAGGGCGTTGCGATGCCAAAGGTTCCGCTAGGTTTGTCTAATAAACTAAAGAAGCTAAGGAGGTCTAATTTACTGCCTTCAATCGATAACTCGTCGCCAAACAAGGTATCTTTTAAGCCCGCTTTGCCAATGGCCATATCAACAAACAGAGGTTGAGTCAGATTCAAGGTGGCATCAGCTGGGGTTTCTCTAGCGACTTTTTTATAGCGCAGTACCGAGTTATTTAGGCTTAATAAATAACTCTCATTAAGGTCGGTGAAGGTGATTTTTATAGCCATTTTTTTCCCTTCTGCATCCGGTCCATTTAAACGAACAGACATTGAGTCGAAGAAGTTATGCACTGGGGTTTGAGCCAGAACATCTTTCATGTTGGATAAGTTAATGCCTTTCTTGGGTGTGCCGTGGCGTAGCTCGTAAGCGCCGGTTAGGTAGAAGTTGCGCCAAGGGCCGGACTCCGCTTGATAGCCTAGTTGGTCGTAAACCTTGGCTAACATTTGCTTGGCCGCTCTATTATTAGGCTGGGCAAATACCGCATGGTTTAAAAGCTCTGCTAACCAGCGATAAGTTTCAATGCCTTCTTCCACAGAGCTATTGCTGGCTTCATCGAAGGTTGTTTTAGCTTTGTTGATCACCGCATCGACTCCGCCCATCATTTCTATGTAGCGGGTAGCCACCTGAGATTCTGGTAGTGGATCAAGCTTGGCGGGGTTGCCAGTAAACCAGCCTAAATAAGCTTGATATACAGCCTTGGCATTGTGTTTCACCGTGCCGTAATAACCTTGGTTGTGGAAGTTGGTATTGAGGCTAGCGGGCAATTTTACTTGTTCGGCTATTTCATTTGGGCTCAGGCCTGCGTTAAATAAGCGCACACTTTGGTCGTGAATGTATTGATAGGTATCGCTTTGCTGACTCATGAAATTCTGAATTTTTTCTTGTCCCCATAGCGGCCAATGATGGCTGGCAAAATACACATCGCTATC
>Ga0209395_1007933_pt1 | contig 11002 bp, 10 predicted proteins | sample GOMGulsemesocosm_3_FD_184635 | JGI IMG/M metagenome (GOLD analysis project Ga0209395, IMG submission 184635) | Methane-oxidizing microbial communities from mesocosms in the Gulf of Mexico - GOM9D Gulf of Mexico (SPAdes) (version 2) | ecosystem: Environmental > Aquatic > Marine > Cold seeps... | reverse complement strand
AAAATAGGCTGTGCTTTAAAATCATTTCAGGTAAAAGCTGTAGGGTTGTTAGGCCTTGTTCCATGATACGATCTTCAATTAACTCAGGCTTAGCGATTAAAATATCAACAATGTCTTTGTCATACTTTATACCTCTTGATTTAACCAACTCTAAAAAGATATGTTTATGGTCCATTTTATTTTCTTCAATTTTTCCATAAGCAAATCGCCAATAATCTCTTGCGATATTAATTATCTTACATGCTAATAGTGTTTTACTATCAGCCTTTTCAGTAATCTTTTCTAGTGATGAAAATTGATGAGTTAATATTTCTTTAACACTGTTTAGCCGCTGAGCTGGGGAAAGGATTTGTTGCGCAATTACCCCTTGGGTCGAAAATTGTTTTCTTTGCTCGAAATTTAATAAATTATAAGGCGTGGTACAAAAAAGAGGATCTAAACCTAACATTCCTATTTCATTAAGAAAACCGGCCAAGCGAACATCATGTAATGCTTCTTTATCTAAGCCAACTTGCATACCCAACTGTCCAGCCAATTGGCCTACTTTTTTGGCAAAACCTCCGCTTAAATAAGGGTCAATGGCAATAAAATTAAATAACATTTTCTCACAGGCTTTATTATTTCGTTCATTCCTGAGTAACGAAGCTCTAATTTGTTTGGTTCGTAAATTAACTTTTTCTTCTAAATCGTGATTTAAGGTTTTCAGTAATATATTCTGCTTTTCAATTTTTATTTTTAAATTATTGTTTTCTTTCTTTAATTGGATTTTTTCTAAACCGTCTTCGATGGCATTAATGAGATCATCATTATTCCAAGGTTTATTGATAAAGCGATTAATTTTACCTAAGTTAATCGCAGCAACTGTCGACTCAAAATCTGCATAACCACTTAGCACAATTCTGTAGGTACTAGGATGTGAGTTTGCCACTATTTCCAATAAAGCAGCGCCATCCATTTCAGGCATTCTCATATCTGAAACAATAACATCTATGGGTGTTGTTTCTAAAATTTCTAAGGCTATTTTTGCGCTTTCGGCAATCAGTACTTTATAAGGCTTACGGTGAAATAATCTTTGCAGAGTCCGTAAAATGACTCTCTCATCATCGACACATAAAATTGTCATTTCTGAGTATTGAGAAGTTTCGGCGCTGTTTTCTGACATTATTATTCCTTTAAAATGAAGCTGACGATTTATACTGTTACTTAAGTTTTACTTGCCTATGATTTATATTAACAGGTTGTTTCATTATTTCATGTGTTTATCTAGATAAAAAAGATAAAGTCAGACTATAGTTATAACTGTTATTCAAACAAAAATCATTGATATTACTAAAAGATAAATTTTATACTACATTTGATTATATTGGTAAGTTACCGCTATATATTAAGCATTTATAATAATCTATATATATAAAAAGAAAGTTATAGGTTCGCACTCACTGTTTATTCATTGACGTTATTGTTTCGGGGTAGAAATGCAAAATTTTAATAAGTCTAGAGTTTTATTTGTCGACGACGAACCTGCTATTTTACGTTCTCTTGAGCGTGTTGGCAGTAAGGTAGATGCTGTTATTTTAACCGCATCTAGTGGACAACAAGCGTTAGATATTATTAATGAATGTCCTGTTGATGTTATTGTTTCTGACCTTAAAATGCCCAATATGGATGGTAATCAATTACTTGAAGAGGTAGCAAGAGTTTCTCCAGAAACAGTTCGCATTGTTTTAACCGGCTGCGATGATATGGATATGGTTTTAACCTCTATTAACGCTGGTCATATCTGGGGTTTTTTACACAAACCATGGGACAACTTCGAGCTCATTGTAAAGATTAAGCAAGCATTACAATTACAACAGGTATTGGCTGAGCGCACATTAATGCGTAGAACTATTGACCAGTATCAGAAATATCATAAATCTAAATTTGAAGGTTTTATTGGTGATTCTGTCGCAATGCAGTTTGTATATTCGTGTATAGAGCAATGTGCACCTAGTAGTGCATCTGTTTTTATCACAGGCCCTAGTGGCTCAGGAAAAGAAGTTGCAGCCCAAGCGATTCATCGCTTAAGTAAAAGAAGCAATGGACCATTTATTGCCCTTAACTGTGCTGCTATACCATCAGAATTGATGGAGTCGGAAATTTTTGGTCATATTAAAGGTGCATTTTCAGGAGCGGTATCTAATAGGGAAGGGGCCGCTTCTCTAGCAAACGGTGGTAGTTTATTTTTAGATGAAATTGGAGAAATGGATATTAGCTTACAGGCTAAGTTATTGCGCTTTATTCAAACGGGGTGTTTTCAAAAGGTTGGCAGTGGCAAAGAAGAAAAGGTTGATATACGCTTTATCAGTGCAACAAATAGAGATCCACACTTAGCTATTGCTGATCATAAATTACGAGAGGATCTTTTTTATCGTTTAAATGTGATCTCTATTGCATTACCGGCATTAAATGAGCGCGATGATGATATTGTCAAACTAGCTGAATATTTTTTAAGTCATTTTAGTGAAGTAGAAAGTAAAGTTTTTGCGGGTTTTACGACGGGGGCAGAAAAATTAATTAAGTCCTATTCTTGGCCTGGTAACGTTCGTCAATTACAAAACATTATTCATAGCTCAACTGTGATGTCGGAAGGGCCGCTGATTTCTGAAGAAATTATTGTTCGACAACTTGGCCGTGAATATAATCATGGAAATCCCGCTATTAACTTACCTAACAATAACGTTGACTCCACAAGTATTGATAGGCAGCAAAATAGCGTTAACCAACACTCAGCTCAGACCCCCCCATCAATTATTACTCTTGCTGAGGTTGAGAAAGCCGCGATAGAACAAGCGATCGAATTGTGCCAAGACAATATTGTAAAAGCGGCCAGTGAGCTAGGAGTAAGTCCTTCAACCTTGTACCGGAAAATGCAACAGTGGCAAACAGAGCCAATAGAGTAAACCATTCTTAATTTGCAAATATCGTTTGTAATGGTTTTCATAGTGCAAATTATTTCAAACGAAATTATCTTCTATTTAAAATAATCTAGATTAATCAATCAATTAAAAGAAATTACATCTTGGAACGAAACTTGAAGTTATCTTATCTATTAACAAGAAAGATAATTAAGGAATGTTCTAATGCAGTTGACTCAATTTTTTAGAATACAATTTAATTCAGTTATCGGACTCTTTTCTAATGCTGCTTGGTTACTAAGCGCCGAGTTTATAGCAAAAATCTCCCGTATTTTCACTATAATTGTACTTGCTGCACAGTTGTCACCGACTTCATATGGTACGGCGATGCTTGCTTTGGCCTTTCATGATGTTTTTGCATTGTTACTGCGAGCAGGTGTTGGTAGTCAGTTGATTAACTGCAAACCTCAACAGCTGGAACGTTTTGCTCAAAATGGCATGTTTATCCAATGGGGAATTTGCATAACCATAGCAGCAATGCAATTAAGCTCGGCTGATTTTTTATCTTCACTTTATGATAATGAAGATATATCCAGCTTATTAAAAATAATGGCAATTATTTATATTTTCTATCCTTGGGTCAGTGTAAAAATATCCTTGTTAAAGCGTGAAAATAAAATGCGCTGGTTTAGCATTAGAAATGGTATATGCGTTATTATTGAAAACGTGACAATAGCGCTTGCAGCGTTATTTGGTGCCGATATTTTAGCGGTCGCACTTGGCAAAATAGCCTTCTCAATATTCTGGTTAGTACTTTTTTCTTTTTCCCCTGTTAAATCATATGGCGTTGGTTTTAAGCTCACTATTATTAGTGAAATGCTTAAAACATCAGGGAAAATTTTTAATACAGAATTTCTACGTGGTATACGTATTCATGCAGACACGTTTATCGCAGGTAAATTATTAACCCCTGAGCTCTTTGGTTTTTACAGTTTCGCTAAAAATGCTGGTGTTGGCTTAAGTCAGTCAATTAGTCAAGTTTACGTGAATGCTTTATACCCATATTTATGTAAATTACAGCGAGAAGGGCAGTTAACCGCACAGCAAAATTTAATTAATGCTTTTTCATTATTAATTGGGCTGTTATTTGTTATTCAAGCACTTATCGTTCCGATATATGTTCCTATTTTATTTGATGAAAAATGGAGCCCAGTAATCCCTATCATTACAATCTTATGTTTAGTCGCACTGCCAAATTTAGTCATAGATATCGTTTGTTGTTATGAAAGAGCAATTGAACAATATCATCAGGAAACCATTATTCGATTCATAGCTTTGTTGATCAGTTTAACAACACTTTTTATATTCTCGCCAGAAGAGCCTATGGGATTTGCTATGGTTATCTTTTGTAGCAGCTTGTTCTGCTTGATCCCGATTTATCTAATTAAGGTTATTAAGCCATTAAAATACAATTTACGTACGCTATTTAACAGGAGCTAACCTCATGAATATTAATTCAATTCCGGTTGTATCAGTTATTATTCCGATGTATAACGTTGAAAAGTATATCGAGCAAAGTATTAACAGTGTTCTTAATCAATGTTATCACCATTTTGAACTTATTTTAGTTGATGACGGTTGTGTAGATAATACGATAAAGCTAGTTAATACCTTCTCTGATCCACGGATCAGACTAATCAAGCAAAGCAATAGAGGATTATCTGGCGCACGTAATACTGGTATCGATGCAGCAAGAGGATTATACGTTGCTTTATTGGATGCTGACGACTATTGGGCTCCTGAAAAGTTAACTAAGCATGTTCAGCATTTAAATGACAACCCTAATGTAGGTATTAGTTATTGTCCTTCACTATTTGTTAGCGAAGAGGGCGATCTATTAGGGATAGGACAATTTCCGAAGCTAAAGAACATTAGTAAACAAGAAGTGTTTTGTCGTAATCCAATTGGTAACGGCTCAGCTCCGGTGATAAGAAGATCATTGTTATCAGAAATTGGCCGATTTGGCGTTAAAAAAGATAAGTACAGAAGCATATATTTTGATGAAAACTTAAAGCAGTCAGAAGATATTGAACTATGGACTAGGATTGCTCTGACGACTAAATGGCAGTTTGCGGGTTTAGAAACGCCTTTAACTTACTATCGTATAAATAACGCTGGATTATCGGCAGATTTAAATAAACAGTTTGCCAGTTGGCAGCATGCAGTAATGCTTAACCAAGATTCGGATCCTGAATTTTTTAGCAAGTTTTATAGCTTAGCAAAAGCATACCAGCTTCGTTATTTAGCTAGAAGAGCAGTGCAGTCTACGAGTAAGATAAAAGCGTTTAAACTTATTCACCAAGCACTTTATTGTGATTACAGGATCCTACTAGATGAGCCAAGCCGAACTATTATGACATGGTGTTGTGCTTGCTTAAAATTTCTTCCTATCACTATCTATAACCGTATAGAAAAGGTAGCTATGTTGTATTTTGGCAATGCTCCTATTAAACCGTAGCATATTGGTTAGTGTTTACATGTTATGTTAAGGGAATGATGATCAAATTAATTTTTACGATTCAAATGATCAAACTTTTGAATCGTAAAACTAAACATACTAAAAACTTTACTGCAGTTTAGCGGTTGTTAACAATGCGAGAATTTCTCTAAAGCAAAGTCAATGAAGCAACGTACTTTTTTAGCGACATACGTCCTATGTGGATAGATAGCGAAAAGGCCAAATTCGAGCGTGGTATATTCAGGTAATATAGCCACTAAGCTTTTATCAGTTATTGCATCTTCAACAATAAAGTCTGGACACATGGCAATACCGCCGCCTGCAATCGCTATTTCACGTACCGCTTGTGGACTATTAACTGCAATTGTCGATTGAACATCAATAATATCTGACTTGCCCTTGGGGGAGATTATCGGCCATTGCTTTCCAATCCTGAAATTACTGTCAATAATGCAACTATGCTCGCTTACTTGCTTTGGTGTTTTCGGTAAACCGTGATGTTGAATGTAATCTGGTGAAGCACACAACACTAAAGGGTATGTTTTTAAATGCCTGGCGATCATGCTGGAGTCGTCAACCCCACCAATGCGAAGACGAACATCTATACCTTCTTCGAGCATGTCGACAGCATTATTGGTTAGTAGCAATTCAACTTTCAAGTCTGGGTATAAAGCGAGAAATTTTGGCAGTAAAGGGGATAGTTGCATTTCACCAAACGTAACAGGTGCACTAATTCTTAACAAACCTCGGGGTTTAGATTGCTCACCAGTAACATCGTCTACTAGAGCAGTATATTGCTCTAGTAAGGTTAAAGATTGTTGATAATAACGACGGCCTGCATCAGTTAAAGCTAAGCGACGTGTCGTTCTATTAAAAAGTCGAATACCTAAGTTATTTTCAACTTCTCCAACATATTTACTTACTAAAGCTTTAGATATGCCAAGCCGCTCACTTGCCGCAGTGAATGAACTTGTTTCTACGACAGCCACTACAGTTTTTAGCCCATCAAGTGTATCCATAATAATCGCTCCTTTAAGTTTATTGTCAATATTATGTTGACAAAGATTCAATATCAAGAGGGTTTATCAATATAGTGTTGAAATGGATAATAACCTCATCAGCAATACAGCTGCTTAATTAAAGTATTACTAGGGAGTCTAATGTTAAAAATAGAAATATATACAAGACCTGGTTGCGGTTACTGCACGCATGCTAAACGGTTATTAACCAGTAAAGGCTTGGCATTTATTGAATACGATGTTTATCAAAATGCAAAATATCTTAATCAATTAAAACAAAGAACAAAAGGCAGAACATACCCACAAGTATTTATTGAAAATATATCCGTAGGTGGTTTTACCGAACTATTAGAAAAAGATCAGCAGGGCTTGTTAGCAAGTTATAGAGAAAATCAATCAACTCATACCGTAAATTAAAGGAAAGACAATGAACAAGTTTATAAAATCAGCGACAGAAGATAATCGTTTTAAAAGTTACTTACTGGCGGCAACCGGCGTTTTAATGTTCAACTTTGCAAGTATTCAAGATGTTGAAGCAGCACAAACGTTACATAAAACGATTAAAGTACAAAACCAAGACATTTTTTACCGTGAAGCTGGCAGTGAGCATAAAAAAACTATTGTGTTATTACACGGATTCCCAACATCGTCGCATATGTACCGTGAGCTCATTCCTAAATTAGCGCAAGAGTATCATGTTATTGCTCCCGATTACCCTGGGTTTGGTAATAGTTCTATGCCTAGCCTTAATGACTTTGAATATAGCTTTGATAATTTGGCCAAAATAACTGATGCGTTTTTAGAAAAAGTGGGTGCAGACAAATACACTATGTATGTCATGGATTACGGCGCACCTATAGGATTTCGAATCGCAGCACAACACCCAGAACGTGTGGAAGGACTTATCATACAAAATGGTAATGCTTATGATGAAGGGTTACGCGATTTTTGGACACCAATTAAAGCGTATTGGAAAGATAAAACACCTGAGAATGCCAAAGTGCTTAAAGATAATTTGTTAACCATAGGCGCTACACAGTGGCAATATACTAATGGTACGCGTAATAAAGCGGCAATTAGCCCAGATAACTGGATTGTTGATCAAGCCAAGTTAGATCGACCTGGTAATAAGGAAATTCAATTAGAGCTTTTTTACTCTTATGGTACAAACCCTGCTCTTTACCCAGAATGGCAAGCCTATTTTAGAAAGCATCAACCAGCGACATTATTGATGTGGGGCAAAGGTGATTATATTTTCCCTGAGGAAGGTGCTCATCCTTATAAGCGTGATTTGAAAAACTTAGATTTTAATATCTTAGACACAGGTCATTTTGCATTAGAAGAAGATGGCGATGTTATTGCGAAGCACATTCTTAAGTTTATGAATAAGAACAGCTAAACGCGGTATTTATAATCTACGCTGCAATATGTCTTATGATTGCAGCGTAGATAATTTAAAGTAACTCAGTGATTTTATATAATAAATTACTATAAACTCACCTTGTAATAATGTGCTAGTTGGCTAGTTACGACCTGCCATTACGCCACCATCAATATCCCAAATAGCGCCAGTTACCCAAGATGTATCTGCAGATAACAAGAAAGCTATAGTACTAGCAATATCATCAACAGTGCCAATTCTTCCTACAGGATGAAAAGCGTTAAACCCAGCAAGAGCATCATTTAATTGTTCCGGCTCAATGAAAGAATGATAAATTGGGGTTTTTACCACAGCAGGAGATACAGCATTAACGCGAATATTATGCTCAGCTAGTTCCATTGCCATGTGTTGGGTTAGCGCGTGTAAACCGGCCTTAGCCATTGAATATGCAGAAGAGGGCGTTGCTTTAATCGCTTGCTGTGCCCACATAGAGCCAATGTTCACAATGTTGCCGCCAGCGTATTTTTTCATATTCTCAGCAACGGCTTGAGATATGATAAAGGTTGCTTTATTTAGCTCTAGATAAGTATTGTAATCATCAACAGTATGGTCTAAAAATGCCTTAGGACTAAAATAACCCGCGGCATTAACTAAATAGCTTAACTGTGTATCTTCTTGGTTGATATAAGACTGCAATCTTTTTAAATCTTCAGCTTGATATAGGTCTGCTTGAATCGCAGATGCTTTCCCTATTTCATTAAGCGCTAGTAAAGCATTTTCTAATTTTTCGGCATTACGTCCGACGATAATAACGTCGATATTGTTATTAACTAATAATTTAGCCGTTGCTAAGCCCATGCCACTTGAACCACCTATAACCAGTGCTTTTCCTTTATGGGTAAATTTCATGATGTTCTCCTAATAACTATTTAATGAGTAAAGTAAATACCCTTAAATGATAAGGAGCTATGTGGTAAAGAAAAAGTAGGTACAATCTAGTAAGCTAGGTACAAATAGGTACAATTTATTGAATATTAAGAAGATATATTTTAGTTTTTTTAATCGTTACGGGCTAATATCATCTATTTCAACTTGAAGTTTTTCTAATTCTGTTAAAATGGCGATAAATTTATTGCCAAACGGTGTAACTTGATATTCGACCCGTGGTGGAATTTCGTTAAAGGTTTCCCGTGCAAGAATGCCAAACTCAATGTTACGCTTTAAACAAGCATTAAGTACTTTAGTGGTTAAACCTTCAACACTGCGCACCATTTCACCCGGCCGATTAATATCATTATCAAGTAAGTTGTAAACGGTAAGAGACCATTTGCAGCCAACAATGGTTTCAACCATACGAGCAGATTTTTCAGGTGCAGATGATCTAGAAAATTTAATTATCTTATTATTCATAAAGATGTACCTTAAAGTACTTACCTAACCATTTTGTGCGTACTTGGTATAGTATTTAGACAGCGATATTATAACGCCTATGTTAGCTACTGTTATGTAGTCTGTTTGTTACATTTTCAAGCGTATTAGGAAAATCAATGCTCAATATGAACTTCACTGAACAAGTTGTTATTAATACTCACAAGCAAGCTTGGCAGGCTAGTCCGCATGCTGGGGTTTGGCGTAAACCGTTAGCACGAGAGGATTCAGAAAGGGGCCATGCAACGAGCTTAGTTAAGTTCGACGCTGGTGCTAGCTTTCATGAACATGATCATCCATTAGGTGAGGAAATATTGGTATTATCTGGCATTTTTTCTGACCATAGTGGGGATTATCATGCGGGTAGTTATTTTCGTAATCCTGAAGGGTTTCGTCACGCGCCATATAGCAAAGAAGGTTGCATATTATTAGTAAAGCTTCATCAATTTACGACAGGGGATAATGCGCATATTATTATTGATACCCAAAAGGAAGGTTGGTCTGCTGGTATGGGTAATTTACAAGTTATGCCGTTACATAATTATCAAGGAGAATCGACGGCGTTAGTTAAATGGCCTAGAGGAGAAAAGTTTCAGCCACATCGGCATTTTGGCGGTGAAGAAATATTTGTCATCAGCGGTGAATTTATCGATGAACATGGCCGATACCCTCAAGGAACTTGGATTCGTAGCCCCCATTTAAGTGAGCACTTTCCTTATGTAGAGCAAGAAACCATTATCCTCGTTAAAGTTGGTCATTTATAAAATATTGGGCTGTGGCAAAGCTTACTATTTAGGTTGATACCGTTAATTATTCTCCTAAACAGTAAGCTATTTAATATAAAGCATTAAATAATGCTGTATATTAAAACTTAACCAACTAGTTGAAATTGACAATCCATAGCTAGATCTCTTGTTGGGAGCAATGCTTGATATGCTTTGCTGTGGTACCAGTTATGTGCATGTTTGCGCGATGGAAACATAAGGATAACCTGCAGTTTATAGTTAAAATTTCCCTGCAATTTTTCTACAGGTCCTTTATGTAATACCTCACCTGAAAATTTTGTTAGGGTGTTTGGAACTTTAGCGCCATATTCCGCGAATTTTTCTGTGTCTTTTGGCGTTAAGCCAACAATGATATAAGCAGTCATTTATTATCCTTTTACCTTGATTAAAACCTGAACGATCTCGTTGATAAAATAATTGTATCTATGGAAGTAATACTGGACAATAGTTATAAAGCAACTTTACTGTTTAGAAAATATGGACAATCTAAAGCAACTATCTCGACTAATGATTTTTGCCGAAGTGGTAAAACAAGCGTCTTTTACTAAAGCTGCACAGCATCTTGGTATTTCAAAGTCAGCGGTAAGCCAGCAAATAAAGGCACTGGAAGCTGATATGGACATTCGTATCTTAAATAGAACAACGAGAGGTGTGTCTACAACGGCATTAGGCGAGAAGGTATTATCAAGATGCCATATTTTGAAAGATCAGGTTGATTTAGTGTTAAAAGATATCGCTAATGCTGAAGAAAATCCACAAGGCCGTTTTGCTATTACTCTACCGCACGCTCTAGAGTCTACAGTCGTGATGCCAGCTATTGAGCAGTTATGTATAGAATATCCCGGTATAGAGCCAGAGCTCATTGTTAGTGATAGTAGCTTAGATTTAATCGACAACAATTTAGATGTTGCGATACATGCTGGCGAATTACCTGACAGTAGTTACCGAGCATTACCCATAGGCACATTAACTGA
>Ga0209395_1007929_pt1 | contig 11005 bp, 9 predicted proteins | sample GOMGulsemesocosm_3_FD_184635 | JGI IMG/M metagenome (GOLD analysis project Ga0209395, IMG submission 184635) | Methane-oxidizing microbial communities from mesocosms in the Gulf of Mexico - GOM9D Gulf of Mexico (SPAdes) (version 2) | ecosystem: Environmental > Aquatic > Marine > Cold seeps... | reverse complement strand
AGCCCAATAAGGATTTTTATGGTAATACAAATGAACCGTTGAAAAAAGTTGGAAAATTAATAGTGCCTACCCAAGTTGAAATTAAGGAAAACAACAGGGCTCGCAGTGCTAAATTAAGAATAGCAACATTAAAGTAATGAATAAAGTAAAAAGAAGTGTGTATGATTTATTAAGAGGGAGTTTCCTTACGGATGCTTCGGCTTTTAAGAATTGGCGCATTATTATTTTTGTTGTTGCCTTGTTGCTGTTTATGATTTCCAGTGCTCACAATGCAGATAGAAAAGTCATAAAAATAGCTGAGCTAAATAAAAAGAAAAGAGAATTAAGAGCTGAGTATGTCGATACGGGTACCATATTAATGAGAATGAAAATGGAATCAAATATCCGACAGAAGGTAAAGCTAAGAGGGATACAACCTTCACAGACATCACCGCAGAAAATAAGAATCATCAGAAAAAAGAATTAACCTTGGCAACTATCAAAAAGAGCATATTAAACAAACTATATATAGTCACTGCTTTAATGGCGCTTTTTTTTATTGTAATTATTGGTAGGGTTATCAATATACAATATGTTCAAGGTGATAAGTACCGGAAACTTTCTGTAGAAAACACCATTAAAAACGATACGATATTTTCTAATAGAGGGAATATATATGCCGCAGACGGAAATTTGTTGGCTACTTCGATGTATAAGTATACCATTCGTATGGACTTGGTTGCTGTAAAAAGTAATGTGTTTGAAAAAAATATAAACGAACTTTCTAGTTCGTTGTCAGAATTATTAGGAAAGCCATCTTTGTATTACCAAGGGAAGTTAAGAACCGCTCGAAAGAGAAAAAACCGCTATTTATTGATTGCAAGAAACTTGGGTTACAATGATTATATGAAAATCAAAAAGTTCCCAATTTTTAAGCTAGGTCCTTATAAAGGAGGTTTTATTACAGAGCAAAAAACGGTGCGTGTAAGGCCTATTGGGAAAATAGCAGAGCGAACTATTGGTTATAATGATCATAGGGGGGGTGCAGGGATAGAAGGTGCTTTTGTCGAGTATCTGCAAGGTGAGAATGGTTGGAGGTTAAAACAAAAAATTGCCAAAGGGCAATGGAAACCAATTAATGATGTAAATGAAAAAGAGCCAATAGATGGTCGTGATGTGATTACCACATTAGATGTTAATATACAGGATATAACGCATCATGCATTGTTAAGGCAAATGGAATATTTTGAAGCAGAACATGGATGTGCTATAGTAATGGAAACTGCAACAGGTGAAATAAAAGCAATTTCAAATTTAGGAAGAACATCAAAAGGGAAGTATTACGAAAAAAGAAATTACGCAGTTTGGGAATCGCATGAACCAGGATCCACATTTAAGTTGGCAAGTTTAATGGCGGCGCTGGATGATAAAGTAATTGATACATCCACTGTTGTAGATACAGAAAAAGGCATAATTAGGATACATGGTAAAAAGGTAGAAGATTCTCACAGAGGTGGATATGGAAAGATATCGGCAGCAAGAGTGTTTGAAGTGTCATCTAATGTAGGAATCGTAAAATTGATTAAAAAGCATTATGATGATAAGCCGTGGAAGTTTATCAATAAAATGAAATCCTTTGGACTGGATAAGAAATTAGGACTTCATATTCAGGGAGAAGGAAGTCCGTTTATCCCGTATCCAGGGAATACAAGAAATCCATGGAATAAAATCTCACTCGAGTGGATGGCTTGGGGGTATGGAGTTTCTGTAACGCCTTTGCAAATGTTGACTTTTTATAACGCTGTAGCAAATAATGGTGAGATGGTGAAGCCGAGATTTATTAAGGAATTAAGAGTGCAGGATAAAACTGAAAAGGTCTTTAATAAGGTGGTGCTAAAAAAGAAAATTGCAAGTCAGGAAACCATAAATAAAGTGAGAAAAGTGATGGAAAATGTTGTCGAGAATGGGACAGCAAGCAATATTTATTCGCCAAATTTTTCTTTAGCAGGTAAAACAGGTACTGCTAAAAAATTGGTAAAAGCACACAGGAATAGTGAAGGAAAATATATAAAAGCACATTATTCAAATAAGCTATATGTGGCTTCTTTTGCGGGGTTTTTTCCGGCAGAGAAACCGAGGTACTCTTGTATTGTTGTAATTCACGAGCCAAACAAAAAGAAAGGATACTACGGGGCAACAGTTGCAGCGCCAGTATTTAAAGAAATTGCGCAAAAAATTTATTCAAGAACACCATTCGACACTAATAATGTAACGGAGGCGTATTCTGGTGGCGGAATGGATTCTAAATACCAAGCGTATTATACAACTCTTCAAAAAGAGCATACCGTTGTTCCTAATGTAAAAGGCATGTCGGGCATGGATGCTGTGGCGTTACTAGAGAACTTAGGATTGATTGTGAAATTTAATGGCTCTGGTAAGGTAACCAGACAGTCAAAAAATAAAGGCGTAAAATTTAAAAAGGGAGACACAATTCTGTTGAATTTATCATAAATATTTTAGTGAAAAACTTAAAAGACATATTATATAAGGTAGCGATTGATGAAGTAATTGGTGCTTCAGATGTAGCGATCAATTCTGTGCAGTTTGATTCTAGGAAAATCACTAAAAACGATTTGTTCCTGGCTCAAAAAGGCGTAACTGTAGATGGTCATTTGTTTATAAGCAAGGTAGTAGATTTAGGTGCGAAAGTAATTGTGTGTGAAATTTTTCCAACCGAAATTATTCAAGGGGTGACCTATGTGAAAGTCCCTGATTCTAATTGTGCTTTAGCAATTATTGCTTCCAATTATTTTGGAAGCCCTTCATCAGATTTGAAATTAATAGGAGTAACTGGAACCAATGGTAAAACGACCATCGCAACATTGTTGTATCAGCTCTTTAAAAATGCGGGATTCAAAGTTGGGTTGCTTTCAACTGTAAAAATATTAGTAGATGATAAGGAGTTTAAAACTACACATACAACACCAGATTCACTTACCATCAATTCGTATTTGTCGAATATGGTTGATGCTGATGTTGATTATTGTTTTATGGAAGTAAGTTCGCATGGAATTCATCAAAAACGCACACATGGATTGCAATTTGAAGGTGGAATTTTTACAAACCTTTCTCATGATCATCTAGATTATCATACTTCATTTGCAGCATACAGAGATGTGAAGAAATCATTTTTTGATTTGTTGCCTAAAACGGCTTTTGCTCTGGTGAATCTGGATGATAAAAACGGTAGTATCATGTTGCAAAATACAAAAGCAACAAAAAGAACATATGCATTAAAGACGCTTGCAGATTTTAAAGGGAAAGTGCTTGAGAAAAGAATGTCAGGGACCTTGTTGGTTGTTGATAGAATTGAAATTTGGACAAAACTAATAGGAACGTTTAATGCGTATAACTTACTAGCGATTGTGGCAACCGCCGAATTATGTGGTTTGGAGAAAATGGAGATTCTTAGATTGGTTAGTGAGTTAGAAAGTGTTAGTGGAAGGTTTCAATATACTGTTTCTGAAAAAGGAATTACTGCTATTGTCGATTATGCACATACCCCAGACGCCTTAAAGAATGTATTAGAGACCATTTCTGATATTAAAACACCAAAGGAAAAAGTAATTACTGTGATTGGTTGTGGAGGAGATAGAGATAAAACAAAAAGGCCAAAAATGGCAATGATTGCATCTCAATTAAGTAATCAGTCAATTTTTACCTCAGACAATCCAAGAACTGAGGATGCTCAGGCAATTATTGATGAAATGGAAATTGGAGTAGCAAAAGAAAATATTGCAAAAACGCTATCTGTAGTAGATAGAAAACAAGCAATTAAAACGGCGTGTAAACTAGCTGAGACTGGAGATATTATTTTGGTTGCAGGGAAAGGACACGAAGATTACCAAGAGATAAACGGAGAGCGTTTTCATTTTGATGATCTAGAGGTAGTGGAAGAATGTTTTAATCAATTAAATAAATAAGAATGCTGTATTATTTATTCGAATATTTAGAGAGTCAATTTAATTTAACTGGAGCAAGTGTGTTTCAATTTATCACATTTCGTGCAGCATTAGCATTTATATTTTCATTGCTGTTCTCAACAGTTTTTGGAAAAAGAATAATCAATTTCTTAAGAAATCAACAAGTTGGGGAAACGGTTAGAGATCTAGGTTTAGAGGGACAAGCTCAAAAATCTGGAACGCCAACAATGGGCGGAATCATCATAATTATGGCAACGTTAATCCCTGTTTTGTTATTAGCTAAGCTAGATAATATTTATGTGGTTATTCTTATAATAACTACTATTTGGATGGGCTTTATCGGTTTTATAGATGATTATATAAAAGTATTTAAAAAAGACAAAGGAGGATTAAGTGGGAAGTTTAAAGTGCTAGGGCAAGTAGGTCTTGGTTTATTCGTTGGATCTATGCTGTACTTTCATCCAGATGTTACAATTAAAGAACAGCTGCCTGTTGAGCAACAGATAATTCAGCAAAACGGGAGGAAACAAGTTTTTGGAGATGCGCATAAATCAACAAAAACAACCATCCCATTTTTAAAAGATAACGAATTGGATTATTCAAAACCCTTAAGTTTTTTAGGGGAAGGATATCAGACATATGCTTGGGTCATTTTCATATTTGTGGTGGTGTTTATTGTTACAGGAATTTCTAATGGAGCCAATTTAACAGATGGGATTGATGGCCTGGCTGCAGGTTCGTCTGCTATTATTGTAATTACACTCGCCATTTTTGCCTGGGTATCTGGGAATATTATTTTCGCCGATTATTTGGATGTAATGTACATACCAAATTCTGGGGAAATGACCGTGTTTATTTTAGCCTTTGCTGGTGCGTTAATAGGGTTTTTATGGTACAATACATTCCCTGCTCAAGTTTTTATGGGAGATACAGGTAGTTTAACTATTGGTGGAATTATAGCGGTGATAGCAATTGCAATTCGTAAAGAATTGTTATTGGTTTTCTTAGCGGGAATTTTCGTCGTAGAAAATATGTCAGTGATTTTACAGGTGGGGTACTTTAAATATACCAGGAAGAAATTTGGAGTTGGAAAACGCATATTTAAAATGTCTCCCTTGCACCATCATTATCAAAAGTCAGGATATCACGAAAGTAAAATTGTAACTCGTTTTTGGATTGTTGGAATTTTATTGGCAGTGTTTACAATAGCAACCTTGAAGCTGAGATAGATGAAGAGAATCGTTGTTTTAGGGGCCGGAGAGAGTGGTGTGGGAACGGCAATTCTTGCAAAACAAAAAGGGTATGAGGTTTTTGTTACAGATAAAGGAACAATTGCACAAAAATATAGAGAAATTTTGTTGCAAAATGAGATTGCATTTGAAGAGAGTGAGCATACAGAATCAAAGATTTTAAATGCAGATTTGGTAATGAAAAGTCCTGGTATTCCAGACCGCGTAGCATTGGTTCAGCAATTGATTAAAAAACAAATTCCTGTGATCTCGGAAATTGAATTTGCAAGTCAATTTACAAATGCGACAATCGTTGGGATAACAGGGGCAAACGGAAAAACAACCACCACGTTATTAACGCATCATGTATTAAAACAAGCTGGGTTAAATGTTGGAGTTGCAGGAAATATTGGAGATAGTTTTGCGCAGCAGGTTGCTGAACAAGAATTTGATTCTTACGTGTTGGAGTTGAGTAGTTTTCAGCTCGACGGAGTTGAAGATTTTGCTCCGCATATAGCAATCATTACTAATATTACTCCAGATCATTTAGATCGATACGAATATGATTTTGATAAGTATGTAGCATCAAAATTTAGAATAACAAAGAATCAAACAGAAAAAGATTATTTGATTTATGACGCAGAGGATGCTGCATCAAACAAATGGTTAAATGAAAATAAAACCAAAGCTCAATTAATTCCTTTTTCAATAGAAAGAGAATTGGAATTTGGAGCTTTTTTAAGAGACGATAAAATAATAACGAAAATAAATACAGAAGAATTCACTATGCCACTATCTAACCTAACATTAAAAGGGAAGCACAATGTAAAGAATGCAATGGCTTCGGCAATGACTGCTCAGTTACTAAAAGTAAGAAAGCAAACCATAAAAGAAAGCCTATCGAACTTTGAAGGAGCAGAACACCGTTTAGAAGATGTTCAAAAAGTAAGAGATGTACAATATATCAATGACTCTAAAGCAACAAATGTCAATGCTACATTTTATGCATTAGAGTGTATGGATAGCCCAACTATTTGGATTGTGGGAGGTGTTGATAAAGGAAATGATTACCATGATTTACTACCGTTAGTTAGAGAAAAAGTAAAGGCAATAGTTTGTTTAGGAGTTGAGAATAGTAAAATTCAAGAAACATTTGGGAATGTGGTGGATATAATTGTTGAAACAGCCGGGGCAGAAGAAGCGGTGAAGGTTTCGGCGAAATTAGCATCAAAAGGAGATAATGTATTGTTATCGCCTGCATGTGCAAGTTTTGATTTATTCGAAAATTACGAAGACAGAGGAAGACAGTTTAAGAAAGCAGTAAGATCAATATTATAAGTTGATACATGAATAACCTATTAAAACATATCAAAGGAGATAGAACAATTTGGTCTATAGTCGCTGTATTGGCAATTTTTTCGTTTATGCCAGTATATAGTGCGAGTACTAATTTGGTGTATGTTGTAGGTTCTGGGTCAACTTTTGGGTATTTAATTAAACACATGATTTTATTAATTATGGGTTTTGTAATTATCTACGGTGTGCATAAAATTCCCTACAGGTACTTTAGTGGAGGTTCTGTATTGATGTTGCCCGTAGTCATACTTTTATTGGTATATACATTATCTCAAGGAACAACCATTGGGGGTGCGAATGCGAGTAGATGGATTCGCATACCTTTTGTAGGGGTTGGTTTTCAGACGTCAACCTTAGCTGGATTGATTTTGATGATTTATGTAGCCAGGTATTTGGCGAGAAATAAAGAAAAAAAAATAGAATTTAAAGAAAGTCTTTGGCAATTGTGGTTGCCAGTAGGATGTATCTTAGTGTTGATATTACCAGCGAATTTCTCTACAACAGCAATCATTTTTACGATGGTAATTATGTTGGCTATTATTGGTGGATATCCATTGAAATATATTGGATTTATATTGGGAATTGGAGCAGTTGTTTTGACATTATTTGTGTTAACTGCAAAAGCATTTCCAGATGCAATGCCAAACCGTGTGGCAACATGGCAGAGTAGGATTGAAAGTTTTTCAAAAGATGATGGGCAAGAAGGGTATCAGGTCACAAAAGCAAAAATTGCAATTGCTACCGGTGGTTTAACGGGAAATGGTCCTGGTAAAAGTGTTCAGAAGAATTTTTTACCACAGTCCTCTTCAGATTTTATTTATGCAATCATTGTTGAAGAATATGGACTTATAGGAGCCCTGTCGGTGATATTAGTGTACTTTTTGTTGCTTTTTAGAATTATAATGGCAGCTAAAAATGCAACGACAATTTTTGCCTCATTATTAGTGATAGGTGTTGGGTTGCCAATCATTTTTCAAGCAATGATAAATATGGCCGTAGCAAGTAATTTATTTCCTGTTACTGGACAAACACTGCCACTTATCAGTAGTGGGGGAACTTCTATTTGGATGACCTGTTTTGCACTTGGAATGATTTTAAGTGTATCTGCCTCCAAAGATGAGACTGAAGAAACAATTTTAGATGATAATCCTTTAGATATTTTACATGAAGCAATCGATTAATATCATAATTAGTGGAGGTGGAACTGGCGGGCATATTTATCCGGCAATAGCTATTGCGAATGAAATTAAGCTAAGGTATCCAGAAGCAAATTTTTTGTTTGTTGGAGCGAAGGATAAAATGGAAATGGAAAAAGTGCCACAAGCTGGATATGAAATTAAAGGTTTGTGGATCTCTGGTATTCAAAGAAAGTTGACATTGAAAAATATGTTATTTCCTTTTAAATTGATGAGTAGCTTGCTGAAAGCAGGTGGTATTATTAGAAAATTCAAGCCAGATATTGCCATTGGTACAGGTGGTTTTGCTAGTGGGCCAACATTGATGGTTGCCAATAGAAAAGGCATTCCGACTTTGATACAAGAGCAGAATTCCTATCCTGGAATAACCAATAAGTTGTTAAGTAAGAAGGCAGCGTCAATTTGCGTGGCGTATGATAATTTAGAACGTTTTTTTCCGGCTGATAAAATAATAAAAACAGGAAACCCGGTGCGTCAAGATTTGTTGTCAATTCATAATAAAACAATTGAAGCTAGGGCGTTTTTTAAGTTAGATAAAAAGAAGAAAACAGTGTTGGTTTTAGGGGGGAGTCTAGGCGCTAGAAGAATTAATCAACTCATAGAAGAACAATTGGTGTTTTTCAGAGAACAAGATATACAGTTAATATGGCAATGTGGTAAGTTGTATGTTGATGAATATCAAAAATACAGTCAAAATGAACAGGTACAAGTGCATCAGTTTTTAAATAGAATGGATTTGGCATATGCAGCTGCAGATGTAATTATTTCTAGAGCTGGAGCAAGTTCGGTTTCAGAATTGTGTATCGTTGGAAAGCCAACTGTTTTTATTCCTTCGCCCAATGTTGCCGAAGATCATCAGACAAAAAACGCAAAATCCATAGTGGATAAGCACGGTGCTATTTTGTTGAAAGAAAGTGAGTTGGAAACGTTTCCGATTGTTTTTGAAACCTTATTGAAAGATGCTGGTAAGCAGCAAAATTTAAGTGAAAATATAAAAGAATTGGCATTGCCCAATGCAACAAGTGATATTGTTAATCAGATAGAGAAATTATTAAATAAGTGAATTTAAAAAATATTCAAAACGTTTATTTTATTGGTATCGGAGGAATCGGAATGAGTGCTCTTGCTCGCTATTTTAAAGCAAATGGCAAAAATGTAGCAGGATATGATAAGATGCAAACCAAAATTACTAATTCCTTAGTGAATCTAGGAATTGAAATTCATTTTGAAGACTCAGTAAAGAATATTTCATCAAATTTTCTGTTAAAAGAAAAAACATTAGTAGTGTTTACACCTGCTATTCCTAAGAACCATAAAGAGTTTAATTATCTTAAAAAAGAAGGGTTTACAATTTTAAAACGTGCAGAAATATTAGGTAAGATAACGGAGAGTACATTTTGCTTGGCTGTTGCGGGTACTCATGGAAAAACAACTACGTCTTCCATATTAGGACATATAATGCAGCCAAGCATGGCAACTTCCTTTTTAGGAGGAATTGCAGAGAATTACAACTCAAATTTGATTCTAGGAGAAGATAAGGTTTCAGTGGTCGAGGCCGATGAATTTGATCGCTCGTTCTTACAATTGTCTCCAAATATTGCATGCATTACTTCAATGGATGCCGATCATTTAGATATTTATGGTGAGCATGATGCATTAATACAGTCATTTAAGGATTTTTCAGAGAAAGTAACTGGAAAAATGATTGTAGCAAAAGGATTGCCAATAGATGGTTTAACCTATGCAATTGATGAATATGCTGATTATAGAGCATTCAATTTGAAAATTGAAAAAGGGAAATATATTTTTGATGTGCAAACACCAAAAGAGGTGATTGAGAATATAGAACTGAATTTACCAGGAAAGCACAACGTTATGAATACACTGGCAGCTCTGGCTTTAGCAAGTGAATATGGTGTTTCTCTGAAGGAGATAAAAGAACAAGTAAAAACGTTTAAAGGGGTTCAGCGTAGGTTTACCTATAGGATAAACACAAGTGAATTTGTGTTGATTGATGATTACGCGCATCATCCAACAGAAATTAATGCTGTCAAGAATTCGGTTAGAGAGATGTATCCTAATGAGAAAGTGTTGGTTGTTTTTCAGCCACATTTGTTTAGTAGAACACAAGATTTTGTAGACGATTTTGCCAAAGAGTTATCATTGTTTGATGAGTTGTTGTTGTTGGATATTTATCCGGCAAGGGAAAAACCAATAAAAGGGGTGAATTCTGAATGGTTGTTGGGTAAAATTGAATTAGAGAGTAAAAAACTAGTGTCAAAGGAAGATCTAATAAAAGATATTAAAAAATCTGATGCCAAAATTGTTGTAATGTTGGGGGCAGGTGATGTTGGAGTGTTGGTAAATGATGTTGTAAATGAATTGAAAAACACGAATATAAACCAATGAGAAAAATACTAGCATATTTGTTTTCTATAGTGCTCATAGGTGCTTTGTCTTTTTTATATAGTTTTTCTTCATTGAGAAATTCAAATAAAAAAATCACCAAAGTCGATATTGAGTTTGTTGGAGAGGATACTAATTTTTTAACGCAAGAAATGGTTAATAAATTGTTAATACAAAATAACAGAAAGGTGCAAAACCAACCAAAATCTATCTTAGATTTACAAGGTTTGGAACACAACGTATTATCGAACCCGTATATAGAAAGAGCAACTACTTTTTATACCATTGATGGTGTTTTTAAAACAATAGTAAAACAGCGTACACCAATCGCTAGAGTTAATACTGGTAATTTGTCTTACTATGTTGATAAACAAGGAGTAGTAGTTCCGTTGTCTGCTAATTATTCTGCAAGAGTAATTTTGATAACTGGAGATATAAACAAAGATAATTTAAAAGAAATTACAGGATTCGTAAATGTAATTTTGGCTGATGACTTTTTGAAAAAAGAAATCATAGGAATACATAAAACGCAGAATAAGGAATTTATTTTGAGCGTAAGAAGTGGGCGATATAAAATTGAATTGGGATCATTAGAAAAAATGAACGTAAAATTTCAAAAATTAAAAGCCTTTTATAATAAAGCATTTGTTGATAAAACAATTGATCAGTACAAAAAAATAAATTTAAAATATCACAACCAAGTTGTGTGCGCAAAATAAAACAAGATGGAAAACAATAAAATAGCTGTAGGTCTAGATATTGGGACAACCAAAATTGTTGCCATGATTGGTGAAAAGAACGAATACGGCAAATTAGAAATCTTAGGTATTGGTAAGGCAAAAAGTCTTGGAGTAAA
>Ga0209395_1007928_pt1 | contig 11005 bp, 9 predicted proteins | sample GOMGulsemesocosm_3_FD_184635 | JGI IMG/M metagenome (GOLD analysis project Ga0209395, IMG submission 184635) | Methane-oxidizing microbial communities from mesocosms in the Gulf of Mexico - GOM9D Gulf of Mexico (SPAdes) (version 2) | ecosystem: Environmental > Aquatic > Marine > Cold seeps... | reverse complement strand
GTTCCCATGACGCTCGCTGCACCGCACATGTCGAATTTCATTTCGTCCATGGCCGCTCCCGGCTTCAAAGAGATGCCGCCGGTATCAAAAGTGACGCCTTTGCCTACTAATACATGTGGGCGATCAGCGGCTTCTCCACCTGAGTATTTGATTACAATTAACTGTGAATCTTCAGCGCTGCCGTTACCAACAGATAATAAACTGTGCATGCCCAGCTCGGCCATTGCGGCTTCGTCCAGAATGTCACAACTTATGTTCTCATAGCCTTGTTCTAGTTCAAGCGCCTCTTTTGACAGGTAAGTTGGGGTGCAGACATTACCGGGTAAATTGCCTAGTTCGCGCGCGACTGTCATGCCATTGGCAACGGCGGTGCCATCTAAGATACCGGCTTCTGCGTCTTGGGTGCTGGCCACGGGCACTGCGAAGCGAATAGCTTCAAGCAAAGAGGGAGTCGCTTTAGTGCTTTTTGTCTCATCGTATTCATAGAATTCACCGCAGAAGGTTTGCACGCTCAGGCGCATTTGTCGGTAAATGTCAGCATCTTTATTTATCTTATCGTCCAAAGCGATAGTGACTTCGTTGATATTACTGTTTTTTAGCTGAGCGAAAATGCTGCTGATGATGCTTTTGTGCACGGGGTCAGCGCGCTTTTCTGTTTCACCTAGGCCGACTAATAATACTCTTTTAGCAGTGATGCCCGGGATGTTGCGCAGCATTAAATGCTGGCCGCGTTTGCCGCTGATGTCACCGTCGTCGATGACTGATTGAATATACCCTTTAGCCGCTTTATCAATGATTTGCGCTGAAGTTGGTAGTACCGCATCCGCTTCCAGGCCTATGACTAAACATTCAGTTTCAATCGCACTTATGTCGCTATTGATAATTTCAAAATCCATATATACTCCAGTGATGACTTGAGGCAAACTTTGTAAGATAATGCCGCACTATAAACTAAAGCTGAATCTAGTGCTAAAAATAGTTAGCTCAGGTTCATCGATAGCAGTTTTCTGATTCATTGTAGTTGTCTAAATATAGCCACACCAATAAAAATGCAGGACGAATCGCTTTGCGATTGAATTGAGAGAAATTAAGCTAGATTTGAACACAGGACAGCTAAAAACTTATTGTTAATCTAAGTGTCTGTATCTTAGATTGCATTTGGCCAGTACCATAAACCTTTTGAAACTGTAGTGACAGGGCAAGCCTCATTGATTATTTATCGTTATCTTTCCAGGGAAATTTTTTTTAGTACATTTGCCGTCGCGCTAGTATTAGTTCCTATCATTGTCAGTGGTCGATTGATCAGCTTATTATCCAGGGCCACTCCCGGAGAGATGGACTTTATCTTTATTGCGCAGATGATAGGCTATCGGCTTCCCAGCATGTTGATGTTAATTCTACCACTGGCACTATTTTTGGGAGTGTTACTGTCCTTTGGTAAGTTGTATTTAGAGAGTGAAATAGCGGTACTCAAAGCCAGTGGAGTAAGCGGCAAGCGCCTGGTAGGTTACGCTTTAGGACCGGCTTTGGGGGGCGCTATCATTGTCGGTAGTCTCAGTCTTTATATATCTCCGATTGCCTGGCAGGCGCTTGAAGTTAGCTATGCGCAGCAAAACTCATTAAATGAATTAGACAAGTTGACAGCGGGGCGCTTTCAAAAATTGCCCGGAGGTAAAACTGTTTATACCAGTAATTTCATCGATAATCGCTCTAAGATGGAGCAAGTCTTTATAGCGCAGATCGACAAAAAAACCGCTAAGTTAGAGATTACTCTCGCCGCTTCTGCCCGTCAGCAGTCCAGTGACAAAAACAAGCGCTATCTGGTATTGGAAAATGGTATACGCTACACCGGTATTCCCGGGCGCGCCGATTATGAACAGCTTGGCTACAGCGAATACGGATATTTATTACCCGAGAGGAAGCTCGTAATAGATACCTCTGAGCCCTATGCTAAAACGACCGCTTTTTTACTTGAAACTGATGACAGAGTTTTCATTGCCGAGCTGCAGTGGCGGCTGTCCCTGCCTCTGTTAGCTTTTATCGTGGTGTTGATCGCGGTTCCCCTGAGTAGAACTAACCCTCGTCAGGGGCGTTACGCTCAGTTAATCCCGACCATCCTATTGTATTTGGTTTACCTTTCACTACTGATGTCAGCGCGAGATAAAGTGGAAACTGGGGCCCATATAGGTTTGATTTGGCTGGTGCACTTAGTGTTCTTTTGCTACGGCTTAAGCTTGATATTCATGGAGCAATTCTGGACAAATTGTTTAAACAAACTGCCGAGCATCGGTTCCCTGTTAAAGAGGGGGAAATAACATGAAACGTTTAGATCGATACGTCGCCACTCAAGTATTATCGGCAATTTTTATTGTTTTGCTGGTTATTCTGGGACTGGATTTTGTATTCGCCTTTATGGATGAAATTGCCGATGCGACAGACGCCTATAACATGCCTGTGATTATGGAGTACTTGTTGCTGCGCGTACCTGGACGCTTCTATGAGTTCTTACCGCTGAGTAGTCTGGTAGGTTGTCTGGTGGGTTTGGGGATGTTGGCCAGTCACAGCGAATTGACGGTGATGAGGGCTGCCGGGATATCAACCTTAAGAATTATCACTTCAGTGCTAAAACCGGCCATAGTGCTGGCTTTTTTCTCAATGGCGGTGGGCGAATTTGTGGTTCCGGTCACCGAGCAAGTGGCCCAGTCAAAGAAAGCTCTGGCGAAAGCCGGAGGCAAAGCGCTGCACTCCCAGTACGGTGTTTGGCATAGAGAAGGTAATACTTTTATTCATATCAATGCGGTGGTTCCCGGCGGGCGTATTGAAGGCGTGACACGCTTTGAGTTTGATGAGCGCGGCGTGCTTGAAGTAAGCAGTTTTGCTCAGTCAGGTCGCTATCTGCAAGACCATTGGTTGCTGTCAAATATCAGTAAAACAACCTTTAATGGCGACAGTACAGAGGTGTCGCAGCAGCGCAATGAACAGTGGAGCTTGGGATTGTCACCTGAGCTGTTGTCTGCTTTAGTAGTTGAGCCGCGGGATTTGTCGCTGAGCGCGCTCTGGTCTTTTTCCCACTACTTGTATCAACAAGATTTACAGGCGGATAGTTATTTTTTGGCATTTTGGAGCAAGTTGTTTCAACCGCTAACGGTGATTGCGCTGGTATTGATTGGTATTCTATTTATTTTTGGACCACTGCGAAGTGTCACAGTGGGGCAGCGAATTATAGCGGGAGTGATCACAGGACTAGTGTTCAAATTCCTGCAAGATATTCTCGGTCAGGTCAGTGCTATTATTGGTACGCCGCCGCTAATCGCCGTGCTGGCACCTATAGTGATCTGTCTATTGCTGGGGCTTTTTCTGTTGCAGCGCTCTAAGGTATAGCTTAAGGGCGCAGTGCTAAATCCAGTCCTGCGCCATTTTGATTTATTTGATACCGGCAGTAGTTTGGTTTGAAGCTAGTGCAGAGAAGGTTTCTCGCGGGATCGGATCAAAGCACTACAGAGAAAACAGTTGGTTCGACTAGTTTGCAGCTTTAAGGTGTGTTTTTAGGCAGGTAAACTATTTCGCTATTGGACAGCATGTCATGCCAGGTCAGTTTCTCGTCACTTATGAGCATCCACAGATAACCAGCCCCCAGGCAGCTGGCAGATAAAATAGCGACCAAAAAGCGAGTCAGCGCCTGAGTCCAGCTGATGGCGAACCCCTCTTTTGATTGGACTCTGATTCTCCATGCCATCATGCCAATAGTTTGCCCTGAACGGGTCCAGAAAAAGCCAAAAAAAGTAAAAATACTGATGAAGATCGTCGATTGAAATGCTGGTCCTGTGGCTGTTTCTGTATTCATCAACCACAGCCAAAGTGCAGTTACCGCAAAGGCCAGAGCTATTACTACCAGAAAATCATAACCTATGGCGCCGAGTCTTCTCAGTAGTGATGCATGGGAGGCGTTGCTTTGATCGAATGTTTTATTCATAGAATTTCACTGCAGCAGGTAAAGTACTGTCAGCTGTAGGCTGACAGTGTTAAAGGCAAAGTTATTGGAAGGGAGTTACATAGGTCTTTTTATATTCTTCGGCAAGATCCTTCGCTTCACTGATCTGTTCTTTTTTTAACTTCATTAAAAGCCGGTTTTCGATTGAAGCGGCAGTGCTGTCGCCTAGGGCGGCTGCGTTATTCATCCAGGCAAATGCGATAATGTCCTGACTGGTGCTGTTGTCCTGACCGTGAGCAGTAGCGTAGAGGGTGCCCAGATAGAACATTGACTGGTTGTAGCCTTTGTTGGCGGCAATGCGGTACCAGTTTTCCGCTTTAGCATAATCTTGCGTGACCCCGGTGCCAAAGTTGTAGCTGCGGCCAACATTGTGTTGCGCGACTACATAGCCTTGATCAGCTGCCAGTTGGTACTGGGCAAACGCCGCGTCTAAATCACGTTTCACCCCAAAGCCGTATTCGAGCATTTCACCAAAACGGTTCTGCGCTGTAGCATTTCCAGCACTGGCTTTTTGCTTAATCAGCTCCAGTTCCTTTAAGTACACAATGTCATCGAGTGCGCGCAAGCTGTTTACGCTGTCGATGTGGCCATTGCGTGCACCTTTTTTGTAATAGCTTTTAGCCCGATCAATACTGCTCGGAACTCCCCAGCCGTTTTGGTACATCTTGCCCATCAGATTGGTCGCTGCTGGTTTGCCCGCATCAACCAGTGGCTTTAATTCGTGCAGTGCCGTTTTGTAGTCTTTAGCTTCAATAGCTGCTTGTGCTTTAGAGAGGCTGGCGGCATTAGCGGGATTGACAATTAAGCAGCCAATAAGGCTGATGACAGAGAGTAGAGTTTTGTTGTTCATTACAGATGGGTTCCTGGGTGGCCTAATGATATGAGGCTAGGTTCTATATGTATCGGTTATTTTACGCCAGCACTGGCTGCGAATACATCAGAATCTATAAACAAAGCAGATATTTTTTTGATTTCAAATAAAAAAACACACATAAACCAATGGTTCAGCGAAGATCTCTGATCAATATTAGACCAAATGGAAAAAACAATGTAAAAGTTGGCTGAAATTCATTAGTATATTGTGCACAATTCCCTATTGGTTGTTTGGGGGTTGTGTTTGTATATGTACAACTTGTAGTGAATTTGTTTAACTGCATATTAGTTCGATAGAATTAGCTGTGGAGTCAGTAATTAACTGCAAAAGCTTTGTGCGGGCAGTGCATGTTCCCAATACAGCAACCTATAAAAATAAACAAAATTGATCACGGAGATTTCAATGAAACGTCAACTATTAATGTTAACAGCAGCTGTAGCTTTTGCATCGTCTGCAGTCGCAGTTGAATTAAAGCCTGCTGTTGTTTTTGACATGGGTGGTAAGTTCGATAAGTCCTTTAACCAAGGAGTATACGAAGGGGTAGAGCGCTTCAAAACAGAAACAGGTATTAAATACCGTGAATTTGAGGTAACTAACCCATCGCAGCGCGAACAAGCTATTCGTAAGATGGCTCAGCGCGAAGCTAATCCAGTACTGGCAATTGGTTTCGCTCAGGCAACGGCTCTTGAAAAAGTAGCAAAAGACTTTCCGGATACTAAGTTCAGTATCATTGATGCAGTTGTGTCTTTACCAAACGTTCAGTCTATCGTTTTCAAAGAGCACGAAGGATCATTCCTGGTCGGCATGTTAGCGGCAATGAAGTCTCAGACTAAAGCGGTAAGCTTTGTCGGCGGTATGGATATTCCACTGATCCGCCGTTTCAACTGTGGTTATGCACAAGGTGCAAAATATGCGGTTGCAGATGTTAATGTGATCAGTAACATGACCGGTTCAACCCCTTCTGCTTGGAACGATCCGGTAAAAGGTGGAGAGTTGGCGCGCAGCCAGTTTGATCGTGGCGCAGATGTAGTATTTGCCGCAGCTGGTGGTACTGGTGTCGGTGTTTATCAGGCAGCTAAAGATGCTGGGAAATTTGCCATTGGTGTAGATTCAAATCAAAACCACATGCATCCGGGTACTATGTTGACCTCTATGACTAAGCAAGTGAACATCGCATCTTACAATGCCTTTAAAGGTGTTAAAGATGGTTCTTGGCAGGCGGGCGTTAATGTACTAGGTCTGGCTGAAGGTGGTGTTGCCTGGGCGTACGATGAGCACAATAAAGATTTGATCACAGCGGAAATGAAAGCGGCTGTTGAAAAAGCGCAAGCGGATATCATCTCAGGAAAAATTGTTGTACATGACTACATGTCAAACAACGAATGTCCTTCACTATAATAATATTAAGAATGTGATTATTTGATGTTAAGTCAAGATAACACCTCGCAGGGGACCGATCGGTCACCTGCAATTGATTTACGTAAAATCAATAAAAGTTTCGGTCCGGTAAAAGCCAATAAAAATGTGGATTTGATTGTTGCCAAAGGTAGCATTCACGGCATTGTTGGCGAAAATGGAGCGGGAAAATCAACCTTGATGAGTATTCTCTACGGCTTCTATGAAGCGGATAGTGGAGAGATATGGGTCAATGGTAAATTAACCAGTATCCACTCGTCTAAAGACGCGATAGCAACAGGTATTGGTATGGTACATCAGCATTTTATGTTGATTGATACTTTTACTGTGTTGGAAAATGTGATGCTCGGAGCAGAGCAGAGCAGCTCTCTGAAGCAGAGCAAAAAAAGCGCCAGGGCAGAATTGCAGCGGCTATCTGTTGAGTTTGGATTGGCAGTAGATCCCGATGCCATCACCGGTGACTTAGCTGTGGGCCTTCAGCAGCGCGTAGAAATCTTAAAGGCATTATATCGTGGCGCAGAAATCCTGATTTTAGATGAGCCCACGGGGGTCTTAACCCCACAGGAAGTGCAGCAGTTGTTTGATATCCTCAGCGCCTTGCGTGAGCGCGGAGTGAGTGTGATGTTGATTACTCATAAGCTGCAAGAAATTATCGCTATTACCGATGAAGTGACGGTGATGCGCGGTGGCACTATGGTCGCCACCCGTGAGACGGCGAAAACAAATAAAGAAGAGTTAGCTGAGTTGATGGTTGGTCGAAAGGTTCTGTTAGAAGTCGACAAAGAATCAGCTAACCCTCAGCAAGTCTTGCTTGAAGCGGTGAATTTAACCCTTAGAGACAGTGCGGGCGTGGCGCGTTTAGACGACGTAAGCTTGCAGGTGCGCGCCGGTGAAATCGTCGGTATAGCCGGAGTTTCCGGCAATGGCCAGACAGAATTGTTAGATGTGCTTAGTGGTATCAGTGCAGTGCAGCAAGGCAGTGTCGTGCTCAACGGTGTGACAATCGATAAAGACAATGTGCTCAACGCTAAAGACTTCAGGCATTTAAGTCTGGGGCACGTGGCGGAAGATCGGCACAAACAGGGCATGGTTACCCAGTTCAGTGCCCGCGAGTGTGCCATTATGGGCTTTCAAGATGAGCCGGAGTTTAATGGTCGGCTGTTAATGGATAATGCCGCAGTCACTGAGCACTGTACTAATTTAATGCAACAGTTTGATGTCCGTCCGAATAATCCGCATTTGAAAGCAGCCAATTTTTCCGGTGGAAATCAGCAGAAATTGTGTATCGCCCGGGAAATCGAGAGGCAGCCAAAAGTACTGTTGGTGGGGCAGCCTACCCGAGGTGTCGATATAGGCGCCATTGAATTTATCCATCAGCAAATTGTCAGCTTGCGTGATGCGGGCAATGCGGTGTTAGTGGTATCAGTGGAATTGGAAGAGGTTATGTCTTTGTGTGATCGGATTTTGGTTATGTTTGAAGGGCGCATTGTCGGTGAAATGGCAGCTGTTGATGCAGATGCACAGAAATTGGGATTGCTGATGGGCAATGCCGGCGGTGATGACTCTGCAACTGGGGTAGCTACACAATGAGTAATAAAACATTACCTACCTGGATTGATGTCGGGGTAATACCGTTAATTAACGTCTGTCTGGCGTTCCTGGTTTCCGGGTTTGTTATTTTGTTGATTGGAGAGAGCCCACTGGAGGCAGTGCAGTACATGATTACCGGCGCTTTTGGCTACGCTGAAGGTATCGGCTATACGCTGTATTACTCGACTAACTTTATTTTCACTGGGCTGGCTGTCGCTGTGGCTTTTCACGCCGGACTATTTAATATAGGTGGTGAGGGGCAAGCGTACATTGGTGGTCTGGGCGTCGGTTTGATGTGCATGAGCTTAGACAGCTTTATGCCCTGGTGGGCGCTGATACCTTTTGCTATCGCGGCAGGGGCGGCCTTCGGGGCTGCCTGGGCGTTCATCCCCGCTTACTTGCAGGCCTATCGCGGTTCACATGTCGTTATCACCACTATAATGTTTAACTTTATAGCCTCGGCGTTAATGGTCTATCTGCTGGTGAATGTATTAATAGAGCCAGGCACTATGTCCCCGCAATCGCGGGTGATTGCCGATGCTGCAATACTGCCGTCGATGAAGGATGTATTTGCCGTATTTGGTGTCAATATAGCCAATAGCCCACTGAACATCGCTCTGTTTCTGGCGCTGATTTGCTGTGTGCTGGTCTGGTTGTTGCTTTGGCACACCCGTTTAGGCTATGCGATTCGCATGATTGGATTTAACGAGCAGGCCGCAGTTTACTCAGGTATCAATACGCGTCGCACTATCGTAATTACAATGTGTATTTCCGGAGCACTGGCGGCAATGGTCGGTATCAATGAAGTGATGGGGGCCCAGGGCCGGGTGCTGTTAGATTATGTGGCGGGTGCTGGGTTTACCGGCATCGCTGTATCACTGATGGGGCGCAATCATCCTGTTGGTATCATCATCGCCAGCCTATTGTTTGGTGCCCTGTATCAGGGAGGAGCTGAGTTATCCTTTGAGGTTCCCTCTATTACCCGCGATTTAGTTGTGGTTATCCAGGGCTTGGTTATTTTGTTTTGTGGTGCTCTGTCACTGATGATCAAGCCGACTATAGAGAAGCTGTTTATGAAGTTCTTTGCAGCTAAGGAGAGCGCAAATGTCTGATATTATGTTGATAGCGATTTCTACTTTAGATGCAACCATCAGAGTTTCCACCCCGTTAATTCTCTGTGCTATGGCGGGTCTGTTCTCTGAGCGCTCGGGTATTGTCGACATAGGTTTGGAGGGGAAAATGCTGGCGGGTGCTTTTGCAGCAGCTGCCATGGCCGCCGTTACCGGCTCTGCTTGGATGGGTCTGGGAGCCGCCATTGGTGTCTCGATATGCATGGCACTACTGCACGGTTTTGCCTGTATTACCCATAAAGGCAATCAAGTTGTCAGTGGTCTTGCAATTAATATTCTGGCCTCGGGGCTTACTGTGACACTGGGGATAGCTTGGTTTCATCAAGGTGGGCAGACACCATTGTTGTCCGGTGATGCGCGCTTCTTCTCTATCGATCTTCCCGGTGCGCTGGCAGTGGCGGATGTTCCAGTGTTAGGGGCGATTTATACGCAGTTGATCAGTGGTCACAATGCCTTGGTTTATATCGCCTTTGTGACAGTTCCTGTCACTTGGTGGCTAGTGTACCAGACGCGATTTGGGCTGCGTTTAAGAGCAGTGGGTGAGAATCCACAAGCTGTTGACACTGCCGGGATCTCGGTATTTTGGTTGCGTTATCGGGCGGTCATTTGTGCCGGGATACTCTGTGGCATAGCAGGTGCTTATCTATCCATCGCGCAAAACGCCTCATTCATTCGTGAGATGTCGGCAGGTAAAGGGTATATCGCGCTGGCGGCGCTGATTTTTGGTAAGTGGCGACCTAAGACTGCATTACTGGCCTGTCTATTGTTTGGTTTCTTAGAGGCTCTGACAGTGCGTCTTGAGGGCGTGCCGCTACCGCTGATCGGTGAAGTTCCGGCGCAGTTGATGCAGGCGACACCTTATATATTGACAGTGGTATTGCTGGCGGGCTTTATTGGAAAAGCCATTGCCCCTAAGGCCATCGGCATACCTTATTCAAAAGAGCGCTGATGTAGTGCTTGTGCCTGTAGTACAGGCACAAGCTGCATTTTTGGTCGCTATACTTAATTTATTTCTCAAACGACTGAGCACGTTGATAGTGCCAGGGGTCCTACAGTGAAAATATACAACTATGGTGCAATCAACATAGACCATATCTACCAAGTTCCGCATTTGGTTAAGCCAGGTGAAACACTTTCTAGTAGCAGTTATCAGCAAGTGCTTGGCGGTAAAGGCGCCAATCAATCTATTGCCCTGGCCAAAGCGGGTGCGCAGGTACTGCATATAGGACGCTGTAACAAAAGTGATCAGTGGGCGATAGAGCAGTTAAGCCAGGCTGGGGTTAATTGTGACTTGGTCGAAGGGGTAGATCAGCCCAGCGGTCACGCCATTATCCAGGTTGACCAACAGGCGGAAAATTGTATTGTGCTATTTGGTGGTGCCAATCAAAGTTTTACTGCGCAGGATATTAAAAGCGCGCTTAAAGGAACGGTTGCCGGCGATTGGCTGCTGTTACAGAATGAGTGCAGTAATATCGCCGATGCGGTAAATTATGCTGCAGCTGCCCAGTTACAGGTGGTGCTTAACCCTTCGCCAATGTTGAGTAATATAGACGAGTTTCCGCTGCATAAGGTATCACTACTGGTTGTTAATGAGGTGGAACTGCAGCAGCTGTTACAGCTAGAGTGCGAGACTAAAGAGCAGATGGTTGAGCAAGTACGCAAGGCATTTCCAGACACTGATGTGGTTGTTACTTTAGGTGCGCAGGGGGCTATGTGGATTAATGCCGATGAACAAATTCAAGTCGATGCCTATGTAGTAGAAGTGGTTGATACAACCGCGGCCGGAGATACCTTTCTGGGCTTTTTGCTGGCGGCTATCGGTAGCGGCGAATCAAAAAGAACGGCTCTGATAGCAGGTTGCAAGGCCTCATCGCTGGCGGTACAGAGTCTGGGGGCTTCCTCTAGTATTCCCACAGCGGCTCAGGTAGCCGCTCTTTAATTGAAAATTAAGAGGGTGCACAAGCGCAGTTGTAAATCTGTTTGCTGTGCTCTTTTAGTAAATTT
>Ga0209395_1007925_pt1 | contig 11012 bp, 6 predicted proteins | sample GOMGulsemesocosm_3_FD_184635 | JGI IMG/M metagenome (GOLD analysis project Ga0209395, IMG submission 184635) | Methane-oxidizing microbial communities from mesocosms in the Gulf of Mexico - GOM9D Gulf of Mexico (SPAdes) (version 2) | ecosystem: Environmental > Aquatic > Marine > Cold seeps... | reverse complement strand
TTAACTGCTTAGAATCACTAAGCACGCTAATAAATGCCTTGGTCTAATCAATTTATTATTGTAAAAAAGTAGATCACTTACTTACCTAGATTGGTATAATTTACTGTATCAACGCTCAATTCAGTTCACGAGCTCACAATTTAAACAACTGTTTACATTTTCTTGTACAACCTGTCCATTATTGGTTATATTGCGCCGACCTGAGCAATTGCTCTAATATAGACACCGAAGGTAGTAGAATAATAATGAATAATAAATCAAGCTATTCACTGATTGCATTGGCGCTAATCGTGGCGACTTCACCGGCTCAAGCTGCCGGTTTTAAACTCTTTGAACAATCCACCAGCGCAATGGGTAATGCCTACGCGGGTCGAGGTGCTCAGTTATCCGATGCAAGTGTTGGTTTCACCAACCCTGCGGCATTAATCAAATTAAGTGGCTCACAATTAAGCGCAGGATTGAACTTTGTTAATGTTGATGGCGAATTTACCAACGCTAGCGCGACCAGTGCCAGAGGCTTAGCCGTGTCAGGTAAAAACGCTGATGATTTAGGCGGCCTCTCTGTTATTCCACATTTTCATTACAGCAAACCGCTCAATGAACAGTTTGCCATTGGTTTCTCGGTGGCCGTCCCCTTTGGCACATCTAGTGAGTATGAAGAGGATTTTGTCGGTCGCTATTTTGCCCAACAAACACAATTTCAAATCCTCGCCTTTCAGCCATCGGTAAGCTATCGCGTTAACGATAAATTATCTGTCGGTGGCGCAGTGGCGCTTAATTATGCCAGCGGAACGCTAAGCAAATTTAAAGATCATAATAGCTTATGTGAAATTGGCGCAGGGATTAACTCAACTTACACCGCAATTAGTGGCGGCGCATTTAATGATGTCGCTCAAAATGCTTACTGTAATAGTCTCTATGACGTTTCTGGTGATGACATTCAACCGAGCTACACCCTTGGCCTTCATTATCAAATCACCGATAATCTCGACCTGGCCTTGAGCTACCATTCGGCGGTTAATTACACGCTAGAAGGTGATTCAACGATTAATAACACGCCAATCACCGGTGAGTTTGTTGCCTATACACAAAACCCCGACCAATATTGGACAGCACCAACTATTCCAGCAATGGGGGTCAATGGAGCGAAGCTACCTGTTGTTGACTTGACCACAGGTAAGCTAGCGGTATCACCAGCAAAGACAGAGCGCTCTGCGTTAGGGCTTGATACGCCCCAAAGTGTAATTTTTAGTCTCGACGGTCAGGTAAGTGATGCCTTGTCACTGCAATTTAGCAGTACGTGGACTCAGTGGAGCAAGTTTACCGATATCTCTGTGATATCTACAGATTCCACGCCCGATATTAGCGGCAGCACCCAACAAGCCGGTAATTTAAATCAAGCAGGCTATATCGGCTACATCCCTGAATACTGGTCAGATGCCTGGGCTTTCGCTCTGGGCATGACTTATCAACTTGATTCACAATGGACACTGAAATCAGGGATTGCCAGAGACTTCTCACCAGTCAACAGTGAGTACCGCAGCGCACGTATTCCAGCAAATGACCGTACCTGGTTTACCGTTGGAGCCAATTATCAAAGCGATGATAAATGGAGCCTCGATATCGCGGCTGGCACGATGTTCATGACTAAGACCTCCGTCGTTGATCATGAATATAACGTTCAAGATAAAGAGCTATATAACAGCTCGTATCAAGCAGACTACGACATCAGTGCTTATGTCCTCTCGGTGCAATTTAACTACGCACTTTAAACCATTGTGGCGATGGGCGATGCGCTTGAGCATCGCCAACTGCTAAAAATTGATTTATCTTTTAAAATAGTAAATTAGACTAAAATACCGCCAATTAGAGCTTGAAATACATACAGTCATTGCTGTATATATAGACCAATATTCAATAATAGCTCAATTAATTTATCACCAAGGATTGGGTTAGATTTGTTTTAAGTTATACCTCTGTTCGCAGCGAAGATTCGCTGATGTAAAATTCAAACTTAAGGATAAAGTAATGAAGTTTTATAAGACCCTCACCTGTATTGCCATCTCCACTGCCCTAGTCGCTTGTGGCTCAAGTTCGAAAAAAGACGATCCGATAATAACACCCGATCCAGACCCGATCCCTGTTGAGACAGTTGTTGCTGGTAAGGCGATTAAAGGCCTGTTGACCAATGCTGTAGTTTCGGTATTTAAGTATGTTGATAACAAAGCCGTGGCGCTAACGGATAAAGAGCTAAAAGAAGCGACAATCACTACCGATGATAAAGGTAGCTATACCATTACCTTATTAGATTATAAGGGACCGGTTAAGGTCGAGATAAAGCCTAGCACTGACACTAGCAAGCCCACGATGATGTTATGTGATGCGCCAATCGGTTGTGGTGATGTAGCCTTCGGCGAAGCGATTAATTTGACGACTAATGAACCCGACTTCTCACTTAGCGCCGTTTCTGTCGTTGGTGAGAGTGCCGAGCCAATTAGAGTCAATATATCCGCCGTTACTCATCTAGCAGCTCAAGTGGTGGAATCAAAAGACACTATAGACGCGACAAGCGTAAACACAACACTCAGTTCAGTCGCAAATAGCTTAGGAATATCTGGTGACATTAATGCGCTAGAGCCAACCGATACCAACGATGCTACAGCGGTTGCAGGCGAAGACAATGATGCTGAATTACATTATGGCTTAATCAATGCAGGCATTGCTCAGGCGCTATTTTCCGATGCGGGCACTGGCACGATGACCGAGAAACTTGCACAGGCAGCGACTGATCTCGTCGACAATGGCGGTTCATTCTTAGCCACTGCCGATGGTGATGATAGTTCATTTGAACTGTCGTTAACTCAAATTCTTGAAGGGGCAGCGGCGGTCACCGAGCAACTAATTAAAGATCCGGCATTAGCCAGCAATACCCAATTGCTAGCAGACTTAGAGCAAGAGACCGTAGATCTTGGCCATGAAATCCTAGTCAAAAAAGAAAGTGCTGGTGATGATGGCCGTATTACGCCGATAGCGGACTCAACGACTGACGGTGACTCGATAGCTAAAGGTCAGGCTATGCTGAGTGATATTAGGGTCTTAGCAAACTTATTTGATTTAACAAAGGCTTCTGGTAAAGACATCGATAGCAAAGGTGACAAATTTGTTGAACTCACCCGCACCGCGAGTGACATGATTAGCGCTGAAGCGGATAATATTACACTACTAAACGAAGTCGCTATGGCCGTTGCAGAAATAGGCAGTGCCCATGAAAAAGATTCGACTAAAACAAGTTATTTACTCAAAGACTATCGCTCCGCTACTTCCACGGCCAGTGGTACGATTATGTACAACATGGCCACTCATACTTATAGTGCCGATGTCGTTGATGGCTCAACCACGGCAAAAATAGCACTAGCAGCGGAAATAGGCGAAGATAATCAATCTATTGATGTATCAATGAGTGGTACGGTATCTAGCGCTACAGCAACCTTCACCCTTATTGATACTAGCAATGTATCAATCAATTTTGATCAAACGGTGACGATAGCAGCATTGGAGGACGAGAGTTTTGACTTTGCGCCAATTGGTGGTGAACTCGCTATCGATGTTAAGCTCGTGCAAAAGACGTCAGATACGGTTACTAATCCAATCACTTATGCAGGTAACGTTAGCGCAAAACTGGTCACACTAACCACCCCCTCACTCGAGGAAAGCTTTCATAGCAGCGGCGCTCTTCGTGTTAGAATGAAAGTCGAGCAATTGCTGCTGCCAGAAATGTTCAGCCTCTCAGGAAGTGTCAGTGACAATGACACTGATGGCCTAAGTATTATGCTAACAGTCGCCGCGCCTGATATCGCATCTCACCAGACAGCAGGTTTCTCTATCGATGGCATTAGCCTAGCTGATCATGTAACGATTACGGCATCGGAGGACGGTAACACGACGACCACTGTCTTTAAGGATGCCTATACCCAAACGACAGTCTTCACGCCAGGAGCGCGCGCTGGTGAATGGAAATTTGAGAACACCAGAGTATCAAAAGCTGACGGGGAACGTTCAGTCTATACCGAATTTTTTACCTTCACAGAAACGGGTCATGGTAAGGTTTACGTGTTGGCTTCGTTCGATTCAACCTGGGCCGACAACTATATCTTCTCACCCTTCGATAGAGATGAAGATGGCGTAGCCGAATATTACAGTGTCGACTATATCGGTAACAGTGTTACGGGTGATACGCCCAAACTCAGCGATTACCTCGATGACGAGTACCGACTCCTTAACGTAGACGGCGAGATCTCAACCCCCAAAACGGCGGGTTATACTCAAGAATACGGCTATGAAGAGATATTCAATGAGTTTCGTGGTCATCCCTTAGATAAGATTGAGTCAGCCACTCAATTAATCAACAGTTTGACCGCAGATCTATATTTTAAAGATGATGAACTCGGTTGGATCGGAGTGGAGCCTACGGGCACCCTAGATACATTAAAAAATGGTGAAAGCCGCACATTAAACTCATACCTTATTTACCCTAAATTCAGCGATAGCGGTGAAGTTACAGTCTCTAATTCGGGCAATACCGTCGATGTATTAGTAAAAGACAAGCCAATATATCAATGGACGTATACAGCAAACTCCGACCAACCAGGAAATTTCACACTGGTACAAACATCGGATAATAACTGGGAAAATATTACGGTTGTCGCAACAACGACGAGCGTTAATTTGGATATCCCTAAGCTGTCTACAGTTGCAACCAGCGATCACATGACGCACATAAGCACAATAACACCACAAGACACCAATGCAGATGGCCTTGCTGACACCGTCAAGGTGTGTGATACCTGGGATTATGTCGGTCAAAGTAATGGTGAAGCAGATTGCTATGACAGTGATGTGACCGCGCTATACAACAATCAATACATTGGCTCTAATACGTTTAATCCAATGACCGTGAGTTCTGCTGTTGATGTATTAAAATTAAGCATCAGCAATAATTGGAATGCAGGGGCATGGGTTGACGGTCTAGGTTATCTTAACGTCGATTTTGATGAGGCTGATTTAAAAGTTATTGAAGCACTTGGCACCACTGACTCTTCAACAACATTCGATGCTAAGTTAACTAGTCTAGATTCTGGCTACGGCTTAGAATCAGCCGATAACTACATTGACGCAAGCGCTAAATTAACGGTTAATGTCGTGCTCGGTGATTACAACCTTGAGGTTGATGTCAGCGCTAACCGCACCGCTATCGACGCAGCAGATGCCGTGGTTACCGCAACCTATCAAGTACCGGGCGAGGATACGCAGCGTAGATTTGCCATCAACTTTGCCACCGACAAGGAAGATACGGTCACTGTCACTAATAGTGAAGGTGTCACGATTGTCCTCACCGATCCAAATGATGACACCAGCGCTCAAGTTGAGCTTGGTAAAGTCATGGTTGGTGACGAACAAGTGGCTAAAATAGTGTCACGAGACGGTACTATCTTGATTGTCTACAGCGATGGTTCTGTTAAATCGCTTTAATTAACAAGTAAATAGTAATAACCTAATGCCACGATATTTATGACAATAAGTATCGTGGTTTTTTTATTGAAGGATTGATAATGCTCAGATATTCGATGATTATCATTGGGGCATGTAGCACCATGCTAGCCAATGCCACTGAAATATCCCACCAACCACAATTTGAGTTGCGACTAAATTCATTTAGCTACAGTGATATCACTGCTATCAAGAGCCTAGTAAGTGACAAGTGGAGACAAGCTTCACAAGATGACTCCAGTACTGCTTTTACGCACAACGAACTTGGGCTCACGTATCGTCATAACAATTTTCATTTTAGACTAATGAAACGGGTTAGTGCGCAGATTAAGACTAATGCTGATACCAGTAAGCTGTATTATTGGAGTAAACAAGACAGCGCTAATTTATCGATACCGCAGACCCAAGTCGCCCTACAACTAACCACTGAACAGAGCACCGGATTACTCGTTGGCTATCAAGCGCAATTGAAAAATCTGATCCTTGAGTTGGAACTGGGTTATTGGCGTATAGAACGCCTACGAGACTCAACACTTAGCGGTACGGTAAGCGTGCTCGACGGCCAATACCTTGGGCAGCTCAGCATGGAGGAGCACTACAGCGATAATAACTTTCTTAAACGCCCTCACCTTGACGATTTTAAACGCACGGGGGATGGATTCAGCGCTAATGCGACGTTGGATTGGCAAGTGTCATCAACGGTTAAGTTAAACCTTGAGGTTAACGATCTTTATGCCAAATACCGCATCAAGGACCATGGCTATAGCGCAGGGCTGCTCGACACCAACAATACGCCAGTTAATGATCAAGGATATCAAACCTTCTTACCCTTTTACTCGGGCATTGAACGTAGTGAAGACCACACCCTCGATATTGAACCAAAGAGCAAACTCACCATAAACTATGCGACAACGTTAGGGACATTTAGCGCCCAAGCGTCGCGCTTATTTGACACTAATTTCTTTGAGATTGGTTATCAGTGGGGATCAACCGACTATCAATATAGCGTACAGTTCGACGTGGAGCGGTTGACGCCAACGCTGATGATTAACCATCGAGACTGGGATATTAAATTTGGGATGGATAAATTGAATATTAACGATGCGGCGACAATTAGCTTGGATTTAAGCTATCGTTGGTAATTGTCGCCATTAGTGGTAATTATACCAATTACAGTAAATAACGGCCCACTTGTGCTGGTTAAAATTAACGATAAGGCTACCGCGTCCTGCTCGCGCCCCTTACATACGTCTCGGCTTTGGCATCCTGCGTCGCCCTACCTTCGCCATCCATGGCTTCGCTGTAGGCAACGGCGTTGCTCTCAATCCTAATCGCTAGCTATTACTCGGCAATGTGCTCCTTGGCAATATGCTCCATGCATTGCTCTAATGTGTCCATCCTTGGACAAAAAGCATTGCCCTAATATCGACATTGCGCACAAGGATGTGCGTTCTTAGAAAATGTCTGGAACTAATTTTCTGCCTTGTCGAAATCAATCGAGCGCCTCGCCTACAGGATGTAGGTGCTTATGTTCAGTCTGGAACGATGAACATGTGTTCTAGTTTATTTTTCCTTTGCACAACAAGATCACTTACTTAATGTAATTGGTATTAAAAGTTGATTAATCGCCGCCGATTAGATCGCCGATGCCGCCTAGTACCGAGCCTTCACCTTGACGGCTACCGCCAGAGCTTGGGGCGTGGCTAATTATTCTGTCCGCCAAGCGAGAGAAGGGCAGACTTTGGATCCACACCTTACCGTGACCACTGAGTGTTGCCATAAACAGTCCTTCGCCACCAAAAAACATACTTTTTAGTCCTTTGGTCATCGCGATGTCATAGTTAATGCCCGATGAAAAAGCCACCAAACAACCTGTGTCTAAACGTAGGGTCTCACCGTTAAGTTCCTTTTCAATCACTGTGCCGCCAGCATGCACGAAAGCCATTCCGTCGCCTTGGAGGTGCTGTAAGATAAAGCCTTCGCCGCCGAAGAAGCCCGCACCAAGTTTTTTGTTAAACGCGATATCAATTTTTGTACCGAGCGCTGCACAGAGGAAGCTGTCTTTTTGACAGGTGATTTCGCCACCGATTTTCGCTAAATCGATGGGGATGATTGAGCCGGGGAACGGTGAAGCGAAAGCAACTCGTTTCTTGCCATACCCTTGGTTGGTAAAGTGGGTCATAAATAAGGATTCACCGGTGATCATGCGTTTACCAGCACCGAATAGTTTGCTCATGAAGCCTTGGTCGACGTCTGAACCATCTCCCATCTTTGCTTCGAATTCGATATCCTGTTCCATGTAGTTCATCGCGCCCGCTTCAGCAATCACGGTTTCTTGTGGATCTAATTCAATTTCAACCATCTGCATTGAGTGACCAATGATTTCATAATCTATCTCGTGACACTGCATCGTTTAATCTCCTTGTATAATTAATCTTAATATTGCTGATTAGCAGGCACACGGCAAATCATTGTTGAATTTAAGTGCTACAAATTGTAAATGGACGCGCGAAAAAATGGTGGCACAGTCGGCATGATATTTGGCATATTTCGCGATAACGACGATAAGTAGGCTGTCTATACTTGAATCAATTGGTCGGCGCTAACAAGGTGGAAACATGATAACAGAAGCAGTGATAACGAATACGCCAGCGGTGGATGTTCCCACCGACTATCTACCTGATGGGGCGACAGCGCATACCTTTGAACTGGTCGAAGGATTGGATCGTGGCAAGCGGCTGTTCTATTACGACTGTTTAGTTAATTACACCGCGCAGGATGTTAGTGATGACGTGCCGACCGTGCTCTTTGTTCACGGCAATCCTGAGTCGAGTTATACCTTTCGCGAAACTGTCGGCCATTTGATTGAACTTGCCGTGCAGCCGATGCGTATTATCGCGATGGATCATATTGGTTTCGGTTTGTCAGATCAGGCGACGTTTGAAATGGTTGATATCCACCATGCGGCTAATCTTGAACAACTTATTGTTGCGCTTGATCTTAATAATGTCACCTTAGTGATTCATGATTGGGGTGGGGCTATCGGTATTGGCGCCCTTATCAACATGGCGCAGCGGGTCAATAATTTGGTGTTAATGAACACCACGGTATTTCCCATTCCACAGCAGGGGATGAACTACACTAACTTTCCAATACCTATTGTAATGCCGTGGCACACCATAGGTCATGTGGTTCCAAAGCGTTGGTGGGGTTATGTCGCCGCATTGGTGATGGGCTCTGGGGTTGGGAAGTGGAAATTTCTTACCCATAGTATGAATTTCTTATGGCGGGCGCTAAATGGTAAGTTAACCGCTAAAGAGCGTTTCTATCAGGTGAGTCTATCGACGATAGCGAATGCCAAAAGCTCGATGCGTAACGTTAAACAAACGAAACATTGGGGTCACGGTTATCAATACGATGAGCCTAATGTCGGCAACCAAGACAACCATCAATTTTATCAAAATATTCAACAGCAGATTGCGCTATGTTGGGGGCCTGAAGGGCGCAACATTGGTGTCAGGGCGTATTTTGGCTTATGGGATCCCCTCGCTCGCGTCGAAGTCCAGCAACAATGGCTTGATGCGCTGCCACAACTTAAGGGGCAAATCGCCACATTTAGCGATGCCGGCCATTTTGTCGAAGAAGTGAAATTTGAACAGATCGCACAGGGAATTGCCCAATTGCATAATTAGTTGCCCGGGGTCCAGATTATTGACTATATTGTTTGATAATAATTATCTTGGAGTAATAACATGAATAAGCGCCGTGTTTCACTAATGCTGTGTGCGTTGTTTTCTCAAAGTACCTTTGCCACTAGCGAGCGTATCGATACGCTCGCGCAAGCCGTTGAAGGTGATGTGGTTAAATGGCGTCATCATTTTCACCAAAATCCTGAGTTATCGAATCGCGAATTTAAAACGGCGCAATATATAGCGAACTATCTCAACGAACTGGGGTTAGATGTACAAACTAAGGTCGCGCACACTGGTGTGGTGGCGATTTTAGATAGTGGTAATCCAGGTCCTGTGGTTGCGCTACGTGCGGATATCGATGCGCTGCCAATCACCGAAACTAGTGGTGTTACGTTTGCATCCAGAGCGACCGCGCTCTACAACGATAATCAAGTTGGCGTGATGCATGCTTGTGGGCACGACACCCATGCTGCGATGCTGATGGGCGCTGCGAAAGTGCTAGTTGAGATGAAATCGAAACTTAAAGGAAAAGTTAAATTTATTTTCCAACCGGCTGAAGAAGGTGCTCCTGCTGGAGAGCAAGGAGGCGCTGAGCTGATGATCAAGCAGGGCGTGCTCGACTCACCTAAGGTCGACGTTATCTTTGGTATTCACATCAACTCGCAAACCGATGTTGGTACCATTAAATACCGATCCGGCGGCATCATGGCGGCTGTCGACCCGTTTAAAATCACAATCAAGGGTAAACAGTCTCATGGTGCTTATCCGTGGTTAAGTGTCGATCCTGTGGTGACAGCGGCTCAAATTATACTGGGGCTGCAAACCATCGTGAGTAGAGAATTAAAACTCATTGATAACGCGGCGGTGATCTCGGTCGGCAGTATTCACGGTGGTAACCGCTCTAATATTATTCCTAATGAAGTGGAGTTGGTAGGGACTATCCGCACCTTAGATGATGGTATGCGTCAACATATTCACGAGTCGCTTACCCGTAAAGCTAAACTAATTGCGCAGAGCATGGGCGCTACGGCCGAAGTTATAGTGCCTGACGGTTTTCAGTATCCAGTGACTTATAACGATCCGAGCCTAATGTTGCAGATGCTGCCGACCCTTGAGGCAACCGCTGGTAAGGATAATGTGATGCTTGCGAATGCGGTAATGGGGGCGGAAGATTTTTCTTTCTTCCAGCAAAAAATCCCTGGGCTTTATCTTTTTGTCGGTGGCAAAACCAAATCAATACCGGTTGAACAAGCACCTGGCCATCATACACCAGACTTCGTTATAGATGATGAAGGCATGCAACTTGGTGTGCGTACACTGAGTAATCTGGTGCTCGATTATATGAATAAATAGCAAAGAAAGTGCGACAATGTGTCGCATTCCCAACGCCAACATTGGTTGCTATTATTATTGTGCTTACAGTCAAAAATGTTGGCCCCACTCGGAATGGTGGGGCCATTTTTGCTTATTCCGACTGTTTTTCATCCTTTCGTCAACTTTCGTGATCCTTTTCACAGCCAAAACTGCTTAATTCTTGACACCTGAGCCGCTTTCGAATAAAATTTCGCGTCCCTATTTTATGGGGATAGATTTTTCACCTAAATGAGTTTGGGGAACCAAGCTTAACTCAACTAACTAGGAGCTATAATGGCAACAGTTAATCAACTCGTACGTGGATCTCGTACAAAGAAGGTATCGAAAACTAACGTACCTGCTTTAGAAGCTTGTCCACAGCGTCGTGGTGTATGTACTCGCGTATATACTACTACACCT
>Ga0209395_1007924_pt1 | contig 11012 bp, 9 predicted proteins | sample GOMGulsemesocosm_3_FD_184635 | JGI IMG/M metagenome (GOLD analysis project Ga0209395, IMG submission 184635) | Methane-oxidizing microbial communities from mesocosms in the Gulf of Mexico - GOM9D Gulf of Mexico (SPAdes) (version 2) | ecosystem: Environmental > Aquatic > Marine > Cold seeps... | reverse complement strand
TTCTACTGATACAGCATAAAAGGCACAACCTGTGTGTCCCCTTCGTCTAGTGGCCTAGGACACCGCCCTTTCACGGCGGTAACAGGGGTTCGAAACCCCTAGGGGACGCCAACCTTTCTTTTTGGCAAATCGTCATAAATTCAAAAAACACCCATTAACCCTCTAGTAATACTCAACTAAATGTCGTTTAATATATTAATAATCGTGTGTTTTCACAATATTACTGACTAACAATTCATATCTTGCATAAAGTGAATGTCTGTTTGAATTGTCTCATTGTTTATGCTCACTTTGTTGCATATGGTACTCATACCATTTCCAATAATTAATTGACTACTTGTGCTCGCTAGAATTAATAATTACATCGTTGCTCTTCATCCTAATAGCCAGCTTATTAGTCAATCAAGCGCCTTGTTCTAGTTAATTTTCTTTGAACACAACAAGATCACATATTTAATGGAAATGGTATAACCATCTGCAGTGCCGATCTTTAAGACTTAGATCGTAGTGTTTGCGTGAGGGGATATTTTTGTTTAGAATTGCTTATATTCTGTTATTGCTGATCGCTGTAGTTCTGTCGAGTTTCCAGGCTCATGCGCTGACGCTTACTCAACGTGAATATCAAATTAAATCTGCTTTTATCGCGAACTTTATTCGCTATACCCGATGGCAACCTGCGCCGTCTGAAGCATTTGAGTTTTGTACTACAAGCGCGGGCGCTAATAATATCCTAAGCCAGAGCTTAGGCAATGAAGTCTGGTTTGAGTTAACTCCGATCTTCAATGTGGTCTCACCGGGTCAAGAACTGCATTGTCATCTTTTGTTTGTCGATCAGCTTTCCAATCAACAATGGGGTTCCTATCTAGCGACGCATCCGAGCGCCAACTTACTGATTGTTTCAGAAACTTCAAATTCTGCTCGTTTATATAGCCATATAAATTTTTTTTTCGTCGATAATAAATTGCGATTTGAAATAAATCCCACACGACTTAAACGCGCTAATCTTAATGTGAGCGCCAGTCTATTACGCCTCGCTAGAATCGTTAAACCTACATCGTTGAACGGGGGGGGGATCTAATGTTAGCTCACATTTTAGAACGTACCTCTATTGCCAAAAAAATCGTATTTTTAATCGTGTTAGTGAGCATGGTTTCGATTCTTATCGCCCTAGCCGGACTATCGATTAACGAATATCACCGCACTCAGGAGCGAGTAAAAAGTGAAATTTCGGTACTCAGTGATGTCGTGGCAACCAATATTACAGCGGCACTGGTATTCAATGATCAGTTTGCCGCTATTGAGCTACTCGACGCACTCAAAGTCAAAGCGATAGTGGAATATGCTAAGGTCGAGGATCTCGACGGTAATATCTTTGCAGAGTATGGCGATAATACTTTTGTCGCCCGCCAAGCGAGTAAAGAAGGTGACTTTTTTACTGTGTCGACACAGCTTTTTGTTGATAGAAATAAAGTAGGCTATTTAACTTTGGTGGCGAACAATCAAGAGCTTACTGAATCTATCCGTCTATATTCTTGGATAGTATTTTCTGTCATAGTCATTTCACTTGTGTTTTCTACTTTGCTTTCTATCTGGATCCAACGCCGATTTGCATCACCAATCATTCATTTAGCGGGTGTGGCCAAGGCAATTGCTACCAACGGTGACTATTCACTACAGGCGCAGAATAAATCGTCTGGTGAATTAGGGCAGCTGATTGAAGTGTTCAATTCGATGGTCCAGAAAATTGATACCAGAGAGCAGGCATTAGAAGCACTAGTATTGGAAAGAACTAAAGAATTAGAAGCACTCAATCAGCAATTAGCGCGTCAGGCTCACTATGATAGCTTAACCAAACTACCCAATCGCTCGTTGTATGAGGATCGGTTAAAACAGTCGATTGCTCACGCCGCGCGTGAAGGCACTAAAGTAGCATTAATGTTTATCGATCTCGACAATTTCAAAGATGTCAATGATAGCTGGGGCCACGCCGCTGGTGATACTTTACTGTGCCAAGTCAGCCGTCGGCTAGAAAAACAGTGTAGACAAATGGACTCTGTTGCGCGGATTGGAGGCGACGAATTTACGATGTTGTTTATGCTCAATGACGAGCATGATGATATTAATGAAATAGCACGAAGAATAATTAATTTATTTCAAGTGCCATTTAATATACTCGACCAACCACTGGTGGTCACAATGAGTATAGGTGTGGCCGTGTATCCAACGCATGGCTATGATTTTGCTGTACTAAAGGCGAAAGCCGATGAAGCTATGTATCAAGCAAAACTAGCAGGAAGGAACCAATTTTGTATATACGATTAAGGAATGATAATACAGTATTTAAAATGTCGATAACTGGGCTATTGCTCTCTATGTCGATGACCAGTTTCGCCGACGATTTTGAACTAGACAGTGACTTACTTAAATTGATGTCACTTGAGGTTGAAATGACCTCGTCGATGAAACGATCGCAACCGGTGCAAAGTACACCCGCGAGTATTTATGTTTTAGAACGCCATGATATTGAGCTGTCTGGGTATACCTCTCTGGCTGACTTGCTGATGCTGATACCAGGTGTTGATGCTCGCCGGATCGATAACAATCGATGGGCGGTGTCCGTACGTTCTACTGCAAGTCGGTTCAATAGTAACCTAATGGTTATCTTAGATGGACGAAATGTGTCAGAGCCAACCGTAAATGGTATCCATTGGGAAGCATTAAACTATCCAAGCCAAGATATTGAGCGTATCGAATTGGTTCGTGGGGCGGCAGGGAGCTTATGGGGCAATAGTGCAAACAACGGAATATTGAATATTATTACGCGTCACAGCATAGATACACAAGGCGCTGATATTAAACTCTCCTTCGGGGAAAATGGAACTCATTCAGCTGAATTACGTTACGGGAGTACGATTAACGACGAAATAAGTTATCGGCTGTACGCGATGAATAATAAAACGTCTAGTTCGCATGGTAAAAACTATAAGGGTACTTACGTTCCTGCGAATGACAGTCGTAATATAGATACCCTTGGCTTACAGGTTGATTACCAATACGGCTTAAAGAGTTCGGCGAAATTTCAATACCATCGTAGTGATGGTGAAGCGGGCATCACCACTCGAGGTATTGATCCGGTCGATTGGGGATTGAATTATAATCAACAAATTAATCGAACAACACTTGATAGCGCCAATATTAAGGTCGCTCATCACGTCAATGACGATTTTAAGTATTTTGCGCAACTGTCGTACACCGATTCCTTTGCTGCCTCAAAAATAACACAAGAGGCGTATAAAAAATGGATGCTAAACACGGCTGTGAATTACCAGTGGGATGGAGGTTTCTTTTCGGCAGGTCTCGACTATGAAGATAACTCAGGCGACTTGAGGTCTGATGGGTCGATATTTATCCTTGAATCAATGGCCTATGGTGCTTTTTTTCAAAATGAAAGTTATTTTTTAGACGATAAATTGAAAGTTTTGATTGGTGTACGTTGGGATGTACTCGAACTCTATGGCACTGAGGCGTCGCCGAATATTCGATTTAACTACGCTTATGACCAGACTCAATCGGTGTGGGGAGCATATTCGCGCGGTAATCGTATTATGATTAATGCGGATGATGACGCCCCGTTAATGTTTGTCACGCCAAACGAAACCCTACCTATTCCGAATGTATCTAAAATAAAGCCGAGTAACTCAATCGAACATGCCACTAGTATAGAGATTGGTTATCGATATAAAACATCAACGCTTGATTTTAATGTAAGCTTGTTTTCGACAGAATATGACTCATTGTTTGTTGGTAACCAATCTTGCGCCTTCGTTGACCTACAGACATTCTCGCCACATGGCGAGATAGACTGTGCTACGTTAGGTTTATTATTGGCCAGTGGAGGTTTGGGCAGTGGTCAACCAACGCCGACCATCGTGCCTGTCCAGATCACCGTGATTGAAAATACCGGCAATGGCCATGCTAATGGTGTTGATGTTGTGGCATCATGGCAGACCAGTGCACGATTAAAAACAGTAGTAGGATATAGTAAAGTTAAACAGGATATTGATAACCTTCAGGGGAGCCAAATAGCGTTGAGCCCGAACAAGCTTGATGCAGAACAGATGTATATGAGACTTCAATATCGTATGAATAACTCAGTCAGCATGCAACTCTCGTCTAAGCATGTCGGAAAAAATAGGTCCCTTCGTTCTGCGTCATACAATCTCATTGATTTTGCGTTGCATTGGAATATTCATGACGATTTACGTGTGACATTCGCAGGTGAAAACCTAGCAAATACCGCATTCGTTGAGTTTGTTAAAGAGGAAGAGTTGTTTACTGCTAGCAGTGCGGTAGGACGAAATTTTAACATGTTTGTTCGATATCGTTTTTAGGGGATATTTGATTAACGAGAGCTGGTGGTGATACTTAGCGGATAAAACCCTTTGCGACTCGTATTATTGTGATCTAGTGCTATATTTAATCTCAATGCGTGAATAAGAGCGAATTACTACTATCTATAAGTCAGATATGAGGTTATAATTTGCGCCCATTTTTTGCAAGTCGGTACCTTAAATATATGTCAGACACCACCATCACTTTTAGCGATTTAGAGCTCGCTCAGCCACTACACAAAGCACTAGCGGATCTAGGATATGAACGTCCTTCACCTGTGCAGGCAGCGGCTATCCCACACATGCTAAAAGGCAAGGATGTCATGGCTCTAGCGCAAACAGGTACCGGTAAAACGGCAGCGTTTGCTCTACCATTACTCACAAACATTGATGTTGAGCTTGCTCAGCCACAAATCTTAGTAATGGCTCCAACTCGTGAATTGGCTATTCAAGTAGCAGAAGCTTTCCAAGCTTATTCTCGCTACATTAAGGGATTTCATGTTTTGCCAATCTACGGTGGTCAACCGTACCCGCTACAGATTAAAGCGCTGAAGCGCGGACCTCAAGTTATCGTAGGTACGCCAGGTCGTTTATTAGATCATTTAAATCGTGGTACATTAAAGCTCAATAACATCAAAGCATTGGTTCTTGATGAAGCTGATGAAATGTTGCGTATGGGCTTTATCGAAGACGTAGAAACCATGATGGCCGCTACGCCTAAAGATAAGCAAACTGCATTGTTTTCAGCCACTATGCCTGACGCGATCAAGCGTATTGGTAATAGCTACATGCAGAACCCTGAGTTTGTTAAAATTGAAACTAAAACTGCGACCGTTGAGAATATCGACCAGCGTTACTGGTTTGTTCGTGGCAACACGAAAATGGAAGCATTAACGCGTATTTTAGAAACCGAAACTTATGACGGCGTCATTATTTTCTCTCGTACGAAAACAATGACGGTTGAAATTGCTGAGAAGCTAGAAGCTCGTGGTTACAGCGCTGCAGCGATCAATGGTGATATGACTCAACAAAACCGTGAGCGCGTAATCAATCGCCTTAAGAACGGTGGCCTTGATATCCTAGTAGCAACTGATGTTGCAGCTCGTGGTCTTGATGTTCCACGTCTAGATCTTGTTCTTAACTACGATATCCCGTATGACGCTGAGTCATATGTACATCGTATCGGGCGTACTGGTCGTGCTGGACGTAGTGGTAATGCAATCTTATTCGTTGCACCACGCGAAAAACGCATGCTGTTCACAATCGAAAAGCTAACGCGTCAACGTATCACTGAAATGAACTTGCCATCGCGCGATGATGTTTCAGCTAAACGAATCGAAAGTTTCCGTGAAACGCTGAATAATGTATTAAAGAGCGAAGAGCTTGATTTCTATCGTGAGCTTAGCAAGACACTAGCAACGGAAGATGAAGCAACTGTTGAAGAATTAGCCGCGGCATTATTGTTTATGGCACAAAAAGATAAGCCATTACAGCTTGAGCCTGAACCAATTCGCCCACCACGTCGTGAGCGCGAAGAACGTGAACGCGATACCCGTGGTGGTGAACGTGATAACAACCGTGGCCGTGACCGTGGTGACCGTCCTGAGCGCGGCGCACGTCAACCTCGCAGCAACGTTAATATGGATACGTTCCGTATTGAAGTTGGTCGCGCTGATGGTGTTCAAGTTAAAAATGTTGTTGGCGCAATCGCTAACGAAGGTAACTTAGACAGTCAGTTCATCGGTGGTATTCGTTTACACGATAGCTACACTACTGTTGAATTACCATCTGATATGCCTAAAGAAACGCTAGATCATTTATACAAATCATTTGTTTGTTCAAAAGCAATGAAAATGACCAAGCTACAATCAGGTACGTTACCAGATGATCGCCCACGCCGTTCTTCAGGCCGTGATGGCGGAGCTCCTAGTCGTGATAGTGGCGCTCCTAGTCGTGATCGCGATTCACGCGGTCATCGAGGTCAACGCAATGATTCTCGTGGTGGTAACCGTGAAGATTCACGCGGTGGTAACCGTGGCGCGCCTCGTCGCGATAAATAAGCACTGTTAATCAGTCAGTAAAAAACCAGCTTCGGCTGGTTTTTTTGTGCCTTAGACTTGAAGCTCGGCCGGGGCTGGCAATGTTGTACTGATACCAATCCGTATTAGAGGATTGGTATCAGTACTGGTTAAAACGACAGAATACTCCGTGGCTTTCAATTGTTTTTCCTGCGCACAACAAGATCACAAACTTAATCAGGCTGGTATTAGCCTAATAAATAAGGATTAGCGAAACTGCTCACACGTCGCAATGAGCAGCCGAAAAGAGGGGGCTTAAATTTATTGTTTGTTGCCATCATCGCAATAGGGTAGAATTGTGCGCCCTATGATGGCTCCTACGTTTGGAGGTTTATAGGGTAGCGATAACGCCTTGATTCTTATACTGGCTTCAGTATCACGCCAAGGCTTGTAAACAATACAATAAAAACAAGTGATCTTGCGTATAGGTCACCACTGTTAAGGACACCTATGTCACAGAGTACTTCAGTTACAATCACACTGCCCGATGGCAGTCAGCGTACCTTTGAAAACGCAGTTAGTATCATGGATGTTGCCAAAGATATTGGCACCGGTCTTGCTAAAGCTTGTATCGCAGGACGGATTAATGGCGAGCGTGTTGACGCTTGTGAATTAATCGAGTCGGATGCAAATATTGAAATTATTACCGCCAAAGATGACGATGGTATCGAGATTATCCGTCACTCTTGTGCTCACCTTATCGGCCACGCCGTTAAGCAATTATGGCCTGACGCTAAAATGGCTATTGGACCAACTATCGATAATGGTTTTTATTACGATATCGATATGGACCATTCTTTAACCACCGAAGATTTGCAAAAGCTAGAAAAGCATATGCTCAAGTTGGCAAAGTCTAACTATGAAGTTGTACGTAAGAAGGTGTCATTGCAAGAAGCTCGCGATGTCTTTGAACAGCGCGGTGAAAGCTACAAATTAGAAATTATTGACGGTATAGATCAAGACGCACGTCCGGGTCTCTATCATCACGAAGAATATGTTGACATGTGTCGTGGTCCTCACGTTCCAAGTATGAAGCACTGTCAGCACTTCAAAATCATGAAAGTTGCCGGCGCCTACTGGCGTGGTGATTCAAAAAACAAAATGCTGCAGCGCGTCTATGGCACTGCATGGGCAGACAAAAAGCAATTAAAAGCCTACTTAAAGCGTTTAGAAGAAGCTGAAAAGCGTGATCATCGTAAGATCGGTAAACATCTAGATCTTTATCACATGCAGGAAGAAGCGCCTGGCATGGTGTTTTGGCATAATGATGGTTGGACTATTTTCCGTGAACTTGAAACATTTATTCGCGAAAAATTAAGTCAATACGATTATCAAGAAGTTAAAGGTCCACAAATCATGGATCGCTCGATGTGGGAAAAATCTGGTCACTGGGATAAATACTCAGACGGCATGTTTACCACCAGTAGCGAAAATCGTGACTACGCGATTAAGCCAATGAATTGCCCTGGCCATGTTCAGATCTTTAACCAGGGACTCAAATCTTACCGTGACTTGCCACTGCGTATGGCGGAATTTGGTTCTTGTCATCGTAACGAACCGTCAGGTGCGCTCCACGGATTGATGCGTGTACGTGCGTTTACACAAGATGATGCCCATATTTTCTGTACTCAAGAGCAGATCTTGTCTGAAGTTACTGATTGTATCAAAATGGTATTTGACTGTTACGCGACATTTGGTTTTGAAGATATTGAAATAAAACTCTCTACTCGCCCTGAACAACGTGTTGGTAGTGACGAGGTTTGGGACAGTGCAGAACAAGCTTTACGCGAAGCATTAGAGCAAAATGACCTCGAATATACCCTTCAACCGGGTGAAGGTGCATTTTATGGCCCTAAAATTGAATTTACTTTGCATGATTGTCTAGGCAGAGCGTGGCAATGTGGTACAATTCAGCTCGATTTCTCGATGCCGGACCGTTTAGACGCAACTTTTGTTGCTGAAGACAACGAACGTCACACGCCAGTGATGATTCACCGTGCAATCTTGGGTTCACTTGAGCGCTTTATCGGTATTTTAATCGAAGAGTACGCTGGTTTGTTTCCGACCTGGTTGTCGCCAACTCAGGTTGTGGTAATGAATATTACTGATAAACAGAGTGAATATGTCACAGATATCGTAAATAAATTGAAATCTTGTGGAATTAGAGCCAAAGCGGACTTGAGAAATGAGAAAATAGGCTTTAAAATCCGTGAGCATACTTTAAAGCGTGTACCCTACCAAATCGTTATTGGCGATAAAGAGGTAGAGGCACAAGAAATTGCTGTCCGAACTCGCAAAGGCGTAGATCTAGGTAAGATGACATTAGATGCTCTTATCGAGACGCTACATCAAGAGATTGGCAGCCGTAGTCTAAAACAACTGGAGGAATAACCGATTAAAGGCGCAAGAAGAGGACAAGTGCAAAAAAAGAATTTGCACCAAATAAATGGTGAAATCACCGCAAGCGAAGTTCGTTTAACTGGCGCAGATGGCCAACCTGTAGGGATTGTCTCTTTACGTGAAGCGATGTCTGCAGCAGAAGAAGCAAATCTTGACTTGGTCGAAATTAGCCCAAATGCTGAGCCTCCTGTCTGTCGTGTTATGGACTATGGTAAATACATCTTTGAGAAATCGAAGAAAGACAAAGAACAACGTCAACGAAACAAACAGGTCCAGCTGAAGGAAATAAAATTCCGTCCTGGGACTGACGAAGGTGATTATCAGGTAAAACTACGCAACCTGAATCGCTTTCTTGAAGAAGGGAACAAAGTGAAAATTACACTGCGTTTCCGCGGTCGTGAGATGGCGCATCAAAGTTTGGGAACTAAGCTATTGAATCGTATTAAAGATGATTTAGCTGAATTAGCAAACGTGGAGTCTTTTCCTTCAATGGAAGGACGCCAAATGGTGATGGTACTTGCACCGAAAAAGAAATAGTTAAGGCAATTCAAGTTGCAAATCAGCTTCTAACTCCGGTTAGTAGCTGAGCTTTGTACGCCTTGCTATCTAATATTAACCCAATGCGAAGTAGAAGATTTAATAATGCCAAAGATGAAATCTAATAAAGGCGCCGCGAAACGTTTCAAGAAAACGGGTTCTGGTGGCTTCAAGTTCAAACATAACCATCTTCGTCACATTTTGACTAAGAAAAGCACTAAGCGTAAGCGTAAATTGCGTACTAAAGGTATGATCCATAAAGTGGATATTCCTTCAATCAATCGCATGCTTCCTTTCGCATAGAACTTACTGGAGAATTTGAACAATGCCTAGAGTAAAACGTGGTGTACAGGCTCGCGCGAGTCACAAGAAAGTTTTAAAACAAGCTAAAGGTTATTACGGAGCACGTTCACGTGTTTATCGTGTTGCTTTCCAAGCTGTAACTAAAGCTGGTCAATATGCTTACCGTGACCGTCGTCAACGTAAACGTCAATTCCGTCAACTATGGATTGCACGTATTAACGCTGCTGCACGTCAAAATGAAATGTCTTACAGTCGTTTCATTAACGGTCTAAAGAAAGCTTCTATCGAAATCGATCGTAAGATCCTTGCCGATATCGCTGTATTTGATAAGCACGCATTTAGCGTTCTTGTTGAAAAAGCAAAAGCTGCTCTTTAATTCAGTCGATCTAATGTCGATTAGAGCGCCGTATTGAAGATAAAAAAAGCAACCTTAGGGTTGCTTTTTTTTCGCCTGAAATTAGTCATGTCACCTATCGAGATATTATGATCATCAACCCTGGTAAATATATTACCTTGGCAATGGATCTCAATGATGACGGAACCTTTGTTGATACCACGGTGCCTGCTGGGTACTTCGGACTACCTATTTACAAGCGTCATTACCTAGGGCTTGAATTCACCGCAGAGAAAGCACTGACAGACAAATGGACAGCTAACTTCTCTTACATATTATCACGTACTGTCGGTAATGCAGAAGGTTATGTAAATACCGCTCTCGGCCAAGAAGATGCTGGTGCGGCGCAAGATTTCGATCACGCGAATCTTATACACGGCGGCTATGGTGATTTACCAACGGATCTACTCATCAGTTAAAGGCTTATGGTTATATCAAGTCAATGACGAGATCACCGTATCGTGAAATGTAAGCGCTGTATCGGGTACGCCATTAAGTTGTCTAGCTTACGTTGGTAAATACGGCTCGCTTAAAGGTAAGCCAGGTAGCGGCAGTGAAAGTAGCAGTGATTACTACGATTACAACCGTCAGCATCGAGCTTCTATTGTTTAAATGATGACGGCAAAACAGAACGTGGCCAAGTCGGACGTACTAACCAGTTATTTATCACAGCTGCAGGCGTTAACTACCGTCCAACGTGGGCTGAAGGCTTAACGCGCCCGTTCGTAACTTGTTTAATACTCAACGCCCGACCGATATCTCACAGCGTAAAGATTACGAGGAAGATAACCCAAAAATCAATCCTATACCCGTGCTACCTGGAAGTGCGTGATTTGTGCAAGTCGAGAAGCGTGCCAAATGCTAGGCCTGAAATGATCGGTGGGGTCATTCCCCATCTTCATTTTATAA
>Ga0209395_1007922_pt1 | contig 11012 bp, 8 predicted proteins | sample GOMGulsemesocosm_3_FD_184635 | JGI IMG/M metagenome (GOLD analysis project Ga0209395, IMG submission 184635) | Methane-oxidizing microbial communities from mesocosms in the Gulf of Mexico - GOM9D Gulf of Mexico (SPAdes) (version 2) | ecosystem: Environmental > Aquatic > Marine > Cold seeps... | reverse complement strand
GAGAGAAATTAAGGTTTTGCTGATTGATGATAATCAACAGCGTAGCCACGATCTAAAAGTGATTCTCGACTTCCTGGGGGAAGAAGCGATAACTGTGGGCGCCAATGATTGGAAGAAGCGGGTTGACGCTGAAGTTGACGAGACGAGCGAAATTTCTGCAGTCCTTCTGGGTAATAGTGCGGATATCAGTTTAGCGAAGATGGTTGAAGATATCATCGCTTGGGATAACGGTGCACCGATACTTTATATTGGTGATGGTTCAACCGATGATGTGGCCGAAAATTTACGCCGCGCTATTTTAGCGAATGTGGAGATGCCACCTAGCTATAACAAGTTATTGGATAGTCTGCATCGTTGCCAGGTTTATCGCGAACAGTTTACTCATAATCGAAGCCGCTCTGAGCGTCGAGAAGTACAATTGTTCAGAAGTTTAGTAGGTACCAGCCGTCAGATACAAAGTGTTCGCGAACTTATCATGCAAGTTGCTGATAAAGACGTGAGTGTTTTGATTACCGGTGAATCTGGAACCGGTAAAGAAGTGGTTGCACGTAACCTTCATTATCACTCCAATCGTAAAACAGGACCTTTTGTACCGGTTAACTGTGGGGCGATTCCTGCTGAGTTATTGGAAAGTGAACTTTTTGGCCATGAAAAAGGCGCTTTTACCGGTGCGATTACTACTCGCCAGGGTCGCTTTGAAATGGCGGAAGGCGGTACATTATTCTTAGATGAAATTGGTGATATGCCGTTAAATATGCAGGTTAAGATACTGCGTGTTTTACAAGAACATACTTACGAACGGGTCGGTGGTACAAAAACCATGAAGACTAATGTTCGTATTATTGCGGCAACCCATAAAAACTTAGAAAACATGATTGAGGATGGCAGCTTCCGCGAAGATTTATATTATCGCTTGAATGTTTTCCCTATCGAAATGCCTGCTCTACGTGATCGTGTAGAAGATTTGCCTTTATTATTAAACGAATTAATTTCTCGTATGGAATATGAGAAACGAGGATCGATTCGATTTAATTCTGCCGCGATTATGTCTATATGTCGTCACGAATGGCATGGTAATGTGCGTGAATTAGCCAATTTAGTTGAGCGTTTAGCCATTCTTCATCCTTATGGGGTGGTTGGGGTAAATGAATTACCGAAAAAATTCCGTCATGTCGATGAGATGGATGAAAATGGCATGATGCAGGCTCCTGTTCTTGCGGATGTAACGCAGATCGATAACGGCTTAGTCGGTATTGATTCTCCTGCCTTATTGCCGGTGAATGGACTGGATTTAAAAGAGTATTTAAACGATCTGGAAAAATCATTGATTCAACAAGCACTTGATGATTCTACTGGTGTTGTTGCTCGAGCGGCAGAAAAGTTAAAAATCCGTCGTACGACTCTGGTTGAAAAAATGCGTAAGTACGATATCAGCCGTAAAGAAAAAGAATCCGCTTAAATTCTATTAGCGGTACTAAAGCCCATAAGACTTAGTCTTTTGGGCTTTTTTTATGCTTAGAAAAAGACAGCCTACCGGGATAAATCATTTTTTCTTTTCACTTTTATAATTAGATAATAATTTCTGACGCTTTTTTTAAATAAATACGCCGAAAAAGCGGCACGCTAATTGCTGAATAGCTAGTAATACTATTTTGATGTCGATTATTCGACACCAGCAGGAGAGATTATGGCTAGCGTCGCTTTATTGAATTCAGCTCAAGCAAATGGTTTGAATCGAGAGCAGCTTAATCATGAGCAGCTTAAAGATGCATTCAACTTATTTAATTCTATGTCAGCTCAGCTTTCTCAGAGTTATGAGTTTTTAGAATCAAAAGTTGAAGAGCTTAGTGGTGAGTTGGCTGAAGTCTCTCTTCAGCGCATGCAAGAGTTGGCTGAGAAGGAGCGTCTTGAAAGTCTTTTGCATATGCTGCCTGGGGGGATTTTATTACTCGATGGTGAAGGCCGAATTCGTGAGTGTAACCCTGCAGCCCAAGCTTTACTGCTGCCTACAAACTTAACTCAGGGTAGTGCGTCAGGCATTAAATTTGATGCCGACCTTTTATTGGGTAAGCGCTGGCGTGATGTCATTGCCACAAGTTTCAGTCCTAAGCCCGATGATGGCCATGAGATATCTTTAGTGGATGGCCGTCGTGTTAGTTTGCAAACCGCTTCACTCGGATCAGAGCCTGGGCAGATTATTCTGATAACGGATCAAACTGAGACGCGTAAATTACAAGCAAGTTTGAGTCAGCATCAGCGTTTATCTTCTATGGGAAATATGGTTGCTTCTCTGGCTCACCAAATTAGAACTCCTCTTAGTGCGGCGATGATTTATGGCGAGCATTTACAGAGTGACGACTTACCGCCGCAGCAAAGAGAAAAATTTGCCAATAAAATGATGCAGCGTTTGCATCACCTTGAGCATCAAATTCGCGATATGCTTATTTTTGCTCGCGGTGAAGCCCCGCTTAATGACGATATGAGTTTGTCGCAATTAATGCATGACTGGCAGGAAGCATTAGAAATTCCATTGCAGCAAAATAATGCGCACTGTGAATTTCAAATCAATAATGCGGATGTTCATATTCACTGTAACCGTGATGCCTTGATTGGCGCCTTGATGAATTTAGTTAATAACGCTTTAGAAGCTTGTGGTCACGGAGCTCAATTGCAGGTGCGGGTAAATGTTAGTGAGCAATTCCAAGTCACTATAGAAATAGAAGATGATGGCCCTGGTTTTGGTAGCGCGATTAACGATCAAATTTTACAACCATTTTTTACCACTAAGAGTAATGGTACTGGCTTAGGCCTTGCCGTTGTGCAGGCGATTGCCCGTGCTCATTATGGTGATTTTAGTATTTCATCAGCGGCGCAAGGTGCTATTGCGACGTTTAAGTTACCCGCTCAGCCGATTATTGATGATCAGGCTGCAACCAGCCATTAATTAAAGAATTTTGGAGAAAAATATGAAAATTTTAGTGGTTGAAGATGATCCGAATCTAAGAGAAGCCATTGTTGATTCCTTGATGTTGAAAGGTCATCAGGTGCAGGAAGTTTGCAATGGGGCTGAGGCGATAAAGGTGATTGCGCAATCGTCACTGGATATTATTTTGAGCGATATTAATATGCCCGAAATGGATGGCCTGCAGTTATTAGCCCATGTTAAAAAACACCAGCCTTGGTTGCCGATGGTTTTGATGACGGCTTATGGTGATGTCGGTCAGGCAGTTAAGGCGATGCAGCTCGGTGCTAATGATTATTTAATGAAGCCATTTGAGGTGCAGGAGTTATTAACGGTGATTAATAAATATCAGGCAAGCCCTGCTGATATTGTTGATGATGCGCCGATTGCGGAGTCTGCGGACAGTAAGCGATTATTTCAGGTTGCTAAAAAAGTAGCAGCGACAGATTCAACGGTACTGATTTCTGGCGAAAGTGGTACTGGTAAAGAAGTTCTAGCGCGATTCATTCATCAAAATTCACAACGTTCAGGTCAGCCGTTTGTGGCGATTAATTGCGCGGCAATTCCTGAAAATATGTTGGAAGCAATGTTGTTTGGTTATGAAAAAGGCGCTTTCACTGGGGCTTATGCGGCGACACCGGGAAAGTTTGAGCAGGCCAATGGTGGAACACTATTGCTAGATGAAATAACTGAAATGGATATTTCTTTGCAGGCAAAATTATTACGAGTTTTACAAGAGCAGCAAGTAGAGCGCTTAGGTGGGAAGAAACCGATTGATCTCGATGTGCGTATTGTTGCAACAACCAACCGTGAGTTGGTGGATTATGTTGCAGATGGGCATTTCCGTGAAGATTTGTATTACCGACTGAGTGTCTTTCCACTTAATTGGTCGCCTTTGCGTGAACGTCAAGATGACATTCAGCCGTTAACTCAGCTGTTATTGCAAAAACACGCAACAAAAATGAAGAAGCCTGTACCAAAATTAAATGCTGAAGCGCAAAGGAAGCTTTTATCCCATCCTTGGCCGGGTAATGTTCGAGAGCTGGATAATACAGTTCAGCGGGCGTTAATTTTACAGCAAGGCAGTCAAATAACGGCTGAAGATTTGGTTCTCACGCCAGTGCCGAAAAATCGTCGTTTTGATATGAAAGAAGCGCCAGAAAATACTATGCTCGATTTATCTTCTGATTCTGCTTTAGGCAGTGATTTGAAGCAAAGAGAAATCGAATTGATTGTGCAGGCTTTGAATGAAGAGCCTAGTCGTAAAGAAGCCGCCGAACGCTTAGGGATTAGTCCAAGAACCTTGCGCTACAAGGTGGCTAAGTTACGTGAAGAAGGTATTGATATTGAAGCACAGTTGGCGTAACTCGCTGTGTTTTAATTATTGAGTTAAAAGTGGCCCACAAGTTGCAGAAAGGAAGAGTAGAAGGCAAAAGTGCCAAAAAAATATAAGTGAATCTTGATGAAAACGTCAAATTCATGAAAAGGTCGAGGTGAAGGTTATGGTTAATCGTGCGGATATCAACTCTGTTTTATTACAGATGCGCCAAGTACGTCAGCAAATTCAAACCACTGATCCTTCAGCTACGGCTGGTATTAATCCTCAGACGACGCCAATGCAAAGTAACCGAGTTGGCGCTCCACAAAATAGTTTTGCTTCTCAGCTGCAAGAGCAGCGTAGCCAAATGGCTCCGACCAGTACTAGCTCAAATATAAATCAGAGTCAGTTTCGTAATGAGTTAACTCAGCAGGATCTAATCAATCAAGCTGCGGCTTTCAATACTCGTCCCAATAATCAAATGGATTTTTCCTCGGCAAGTAGTTCGACTCCCAGCATTGGCGAAATGATGGGTAACGCCATTAACCAGGTGAATGAAACACAAAAACACGCAGGCAGTTTAAGTACGCGTTATACCCAAGGTGATCCCGATATCGATCTGCCAGAAGTGATGGTGGCGATGCAAAAATCGAGTGTTTCTTTCCAAGCTATGTCTCAAGTACGCAATAAGTTATTAGAAGCGTATAAAGATGTTATGAACATGCCAGTATAGTGGGGCGTCGTTAAATGGAAAATGCAGTCGCGAATCCAAATCAAGCTCAAACTCAAAGTGCAGCGGGTATAGAATCTACAGATCTCACGGCGGATGAATCGATTGATGGTTTGGGTTCAAATGTTCATCCTGTTGTTGCTGGTTTTAATAAATTATCGATCGTACGCCAAGGCGCAATGCTGGGTGGTTTTGCTTTAATCATCGCATTAACCATTGCTATTTTTATCTGGTCGCAAGAACCGAATTACAAACCATTGATTAACCGCATGCAAGATTATAACGCGCAAGAGATTGTTGAAGTCTTGCAGCGTGAAGGTTTTGAATTCGAAATTGATCCTACCTCTCAAGTTTTAATGGTGCGCGCGGATGAGTTACATGATGCGCGTTTAAAACTTGCTGCTGCTAGTTTGATTGATGATAAAACGGTGGGTTTAGAGTTATTAGATAACGAATCTAGTTTAGGCACCAGTCACTTTATTGAGACTGCTCGTTATCGTCGTGGTTTAGAGGGTGAGTTAGCGCGTACTATTGCCAGTGTGCAGGCAATTCGTAATGCTCGGGTTCATCTTGCGATTCCAAAACAATCGGTATTTGTTCGTGACCATAGAAAACCCAGAGCTTCTGTCTTTTTAGAATTATACGCGGGTGCTAACTTACATAAAGACCAGGTTGAGGCGATCGTTAACCTGGTATCTTCATCGATCAGTGAAATGGATAAAGGGGCGGTTTCGATTGTTGATCAAAAAGGTAATTTGTTATCAAAAATTGAAAGTGATAGTGGGGACTTATTAGCCACAAAACAGTTGCAATATACCGAACGAGTCGAAAATTCGATCAGCTCCCGTGTCAATAGTATCTTAAAGCCAGTGCTGGGTTTAGAAAATTATAAAGCGGAAGTTGCAGCGGATATTGACTTCACAGTGGTGGAGCAGTCGGAAGAAAGGTTTAACCCAGATTTAATCGCTGTGCGTAGCGAGCAACTGGTTGATGAGCAAAAAATAAGTGGTACAAATGGTGGTATTCCTGGTGCGCTATCAAATCAACCTCCTGGTGAAGCCAATGCTCCTGAACAAGTTGATCCGATAACGGGAGAAAAGATTGTTCCGATGGAAAAACGCAGTGAGGCAACACGTAACTATGAGGTTGATCGCACCATCAGTTATAAACAACAGCAGGTCGGTCGTATTAGACGCTTAACCGTTGCCGTGGTTATTAATGATAAAGAATCATTCAATCCTGATACCGGTGACATTCAATTTGTACCCTGGTCTGAAAGTGATTTAGAACGATTAGAAATATTGGTTAAAGATACGGTTGGTTTTAATGCTGCACGGGGTGATAGTGTTAATGTGATTAACTCACCTTTCATGGGTAAAACAGAAGTTGATCTAGGCACTCCTGAGTTTTGGACACAGCCTTGGTTCTGGGAAATTCTGAAGCAGGTATTGGCTGGGTTGTTCTTATTGGTATTGATCTTTGGGGTTATCCGTCCAACGATTCAGAGCATCGCTAATAAAGGCCGTACCGACGAAGAAGCTTTGGGGCTTGATGATTTATCTGATGCTGAAGATGAATTTGATGAAGATCGAGTGACGCTATCGGGAGCGGATTCTGAAAGTTTTGAGCGCCAACTTGATGCATTGAAAGGCTTAATTGCCGAAGATCCTGCTCGAGTTGCTCAGGTTGTTATTCAGTGGATTAATAGCGAAGAAGACTAGTGAGTCTAACGCTAATAGAATATAGGGTGATATAAAGATATGGCTGAGAATACCATGCCCGCTGAGGCCAATCAGAAAGAACTATTGTCGAATTTATCTCGCGTCGAACGTGCTGCTATTTTATTGATGAGCTTAGGTGAAAAAGACGCGGCAGAAATTCTAAAGCATATGGGGCCAAAAGAAGTGCAGCGCGTAGGTACTTCCATGGCAACACTTAAGGATGTTCGGCAAGAACAGGTTGAGGGTGTCGTACTGGAGTTTCTAGAAGCCGTGAGTGGTCAAACCGGCATGGGCTTAGGCTCAGACGATTATATCCGTAATATGTTAACTCAGGCTTTAGGTGATGATAAAGCGGGTGCCTTAATCGATCGAATTCTATTGGGCGGCAGTACGACTGGCCTCGATTCGTTGAAGTGGATGGAATCGCGTCAGGTTGCGGATCTAATTCGTCACGAACACCCGCAGATTCAAGCCATTGTTATCTCTTATCTAGATGCTGATCAGTCGGCAGAAATCCTGTCTAACTTTGATGAAAAAGTTCGTCTCGATATTATTATGCGTGTTGCGGCACTTGAGGCCGTTCAACCTGCTGCACTGCAAGAATTAAACGATATTCTTGAACGTCAATTCTCCGGTAAAGCCGGTACTCAAACTCAGTCTATGGGTGGGGTTAAGGTTGCCGCGAGTATTGTTAACCTAGTAGACAGTACGATTGCTAATGACCTGTTAGAGCAGATAAAAGAGACTGATGAAGATATGGGTACTCAGATTCAAGACTTAATGTTTGTCTTTGATAATCTGGTGGATGTGGATGATCGTGGTATTCAGGCCTTGATGCGTGAAGTTTCTACCGACTTATTGGTTATCGCACTTAAAGGTGCTGATTCAGCGGTGCAGGAAAAAATATTTAAGAATATGTCAAAGCGTGCTGCTGAACTGCTGCGTGACGACTTAGAAGCTAAGGGCCCAATGAAGGTCAGTGAAGTTGAAAATGCTCAGAAAGAAATTCTTACTATTGCGCGCCGTTTAGCCGATGCCGGTGAAATAGTTCTTGGCGGCGGTGGCGAGGCTATGGTGTAAATCATGACTAATACCATAACTGACGATGAAGAGTTTCAAGCGAGTAGTGAAGATATTGATATCAAGCCTTGGGATCTGCCTTATTGGAAGGGAGCCCCTAAGCAAGAAGCGAAACAGGAAATTGAAGTTGAAGATGAAGTTGAGCAAGAAGTTGATTTTGTTGAACCTCTAACGGTTGAAGAACTCGAAAAAATCAGTAATGAAGCTTATGACGAAGGCTTTTTACAAGGCTTAAACGAAGGTCGAGAAAAGGGTGAGCTTGAAGGCAAAGCCCAAGGTTTGGCTGCTGGTAAAAAAGAAGGGAAAGCGCAAGGGCAGCAAGAAGGTAACCGCATCGGCTTTGAAGCGGGGCAAGCGGAAGGTCTGGCTCTTGGTAAAGATGAAATTACCCAGGCCGCCGCCAGTCTTGCTCAACTTAGTCGGCAGTTAGAACAAAGCCTTGTTGAGAAGGACAGTGCGTTACCACAGGTCATCAGCCAATTAATTAAAACAGCGTGTGAAACCATTATCGAACGTGAGCTGGAACAGGGGGATAATCAGATTACGCAAAAAATATTTCGCGCCCTTGATCAGCTGCCTAATGGTGCAGAAAATATTCATATTTTTATTAGTTCTGCGGATGCCTTGCACTTAGAGCATGGTTTAAGCAGCTCAGGTCGTGAAATGCATTTTGATATTGATGATGCGTTAGAGACTGGCAGTGCTCGTATTACAACCAAGCAGTCATTAATTGAGTTTAGCCATAGCGATCGTATGCAGCAGGTATTCGAGTTTATCGATCAGCAGTGTGAAAAACTGGATCTGAGTGATATTGATGGCGAGGCAGAGTTAGATACTTCTGTTGATGATATCGAGGTTGATGAGGACATCGAAAACACATTGGAATTAGAAGTTCAGCTGGATGAGGGTAGTGCTGCAGGTGAAAATGATAGTGCTGCAGGTGAAAATGATAGTGCTATTGAAGCTCCACTATTTGAAGAGCCAACTTCTGAAGATCAGCCTCCTGTAGAGAAGCCTTCGGCTGAAGAAGACTCAGAATGAGTTTAAGTGAGCAGTTAAAAGCCATTAACTTAGAAAAACTTTCATTGAATAAGCAAGCCAGTGGCCGCTTGATTCGTATGGTGGGGTTAACTCTAGAAGCTGAAGGTTTAGTCGTAAAAATAGGTGACCGCTGTATGGTGGAGCGCCGTGACGATAAAGATATCGAGGCTGAAGTTGTCGGTTTTGATGGCAGTCGAATCTTTTTAATGCCGATTGAACAGGTCGATGGTTTGCAATCGGGTGCCAAAGTTAGTCCGTTATCGGGCTCAGCGGGTGTTCCAGTAGGGTTTCAGTTATTAGGTCGAGTACTTGATGGCATTGGGCGTCCGCTCGATGGCAAGGGACCTTTACATGCCGAGCAAGGCTCACTGCAAGGTGAAACAATTAACCCCCTTCATAGAGATCCTATTCGCACGACATTAGATGTAGGTCTGCGTTCTATTAACGCCTTATTAACCGTCGGACGTGGACAGCGTATGGGCTTGTTTGCCGGTAGTGGTGTCGGTAAAAGTATGCTGTTAGGTATGATGACGCGTTTTACCGAAGCGGATATCACGGTAGTCGGCCTTATTGGCGAACGTGGCCGAGAAGTGAAAGAATTTATTGATGAAATTTTGGGGGAAGAAGGAATGGCGCGCTCTGTCGTTGTCGCTTCTCCCGCCGATGACTCTCCGCTTATGCGATTACGCGCTGCGATGTATTGTACTGCTGTTGCAGAATATTACCGTAAGCAGGGAAAGCACGTCTTGTTATTAATGGATTCTCTTACGCGTTATGCTCAAGCTCAGCGTGAAATTGCCTTGGCTGTTGGTGAGCCTCCGGCGACAAAAGGTTATCCACCGTCGGTCTTTAGTAAGCTTCCTAAACTGGTAGAACGCGCGGGTAATAGTGAAGCTGGTGGCGGATCGATTACGGCTTTTTATACGGTATTAAGTGAAGGCGATGATTTACAAGATCCGGTTGCGGATGCCAGTCGTGCAATCCTAGATGGCCATATTGTTTTATCGCGCAAACTTGCCGATGAGGGCCATTATCCCGCTATTGATATTGAAGCGTCGATCAGTCGTGCGATGCCTCAAATCGTTTCTGCTGATTGGTTACGCAAGGCTCAAATGCTCCGTCAGCTGTATGCCCATTATCAAGAGAATAAAGACCTAGTCAGTGTTGGGGCCTATCAAGCCGGTTCTGATCCTACGTTGGACTTGGCCTTGAATAGAATTCCATTAATTCAGAAGTTTCTTCAGCAGGAACTGAATGAGTGCGCCAAAATTGATGAAAGTTTAGAACAGTTAAAACTTATTTTACCCGATGTCCCTGCGCAGGGGGCGGTGAATGAGTAAGCAAAGGGCTAAGCGTTTAGGTCTTGTGCTAAAAATGGCAGAAGAGAAAGAACAAAAAGATTTACAAGCTTGGGGGCGTTATCAGCAGCAACTCGAGCAAGAGCAAGCAACCTTTAATCAGCTTGAAGAGTACATGACTGAATATCGTACAACGTTAACCAGTCAACATGCCGCCACAATCAAAGGTGGGCAAGTACAAAATACAATCGCATTTATTGAGCAAATCAGAGAGGCTTGTGGCCATCAGCAGCAGCAAATTAATCTAATTCAGCAGCAGGCTGAAGGTGCGCAACGAGTCTATTTAGCCGCAAGGGCTAAAGCACAAGCGTTACGAAAGTTAATTGAAAAACTTAATGCCCAAGCCTCTGCAATCGAGGACAAGCAAGAGCAAAAGCTCATGGATGAATTTGCTGCACGCAGTGCCCGCAACCGCCAAATCTAACTCTATATCTTATTTAAATCCTATCTTATTTAAATCCTATCTTATTTAAATCCTATCTTAATGAAACTCTAAAGTATAAGTGCCCCTTCAACGTAGCGTCATTAGCTCAAAATTACTAATATTCAAGTAATTCTAGCGTAATTTTGCGCCAAGTTTCATAAATAAAGTGAAAAATTAAATTGAAGAAAAAAATAATCAGCCGACTCGCTTAAATTTATAATCATTATTCGCAGCTTTCAAATTGCAGTCTATCCTTAGAATAAATGGAATAGGAATGGAATGACATGCCTGAAGGACAACAGATTGAATGCGGCGAGCGAATGACCATTGAACAGGTCGAGAGTTTATACAGCCAATTAGAATCCGCGTTATTAGAAC
>Ga0209395_1007919_pt1 | contig 11016 bp, 10 predicted proteins | sample GOMGulsemesocosm_3_FD_184635 | JGI IMG/M metagenome (GOLD analysis project Ga0209395, IMG submission 184635) | Methane-oxidizing microbial communities from mesocosms in the Gulf of Mexico - GOM9D Gulf of Mexico (SPAdes) (version 2) | ecosystem: Environmental > Aquatic > Marine > Cold seeps... | reverse complement strand
CTGCAACCGATTTAATTCCCATTTCTTTACAGGTTCTAATAACACGTAGTGCTATTTCTCCTCTATTGGCGATTAATATTTTTTTAAACATAAATGCTTCAAATTTTCAATATTCAAAAAACAAATCCCGAAGTTTATTCACAAGGAATTTGGGAATTGAAAATTGGGATTTATATTACGATGGATCTACTAAAAATAGTGGTTGATCAAACTCAACTGGTGAAGAATCATCTACTAATATTTTCACGACTTTACCTGAAACTTCCGATTCAATTTCGTTAAAAAGTTTCATTGCTTCAATGATACAAAGTACATCACCTTCAGCAATTGTTTGTCCTACTTCAACAAATAAAGGCTTGTCTGGGGACGGTTTTCTATAGAACGTTCCTATTATAGGTGATTTTACAGTTATATATTTTGAATTATCTTCTTCTGAAGCTGGTGTTGCTGCAGGTGCCGCAGCAGCTGGTACTGCCGAATCAACTAGTTGAGCTGGTGAAGCCATCATTTGTGGCATCTGAGCTGAAACAGGAACTTGCTGTACTATTGTGGTTTCAGAATCTGATCCTGTTTTAATGGTGATTTTTACATCATCCATTTCAAGTTTAACCTCAGTTGCGCCAGATTTAGCTACAAATTTGATTAAGTTTTGAATCTCTTTTAAATCCATAATTTAGCTATTTTAATTTTAGTTAGTTTAGTTAAGAGTTGTAAGCCCATTTTAAATAAATGGAGCCCCAAGTAAATCCTCCTCCAAAAGCGGCAAAAACGATCTTGTCACCTTTTTTTAATTGGGATTCATAGTCATGTAATAATAACGGAAGTGTTGCTGAGGTAGTATTTCCATACTTCTCTATATTCATCATCACTTTGTTTTTATCAAGGTCAATTCTATTCGCGGTAGCATCAATAATACGTTTATTGGCTTGGTGAGCTGCTAACCACGATATATCATCATTTGTAAGATTATTGCGTTCTAAAATTTTTTGTGCTACATCGGCCATATTAAAGACCGCATTTTTAAATACTGTCTTACCATCCTGAAACACATAATGTGCTCCTTTTTCTATGGCTTCGGCAGTAGAAGGATAAGAAGACCCTCCGTAAGTTGCTTGTAAAAAATCTCTTCCTGAACCGTCACTTCTAAGATATTCATCTTGTAAGCCTAGGTTTTCTTCATTGGGTTCAAATAAAACTGCTCCAGCGCCATCTCCAAAAATAATGCAGGTTGCTCTATCTTCATAATTAATCATGGAAGAGTTTTTATCGGCACCAATCAGTAATACATTTTTATATTTACCAGATTCAATATATGCTGCTGCGGTAGACATTCCAAATAAGAAACTTGAACATGCGGCTTCTAAATCGTATGAAAATGCATTAACGGCTCCAATTTGCGTTGCAGTAAAAGCTGCTGTAGATGCGGCTTTCATATCGGGAGTTGCGGTTGCAACAATAACGAGTTCAATATCTTTAGGGTCGATACCTCGTTTGTTTATTAAATCTTGAGCGGCATTGATTGCCAAAAACGAAGTTCCTTTCCCTTCTTCTTTAAGAATCCTACGTTCCTTAATACCTGTTCTAGAGGTAATCCACTCGTCATTTGTGTCAACCATTGTTTCCAATATCTTGTTGGTTAGCACATACTCAGGCACATAAGCGCCAACAGCTGTTATGGCGGCTGTGATTTTACTCATAATTTAGTTTTAGTTTGAACAAAAATTCATCAAGTTCAGCACAAAAATGTAAAAAACTTGATGAAAATACTATATTTTGATCAAATATGATGCAAAATAGGATGTTTTTGACTGCTATAAAAATATATCATAAAAAAAACGCTCACAAGTGAGCGTTTTAATATATGCATGCATAATAACTATGCTAAATTTTCTTCTTCCTGAGAGTTGTCAATCAACACTTGTCCTCTATAATAAAGCTTCCCTTCATGCCAGTGAGCTCTGTGGTATAAGTGTGCTTCTCCTGTAGTAGGACACGTTGCAATCTGTGGTACAGTTGCTTTGTAATGTGTTCTTCTCTTATCTCTTCTAGTTTTTGAGATTTTTCTTTTAGGATGTGCCATTTTCTATATTATTTATCCGTTAATAGTTTTTTTAATGTATTCCAGCGAGGATCAATTTCCTCATTTTCTTCTTTCTTATCTATGCCTTTTGGGCTTAATTCTTCTAATTTATCAAGTATGTCCGAATTTAATGTACCATCACTCACCCCTGGGTGAATTCTTTTTGATGGCATTGATAACACAATCAATTCGTAAATATACTGTGCTATATTAATTTCGTATTCGCCATGAGTAATAATTAAAATCTCTTCATTTTCGTTATTAAACTCATCACCAAATTTAACTACCAAATCAAAATCACTATCAATGACTTGATCATAAGGTTCATTAGTTACATCACAATTTACATTGATCGTTCCAAATGTTTTAAAATGTAATTCTAAAAAGGTTGATTTTTTATTTAAAACAACCGTTGTGTTTACATTTGCATCGTTAAACTCATCATACTCAAAATGCTCAAAGAACTTTTTATCTATCTTATATTCAAAACAATGCTCTCCTAGCTTTAATCCTACAAACTGAATTGTAAAGTCTTTCAATGGCTTCATCATCACATTTATTTCGAGCGTGCAAATATATAAAATTTTATTTAGCTTATAGCGGTTATAAACATTTTTTTGTTTATATCTTTTTAGATTGTTTTTTTAATACGTTGGCGTTCAATTTTTCAAAAGTCTCACGATTTTTAAAAATCTGAATCCCTGTAAATATGGCTTCTTTAAAAGACCCTATATCGGCAACTCCTTTTCCTGCTATTTCATAGGCAGTACCATGGTCTGGAGACGTACGCACTTTACTAAGTCCCGCTGTAAAGTTAACTCCTTGTCCAAATGCTAATGTTTTAAAAGGTATCAATCCCTGGTCATGATATGCGGCAATTATTGCGTCGAAATTTTTATAATTATCTGAACCAAAAAAACTATCGGCAGCGTATGGTCCAAAAACCAAAGCCCCTTGATCTCTTATCTCCTTAAGTGTTGGTCTTAAAACGGTATCGTCCTCTTCTCCAATTACTCCATTATCACCGGTATGTGGATTTATCCCCAGCATTGCAATTTTTGGCTTTCTAATTCCAAAATCTTTTTTTAAGGATGCTATAATAGTCTCAATTTTAGATGTTATGAGTTCTTTAGTTATATGCGAAGACACATCTTTTACGGGTACATGATCTGTAAGTAACCCTACTTTTAGGGATTCTGTAACCATAAACATAAGGCTATTGCCTTCTAGCTCTTTTGCTAAATAATCTGTATGTCCCGGAAAATTAAAGTCCTCCGATTGAATGTTATGTTTATTTATTGGTGCTGTAACTAAAACATCTATTGTTCCTTTTTTTAATGCGCTTGTTGCTGCTTCAAGAGATTTTATAGCATACGTACCTATTTTTAAGTCTTCCTTTCCAAACTCAATATTCACATTGTCATTCCAAACATTAATAACATTCACTTTTCCATGAGCTATTTGTTCTCCTTTTTGAATACCATGAAAATTAATTGCGCTATGAAAATGTTTTTTCAGAAATGCTACTGTTTTAACTGAGGCAAAAATCACTGGGGTACAAAATTCTAAAACCCTATTATCTTCAAAGGTTTTGAGTATTATCTCTCCTCCAATTCCGTTAAGATCTCCAATAGAAATACCAACTTTTATTTTTTCTTCTTTTCGCATTAAAAAATGATAAGTATTGTTTGTAATTTTGATGCTACAAATTTAACTAAATAAACAAACAATATTATGTTTACTGGAATTATTGAAGATTTAGGTACCGTCACTCATGTAGAGAAAGATTTAGACAATCTTCATATTAGCATTAAAAGTGAAATAACTCCCGAGCTAAAAATAGATCAAAGTGTTTCTCATAATGGTGTTTGCTTAACAGTAATAGATATAAAAAACGAAGTTTATACTGTCACGGCAATCAAAGAAACATTAGACAAAACAAATATTGGAACTTTAAAAGTTAACGATACCGTTAATTTAGAACGGGCCCTAAAGCTTGGCGATCGTCTTGATGGTCACATTGTACAGGGTCATGTAGATCAAACTGCTGTTTGTACTGCGATAGAAGAGAAAAACGGAAGTTGGTTATATACCTTTAATTATGATGCTGCCTTAGGCAATATAACCATAGAAAAAGGATCGGCAACCATAAACGGGGTAAGTTTAACTGTAGTTAATTCAAAAAGAGACGCATTTAGTGTCGCAATTATTCCATATACTTATTTACATACCAACTTTAATACTTTTAAAACAGGAACTCTTGTAAATCTAGAATTTGATGTGATTGGCAAATATGTTACTAGATTACAAGGGTTTAAATTATAAGATCAGCTGTGTCTCCAAATTAATTGTGTTTTATTATCTAAATTTCGCTTGCCAGGATAATGAGAATGAATAAATCCAAAGATATGTTCCTGGGCGAAAACTAAGTTCCTGATGGGAAACTCCTGATTTAAAGCCCCAAGAATTTTTATTATTTGCTGAAGAAAAATAATATCCTAAATTAATTTTTTGAGATTTAAGATTTATTATTGAGTTTTCATTTCCTTCAAATTCAAATCTATAAATTTCAGGTGAAAACCCCATCCCTGCTGCAACACTAAAATAATTATCGGCATCACTTCTATATTTTCTATAACTCAGGGTTCCAGATTTACTCACACCATCATCCCCCGGAGTAACATAGGTTCGAAATGACCAGTAACTATTCCCTGTATACCATCCAATTGACCCTGTATATATTGTTGTTGTAGAGCTATATTTCAATCCTCTAAATCCCAAAGAAGCTTCAAAACTTTTTGGCAATGACTTATACAATTCAGCCCCATACCTGATATCTGGATATAAAGACGAATTAGACATCCCAAAATTCACATAGGCATACAAGCCTTTTATAATTTTTGGATACATATCGACCTCAAATTGCGCACCATTAGATTCAAATCTCCTACTAAAGTTGAATTTCCCATGAATGCTGCCATATTTTGTTTTCCTTGCATATTTAAGTAAATAAAACTGCATAGGGTCAAATACTTCAGAATATACATCTACGGACGAACTCAGTCCTATTACATTTTGGCTAAGCTCAACAATTAAACTGGATTTATACCCTTTTGCTTTTTCATGATTGGGGTGCATTTCCAAAAGACTTTCAATAGTTTTTAAGGCGTCCTCTTTATTATTGGTGTCGTCTTCAGCCTTTGCTAATAAATATAATATTTCTGCATTGTTAGGAAAATGTTCCAGCGCCTTTTTAGTCATTTTCAAGGCACTAAAAGGAGCATCGCCCCACAATTCATTTTTAATGGCTGCTTCCCATGTATTCAAACGATCTGGATCATTTTTTAAAATGTATGCAAATTCTTTTTTTGCTTTTTTATGATCCCCATCCCATGAATATGTACTTCCCAAAAAAGCACGTATATCATGATAATTAGGGTATTTGGTTAAAATTAATACCAGTGAATCCTGTGCTTGTTTACGCTGTTTATTAAAGGCTAATTCTCGAGCCGTTTCAAAGGCTTTATCTGGGTCTCCATTAAAAACTTTTTGCTGACCGAGGGTACAAACGCTCACTAAAAAAAGCAGTATAAAATAGTATTTACTCATAATTATGACTTTTATTTACTCAAATGAGTTTTTGAAAGTTAAATATTCTGAATTCTCTGGGTGTAACTCAATAATATTATCTATTAATTTAATTGCTAGGGTTAAACTATCCATTCGCTTATAGGCTTTTGCCATTTTAAAACTAATATCTGGATTCGCTATTTTGTTGTCTACAGCTTTTGTAAATATCACTTCCGACTTATCCTCCTGGCTGGACCACCAATACAAATCTAATAATGCCAAATAACTGTCATCATAATACGGGGCTCTTTTAATAACACTTAATAATTCCACTTCTGCATTTAAATAGTCTCCATCCCATGCCAATGTTCTACCTTTTAAAGTTCGTGCATCGGAGTGATTGGGAAGGGCATTTAAAATATAATCACAAAGTAATCTTGCCTTTTCGCGCTCTTTATTAAACGCCTTATCTCTAGCCACTTGAAAGGTTTGATCAAAATCTAACCCATTGGTTAATTCCTTAATTTCAACAAGTTGTTCTTCTGAAAAATCGATGCTTGGTTTTACATAGATATTAAGTGAATCAGGAAATATTTTATTACGTTGCGTGACATAAGCATTCATTTTCTTAAAGGCCATCAAAGAATCCGCTATTGTTTTTGTTAGAACTTCATCTATAACTTTATTTGTCCCAAAGTTCTCATTTATTTTAAATAATTCACCATCAGAATACAAATAGTCTTTATAAATAAAATCATTAATATTTCCTTTATATCGCATTAATGGTATGCGATGTGTGTTTCTAAAATACCTAGCAGTATCTAATCCCTGACTCATCCAGGCGGTCTCATCTAATTTATTAACCTTATAATTATTCATTAAAAAAGAAAGTAAACTAGGCGTCACATCCCAATGTGATGAAACAGATTTAAATTTTTCTGGTTGCTTCAACATTGGGCTGTATATATACAAGGGCACATGAAATCGGCACAATTTATCTTTTTGTGTTATTGGTATAAGCCTATGATCACCTGTGATAATAAAAATGGTATTATCATAGTCTTGCCTTTGGGCATAGGCGTTCATAAAATCTTTGATGGAATTATCGGTATAATTTAAACTTGTATAGATGTTTTTATGCGCTCTAATTTCCTCTTTTGATATTTTAAAACTTTTATTTGAATTCAATATACTATCAACCTTTGCTTCATATCTTTCTTTAAAAGGAAAGCGAAAAGGCTCGTGATTACTAAGCGTCATGATAACATCTAGCCTTGGCTGGGTTTCTGTCCCTAAAGATGCCAATGTTTTTTTAAATATTTCAGAATCTGGATAGCCCCAGGAAAACCCGCCTGAATTAGCTTCTATTTTAATATATTCTGGTCCAAATTTATTTTCATCAATAACATTATCAATACCGCTATATTCTAAAAAATTGATTTTTTTATCGAAACTCGATTGATCTCCTGAATAATAAGTAGTAGCATAACCATTGGCCTTTAATACACTAATAAGTGACACGTGAGATGGCGTTTTTGGAAGTTCTAGAAATCCTGATTCTCCAAAAGGCAAAGACCCTAATAAGGAAGGAACAACACCAAAAGTACGTCCAGTGGTGCTCACAAAATTCTCCCAATACAAAGATTTCGAAATTAATGAATCCAAATACGGCGTAAAACCACTGTAGGCTCCTTCACCTATAAATTCACTTCCTAATCCCTCAACCATCAATATTACTATATTAGGCCTTTCTTCTTTGATATTAAAAAATGGGGATAATACATCTTTAGTGTTACTAAATGGTTTTAATAATGGATAGTCATTTCTATCCAACATATTGGATGCGTTTAATTTCCTTTTTTCATTTTGAAATTTTAGAATATCATTTACTAAATACGTGATTTTATTTTGAAAACCCTCCTTAGACGCTTCAGGGCTAATTAATTTTAAACTTCCAAATATTAAAAGAAAGGATAGACCTATTCCTATTGTTATTCGTTTATTAAAGTATTTATGAATCAGAAAATACAAGAGAATCAAGAGTGCTGGAAAAATTACATATGGTGCAAAAGACCAAACCGAAAACTCTTCCGAAGCTGATACCGCAATAAAGGCATCATCAAATGAATAGCCTAAAATATCGGCTCCTAAGTTTAGTTGAGTTGTTCTGCTATATTTTACAAGTGAAAATTGAATAATTATGAAAAGCACAAATAGTGTTTTTGAAACCACTAACCCTGCTTTTTTTGATAATAATTTAACTAATAGAAATACTGGAAATAAAACGGCACCTATTATCAAAGCTCCCCAAAAATCGTTAAGAAACTTATATAAAATCGCTGTTCCTAAATTAGGGATATTCAGACCTGAAGACATTGATACATATAACTCATAGGCGCTTACAAACCAAAACGCTCCAATTAGCGCTAAGGATAAACACAGATATTTATAAACTTCTATTCGATTAAGACTAAATTTCATACTTGCTTTTGATTAATCCAATTTATGATTCCGAATTTCCTAATCCAGTACGCACCATTTCACCCCATTTTTTATTTTTGTTAAAATAGTAATCAATGTTTCCACGTATTGCGGAATATAATATTACTGGATGCAATATTATTGGCTCTAGTGCACTCAACAAAACTAATTTTATGCCCGTGCCTTTCTTTTTGTATTGATGAAAGGTTAATTCTTCAGAATACAAGGCAACAATAGAAAATAAAATTGAAAACAAATAAGATAACAAGAGAAAAGATAATGCGTATTCCCATCGCACTTGCTTCAAGATTATCAACACTACAAAATAAATGATACCAATGACCTCAATAATAGGGGCTAAACGCTCAAATATTAGCCAATACGGATAACTTATTAATCCAAAAATTCCATATTTGTAATTGAATCCAATCTTGCGATGCTTTTTCAACGTTTCAATAGTTCCTCGTGTCCACCTATTACGCTGAGATATAAAAATTTTATAACTACTAGGAGCTTCGGTCCAACACAATGGATCTGGAATGTATGAGACTTTATATTTTTCTCCTTTTTCTTCCATATATCTTCGCATACGAACAATTATTTCCATATCCTCACCAACGGTTTGGGTATCATAACCTCCAACCTCAATCGCAATCTTTTTATCGAATATGCCAAATGCGCCTGAAATTACCAATAACCCATTTAATCTACTCCATGCCATTCTCCCTAATAAAAAGGTTCTTAAGTATTCTAGTATTTGAGCTTGAACCAGTAAGTTCTTTGGCAAATTAACTTCTATTAACTTCCCTCCCTTAATAACACAAGAATTAGCGATTCGAATAACACCTCCTGTAGCAATTACTTTAGTCTCGGTTTCTTCAAGAAAAGGTTTTATCATTTTTTGAAGAGCATCCTCTAACAACAAGCAATCTACATCTATACATGCTACATATTTACTTTTACTAATGTTTAACCCTAAATTTAATGCATCTGCCTTTCCTCCATTTTCTTTATCAACGATCATGAGTTTTTCGAACGCAGGGTTTTTTGACTTATAAACACCTTTACGTAAGGGTTGTGTTTTAATTTTTTCATTAATAACATAATCTATCTTCTCTAAGTCAAAAGCCGCTATTAATTTTTCTAAACTGTCATCCTTACTTCCATCATTTACAATTACAACGTCATAATTAACATAATGATTTGATAATAATGAACGAACATTTTCAACAATATTAAGACTCTCATTATAAGCAGGAGCAATGATGGTAATTGTTGGAGACATTGTTGAAGATAGAATATCCTTATAGTTTACAAAACTGTTCTTCTTTCGATATTCAATTGTTTCTTTAGCCGAGATTATTGACAACACAACGTAGGACGATATGACACAAAATGCAAAGGCAAAGAATAAATAATGAATTATATCTAAAATTATATTAACTGTACTCGTATCCATATCTAGAAAGTGTTTTCAAGTTTCAACATAGCTTCGCTTTTTTCGTCACCAGGTAAATTATTTAGCCCTATATACTTATCAATATTAATTGATTTTAATATTTTAAGTGCTAACAATTGTATTTCAAAATCTTTATGGAACAAGTGTTTTTCAATGAATGGTTCATCCGAAGGAATCACTAATTTTTCTAACATTGTGAAGAATCCGAGTTGTTCTTCTAAACTTAATTCATTAAAGTTTGCTTTCAACATATCTTTTGCCTCTAGGCCGTATAAATGTGTCAGAACTTCAATTGCATATATTCTCACTGTTTTATTGTTATGAGAAAGCAAGTCTATTAAGGTATCATTTATCTCATATTGATTGTAAATTTGAGCTAATTTTAAAGCAAATAAAACAACGGTGTCATTGGTAGATTTTAACCATGGTTTAATATCGCATATTTGCTGGTCTTCAAATTTTTGTAGTATTTCCAAGATTTGTATTTGATCCCATTCTGATAATGGCGTCTTTAGTTCGTTTAAAAAATACAGGCCATCAAATCGAAATAAATTCACCAAATATAAATGAGCCTCCTTACGAACTTCCTTCCTAGGATGAGCAATACTTTTCACTATTTCATAATGGGCTTCTTTTATTTCAAAACGAGAGAGTTCTCCAATACTTTTTGCTTTAATACTCCAATCTTTATCCTCCACTCTTGAAAGAGCATAATTAACAAGACCTGTTTTACAATACAATTCTTTAATAGCTACAGACATCTCTCCAGAGACTTCATCCATTAACTTATATAATATTGAGATAATGATTTTACGTTTGGATTTTATTAAAACTTCCTTTTCTAACTTAGAAATTATAGCTTGCTGAACAGGGGTAATTGCTTTCTCCTCAGTTTTCTCTTCACTAATGGCTGGCTGAAGTTCAAGTTTATTTACCCATTCACAGAATGAATTTTGCTCTTCTTTTATAGCCTCATGGTCCTCTGCATATAAATATTCAATAAGTAGGACTTCATACTCACTCTTAAACTTTAAAATTTCCTCTTTCTTATTTCTTTGATATCTTCTTATTCCTTTTAAATATATTGTTAGACCCACAATCAAAATAACAGATATCACAATTAACCCTCCAATTAGCTTAATTAAGATTGGGAGTTCACTGAAATAATCAATAAGATATTGATAGGTTGTCATTCGCTTTGGGGCGTTGGATATTTAAACTTGTGGTTGGCGGTTTTGAACCAATAGTCGATTAACTCTGATTACTAATTCATTTGGGCTAAAAGGTTTTCCCATAAAATCATTAGCGCCTAAACTAAAGGCTTTTAATACCATTTCTTCTTGACCTGCAGAAGAAAATACAATAATTGGCACTTGATTTTCCAATTTGTTTCTAACATGGCTAATAACTTCCAGTCCACTAATAA
>Ga0209395_1007917_pt1 | contig 11017 bp, 9 predicted proteins | sample GOMGulsemesocosm_3_FD_184635 | JGI IMG/M metagenome (GOLD analysis project Ga0209395, IMG submission 184635) | Methane-oxidizing microbial communities from mesocosms in the Gulf of Mexico - GOM9D Gulf of Mexico (SPAdes) (version 2) | ecosystem: Environmental > Aquatic > Marine > Cold seeps... | reverse complement strand
ACCGCGTAAACGGGTTGCAATTTCAGTAGCGATACGACCTAAAGTTTTATCTTCGGCGTCCACTAAGAACCATTCGCGTTGTACGCTTGCTGGTTTAGCTACAAAAGTTTTCATTAAAAAACCCAATTTTAAAAGTGTTACTTAAATAGTAAGTCAAACCTATGTTTGGCCTACCGGTTAATAATAGACTACGCAATTACCCCTTCGAGTATCGAGCCTAGCGCCTCTTCATTCTTTAAATTACCTTTATATAAAGTAAATAAGATAAAAAACAAAAGACTGTTTGTAACGTAGGGAGCGCGATTATACAGAATAATAATAATAAGATCACGTGCAATTTTTAATCTTTTGCTATTATTTTAAGGAGAATGCTAATGTTGTTATACACTAGAATTTTAACATCGTCGAAAAAGTGAGCCTTAATTAAGTCTTTAAGCGAAGTTTACACTAAGGATACAAAGAAAAGTCACCAGGATAACTCATTATATTATGAACAAGACACAAGGCTACTATTTAACAAAAACAGCTAATAAAGCATCAATCTATTCATTTTAAAGGAAAAAATGTTATTTTTTTCCTTTAAACTCTTTACAAGCGCTACCAGTTGTTTATATTAAAAACGCTGCATTCGCTTTTGTGAAGTGATATTGGCAGCTATTTAAGTTAAAAGCGTGTTAACAGATGTTATTTCATTAACAAAAAATAGCTTTAAACGAAAATAATCGCGACTCTATTTTACATTTGTCTAAATATGTCGCATATTAACTACAGCCCCCGTAGAAATTGATGGAAATTATGACTATGAAAACTTCATTTACTAAAGTACAAAACTTGAACGCAATGAAAAAAGCCCAACAGGGTTTTACCCTCATTGAATTAATGATTGTTGTTGCCATTATCGGTATTTTAGCGGCTGTAGCATTGCCTGCTTATCAAACCTATACTGATAAAGCAAAATACTCTGCCGTGGTTTCAGGTGCAGGTGGTGTTAAAACAGCGATTGAAGTCTGTTACGCAATCGAGCAAGATTTATCCGATTGTGGTGCTGGTAGCAATAGCGTACCAAGCAACTTAACAGGTTTAACTACTGGTGCGTTTAGTGCATTAGATTGGGATGGTACCGATATTACCGTAACGCCGATTGCTGATGGTAGCTATGCAGCTACTGATACTTATGAATTAACACCAACCGTAAACAATGGTCGCTTAGTGTGGTCTGATAACTGTGCTGCTTTTTGTTAATCATTATAGCTAGAGACTAGATTAGTTTACCTTTTAAAGCCCCTATTGGGGCTTTTTTGATTTTAGCCTTGATATAAATTCGGCCATCGTCATCTTAATACCGTTCTATCTCAAAGTAATGTCCTCCTACTTTACCTAATCTCCCCTCTTCAACAGTATTATCGCTAGCTTCCCATAAACCTTTTGCGCTTTTGCTCACAATTACGTTACACTGGAAATGCAGTGTTTCATCGAATTTTTCAAAAGGTTAGGCTCAAAAGTTATGAAAGGAAATCATCAACAATCTAGCGTTTTAGCGGCCTTATCAAAAGAGCATTTAGTTCCATTCGCTAATATTGAGGAAATATGTAGCGATTATCGCGGTAAACATAAACCTTTCATTCGCTTCTTGGTTGAAGATAAAAACTTTGACGGTAAAAAAATAGCACAAATTCTCTCCAACCAATTTGGTTATCCTTATATTCAACTGGCTCATTTTGATACTAGCTTAGTGCCTGAAGGCATTCGCAACGAAAAATTAATTACTAAACATAATGCTTTACCCTTATTCCTGCGAGGTAAAGTTTTATTTGTGGCTATGTCTGATCCCACGAATTTAGACGCACTTGAAGAAATTCAATTTAATAGCGGCTTTAGTACTGAATTAGTACTCGCTGATGAACATGAGTTACAAAATTGTATTGAGCAAGTATTAGAGGCTGAAAGTGATGCCCTTGATATTACCGATATTGATTCAGAAGAGCTTGCCGGTTTAGAAGTTCAAGAAGAAAAAACTGATGATGAACACGCCAATGGCGGCCAAGATGATGCCCCTATTGTGGTTTTTATCAATAAAATTCTGTTAGATGCTATTAAGAAAGGCGCGTCAGATTTACATTTTGAACCCTATGAAAAATCCTTCCGTATTCGCTTTCGTATTGATGGTATTCTCTCTGAAATTGCTCGTCCGCCGGTTAGTTTATCTTCTCGTATGGCAGCACGGTTAAAAGTGATGTCGAAGCTCGATATTGCTGAGCGCAGGGTTCCCCAAGATGGTCGAATAAAACTGGCTCTTTCTAAAAAGAAATCGATTGATTTTCGGGTAAGCACTCTCCCCACCATGTGGGGTGAAAAAATAGTAATGCGTATTCTTGATTCTTCTAGTGCTATGTTAGGAATCGATATGCTTGGCTACGAAGCCGAGCAAAAGAAAATTTACACCGATGCACTAGAGCAACCTCAAGGGATGATTTTGGTTACCGGCCCAACCGGCTCAGGAAAAACGGTTTCACTCTATACTGGCCTGAATATTTTGAACACTACCGAGCGAAATATCTCGACCGCAGAAGATCCAGTAGAAATAAACCTTGAAGGTATTAACCAAGTACAAATTAATAATAGAGCCGGGTTAACTTTTCCAAGTGCCTTACGATCTTTTTTACGCCAAGATCCTGATATTGTAATGGTTGGTGAAATAAGGGATTTAGAAACGGCTGAAATTTCAATCAAAGCCGCACAAACCGGTCATTTGGTGTTATCAACCTTACATACCAACTCGGCTGCAGAAACCTTAACGCGATTATTGAATATGGGTGTACCTGCTTATAATGTGGCGAGCTCAGTGAGCATTATCATCGCACAGCGATTAGCTAGACGTTTGTGCCCACAATGTAAAGAGCCTGAAAATATTACGGATATGCAACTGGCTGAGCAAGGATTTCCTGCCGATAAACTCAGTGAAATAAAATTATTTAAAGCCGTAGGTTGTGAACAGTGTACTGGTGGCTATAAAGGTCGAGTCGGTATTTATGAAGTGATAAAGATTAGTAGTGTAATTTCTTCTATTATTATGGAAGGAGGTAACTCTCTTGATATTGCCAAGCAATGCCAAAAAGAAGGTTATAATAATTTACGACAGTCAGGTTTAATCAAAGCAATGAATGGTATGACAAGCCTTAAAGAAATTAACCGTGTAACTAGTGTTTAATCCTAATTGATTTTTCATTCTATTAACTTAACCCAATTATTACAGCAGGTACATTTATGGCCACAGCAGTAGCAAAGAGAAACACCCCAAAAATAAAACCCTTGGATGTTTTCATTTGGCATGGAGTTAATCGCAAAGGAAAAAAAATTAATGGTGAGCTTTCCGCGAAGAATGTTATTGAGTTAAAAGCACAGCTTCGCAAGCAAGGTATAACCCCAAGCAAGGTTAAGAAAAAAGCAAAACCCTTATTTGGCATGACTGGGGATAAAGCGATTATTCCTGCAGATATTGCCGTGATGTCAAGACAAGTAGCAACGATGTTAGGCGCTGGTGTTCCCTTAGTACAAACTATTGAAATGATAGGTAAAGGGCATTCGAATGGAAATATGCAAAGACTCTTAGGTGAAATTGGTAATAAACTTTCATCCGGGATCCCGTTATCAGACTGTTTACGCGAACACCCACTATTTTTTGATGATCTTTATTGTGATTTAGTCGCTTCTGGTGAACAATCAGGTGCTTTGGAAACAATATACGATCGGATTGCAACCTACAAAGAAAAAGCCGAAGCATTAAAGGCTAAAATAAAAAAAGCACTGACCTATCCTATTGCAGTGTTAGTGATTGCCTTTGTGGTTACCGCTATATTACTCATCTTTGTAGTACCGGTATTTCAAGATATTTTCAATAGCTTTGGCGCAGAATTACCCGCTTTCACTTTATTGGTTATCTCTATTTCAGAATTCATGCAGGCTTATTGGTATTTAGGCTTAGCGGCTATTTTTGCAACCGGATTCCTGTTCAAGCGCGCACATCGAAATTCACAAAAATTTCGCGACCAAGTAGATAAAACTATTCTCAAACTGCCAGTGATAGGAGATTTATTAGAGAAAGCAGCTGTTGCTCGTTATGCTCGCACTCTTTCCACTACTTTTGCCGCAGGTGTTCCGCTCATTGATGCCCTGGAATCAGCAGCTGGAGCCTCAGGTAACGCTGTATTTAGAGATGCCATCTTAGAAGTGAGGGCTGAAGTTGTCTCAGGGATGCAGATGAACTTAGCGATGCGTAACGCCAGCATTTTTCCTGATATGGTCATACAAATGGTTGCTATTGGCGAAGAATCAGGCGCTGTTGATGATATGTTAGCTAAAGTGGCAAATGTTTACGAAGCCGAGGTTGATAATGCTGTCGATTCATTAACGGCGTTATTAGAACCGATGATTATGGCAGTGTTAGGTGTGGTGATTGGTGGCTTAATTATCGCGATGTATTTACCTATTTTCCAAATAGGTAGCGTAGTTTAATTTATCTTTAACTAAATATTTGTTCATCACAATTTAGTCTATAAGTTATTATTTCAGTAGTTATTTTATTTACCGAGTTATTTATGTTCGATCACATTGTTGCTTTTTTTAACCACTCTCAAGTTTCTTTTTATATTTTCATTATCTTGCTTTCTCTAATCGTAGGCAGCTTCTTAAATGTTGTTATTTATCGTTTACCTCAAATGATGCGATACGCTTGGTACCATGAGTGTCGAGAGTTTTTAGCGGATGAAATTAAAGAGGTACCTGCTAAAGAATTAACCTACATGACGCTTTCTACGCCACATTCCACTTGCCCAAAATGTGGTCACGGCATTCGTTTTTATGAAAACATTCCTGTTATTAGCTGGCTGTTATTAAAAGCTAAATGTAGCCAATGTAACAATCCCATTTCTAGTCGTTATCCACTCGTAGAAGCTACCACAGCTTTACTGAGCTTTATCGTTGCTCAACACTTTGGGGTGTCAATTGAGACACTGCTAGTGGTTATGTTGACATGGGGGTTAGTGAGTCTAACGTTAATTGATTACGACCATATGCTATTACCCGATCAAATAGTGATGCCATTATTATGGCTAGGTCTGTTGATCAATATTAGCAATACCTTTGTGCCACTGACCGATGCTGTGATTGGTGCCGCAGTGGGTTATGGGAGTTTATTTTCTATCTTCTGGATTTTTAAATTAGTAACCGGAAAAGAAGGCATGGGCCATGGTGACTTTAAACTCTTCGCCTTATTTGGTGCCTGGATTGGTTGGCAATTATTACCGGTGCTTATTTTAATGGCTTCCATTGTTGGTGCTATTGTCGGCATCAGTTTAATGGTACTTAAAAGCCATAGCCGTGAGCAAGCCATTCCCTTTGGTCCATATCTAGCCGTATCAGGTTGGATCACCTTGATGTGGGGAGAAGGAATATGGGCATGGTATTTAGGCTTAATAAGTTAAGTTAAGTTAAGTTAAGTTAACAATCCATATTAAAGAGTGTTCCAAAAACTATGTCTGATTATATTGTAGGTTTAACCGGTGGTATCGGTAGCGGTAAAACGACCATTGCGATGATGTTCGAGCAACTAGGCGTGACTGTTGTTGATGCCGATGTGGTGTCCAGAGAAGTGGTCGCTGTTGGTAGTATTGCTTTAGCTGAAATTTCGACACGTTTTGGTGAAGAGTTTATTCTTGAAGATGGCTCATTAAATAGAGCCTTACTACGTCAGAAAATATTTAGCGCTGAAAACGATAAACGTTGGCTCAATAACTTGTTGCATCCGCTAATTAGAGCAGAGTTAATTAACCAAACTATAGCAGCTACCAGTCAATATTGTTTGTTAGTTGCTCCATTACTTTTAGAAAACGAATTATCTGCTATGGTAAATCGAGTATTAGTGATTGATGTCAGCGAACAAACACAAATTACTCGCACTCAGCAGCGTGATGATAATTCAGTAACGCAAATAAAAGCTATTATCGCCAGTCAAATAGGACGTACAGACCGCTTAGCTAAAGCTAATGACGTGATTGATAATGAGCAACACTCTTTAGCGCTAACCCAAGATTTAGTATTGAAATTGCACCAACAATATTTAATGCTTGCTAACCCTAATCACACCAAACCACAGTTTACATGAGCTGTTTTAGGTGTTACTAACACTCAGTTCACTGCTAAGTTAATAAATAGATTAAAGAAATATTTATTAATTATCGGTTAAATCATTCGCCATTTATCACTTCTATGGTTAAGATGATAAAATTCAACCTTTTTAATCAGCTTTTACATGACCACGATTTTATATGAACATCCGCTTAACCAGCGAATTCGTAATTATCTTAAACTTGAACAGCTTTTTGATCAAGCGCATAACTGCGTAAATACAACTGAAAATATTGACTCAATTAAACAGAGCTACCAAGTGTTTTTTGGTGCTCTATTTACGACTATCGATATTTTAGATCGAGGCGATATTCGTGGCGATTTAATTAAAGACTTGGAAAAGTTACAACAAAATTTGGTCGTGTGGTCACAAGTGCCTGAAGTAGATAGCAGTGCTCTAGAGCAGAATTTACGTGAAACGGTTACCTATAGTGCTCAGTTAAAAGCCAGTACAAAAAACTGGTGTCAATTAAAAAACCACAAACTATTATCCAGTTTAAAACAACGTTTTGCCATTCAAGGTGGTAGCTCTAGTTTTGACCTACCGCAACTACAATTTTGGCTGCACCAGCCATTGGAAACTATTAGTACAGATGTCAGCCTTTGGCTTTCTTTATTAGCTGATATTGAAGGTGCTCTGGCACTTGTACTTAAGTTTATTCGCCAACGTGCAGAGTTTGGCACTATTGAAACGGATAGCGGTTTTTATCAAGATAATGGTGAGGGTTTGTTGCTACTACGCATTAAAGTCCCTCAAGATGCGCAATATTACCCTACAGTGAGTGGTAATAGATTTCGCTACTCTATTCGCTTTATGTTGCCTTGTGAAACCAGTGGTCGCAGATACTCCAATCAAGCGACTACTTTTCAATTAGCGCGCTGTTAAATCATTCATAAATAGCAATCATATTTTGTAAAAATCCCTTACCTCAAACGCTTTAATGTAAGTTATAATCCTAATATTACTTACCTAGCAAACTGAAAATATGACTTTAAACGTTCCTTGCCCTACTTGTAATGCTACCGTTGCTTGGCAACCAAGTAGTGAATTTAGACCCTTTTGTAGTAAACGTTGCCAACTTCTCGATTTAGGTGAATGGGCTGATGAAAGTCATAAAATCAGTCAAAAAGTATCTGTAGAGACCCCATTAACAGAAGAAATGCTCGACGCGCTAGAAGATGAATTTTTATTGAATAATAAGTTTTTTGTTGAGCCTGAGTAGGTAACCGTTATAAGTTTCGAGCCACTAGTTGCTCAATAATAACCTGGTTTGCGGCAGGAAAATCTAAGCGGACTAATTGCGCTAATGAAAACCACCCTTGTTGCTGCCCTTCTTGTGCGCTTGCTTCTCCGATGAAATTATCGACAACAAAGACCTCTAAGCATACTTTTTTATCGCCGTAATCATGGTTGATCGTTGTCAGTGGCTGGCAGGATAACACCTCAATTGCCACTTCTTCTTTTAGCTCTCTAGCAAGTGCCTGCGCCACCGTTTCTCCAAGCTCGACCTTACCACCTGGAAATTCCCACTTTCCGCCTTGATGACTATGTAGAAGACGCTTAGTTAGGAAGTACTCTGTTTGCTGATGTTCATTTAATGCCGTGATAACACCCACCGCAACATGAATACATTTAGCCATATTAAAATACTCCCAACAGAAAAAGACAAAAAGAAAGCGGCTATCAAGATAGCCGCTTATAGATACAATATGTTTACCGTTTGGTAAATTACTTACTATTAATTAAACTCGCGCTAATTAGGTTAATTTACCATGACATTGCTTGTATTTTTTACCTGATCCACAAGGACAAGGCTCATTACGACCAACACGTCGCATTGGCGGTTTATCGTCTATACCGGCAGCACTTTGATGTTGAAATTCGGCAGGTACTTCTGACTTTCTGTGTTGCTCTTCTACCGCTTCCACATCAGACTCTGCTTGAATTTGTACTTTCGACAAAATACCAACGACATCATATTTTAAGTTATCTAACATCTCAGCAAATAACTCAAAAGATTCACGTTTGAACTCTTGTTTAGGATTTTTCTGTGCATGCGCACGTAAACCAATGCCTTGACGTAAATGGTCCATCGCCGCTAAATGCTCTTTCCAATGAGAATCTAAACTTTGCAGCATCACTGCTTTTTCAAACTGACGAAGCACTTCACCGCCAACGGCGTTTTCTTTATTTTTATATTCTTGTTCGAATTGCTCAACAATTTTATCGCGTAAGCTTTCTTCGTGAAGTTTAATATCTTCTTCAAGCCACTGAGCTACGGGTAAGCTAGCATTAAACTCACCTTTAAGTCGCTCTTCCAAGCCAGCAACATCCCACATTTCTGCTAACGATTGCGGAGGTATATGACCATCAATAACCGCATTAATAACATCATTACGAATATTTTTAACGACATCACCAATTTCAGCTTCGTCAAGCAGCTCATTCCGTTGCTCGTAGATTACGCCACGTTGATCATTAGCAACATCATCATATTCTAATAACTGTTTACGCATGTCGAAGTTACGACCTTCAACTTTACGCTGGGCATTCTCGATGCTACGGGTAACCCATGGGTGCTCAATCGCTTCGCCATGTTCCATACCAAGCTTGCGCATCATGTTTGAAATACGCTCTGACGCAAAGATACGCATTAATGAATCTTCCATTGACAGATAAAAACGCGTTGCACCGGCATCACCTTGACGACCAGAGCGACCACGCAATTGATTATCTATACGGCGAGATTCATGACGTTCGGTAGCAACAATTTTTAATCCGCCTAATTCAAGTACTCGTTCATGATCTTTTTTCCACTGTGCTTTTACTTCGGCAATTTGCTCTGTTGTTGGGTTAGTGAGCTTTGCAATCGCTGCATCTAAGTTACCGCCAAGTACAATATCGGTACCTCGACCAGCCATATTAGTGGCGATAGTTACCGCATACTCTTTACCTGCATCGGCAACAATTTCTGCTTCTTGTTCATGAAACTTGGCATTAAGCACTTTATGCTTAATTTTTTCCTTTTTAAGGAAATCAGATAAGAATTCTGACGTTTCAATAGAGATAGTACCTACTAACACCGGTTGCCCGCGTTTAACACATTCTTGAATATCTTCTAAAATGGCTTCAAATTTTTCATCGGTCGTTAAATAAATAAGATCCGCCATATCATCACGTACCATCGGACGATGCGTTGGAATAATAACGGTTTCTAATCCATAGATATGCTGAAATTCAAAAGCTTCAGTGTCAGCAGTACCGGTCATTCCTGACAGTTTTTCATAGATTCTAAAAAAGTTTTGAAAGGTAATTGAAGCTAAAGTTTGATTCTCATTTTGAATATTCACCTTTTCTTTCGCTTCTATCGCTTGATGTAAACCTTCCGACCAGCGTCGACCTTCCATCGTACGACCGGTATGTTCATCAACAATAACGATTTCATTTTCTTTGACAATGTAATCTACATCTTTTTGGAAAAGTTTATGGGCACGCAAAGCGGCCATAACATGATGCAATAAGGTAATATTTGAAGCAGAAAATAAGGTGTCACCTGCTTGTAGTAAGCCTTTATCACGCATTATTTCTTCAATACGTACTTGGCCGCGCTCGGTTAGATAGATTTGTTTAGCTTTTTCATCAACAGTGAAGTCACCTTCAACGAAATCTTCTGATTGGCCGGTTTCCTCGTCTTTATCTTCTTCATTTTGTACTTCAAGCGTCGGCACAATGGTGTTAATGCTTTTATATAATTCAGAGCTATCCTCTGCCTGTCCCGAAATAATTAGCGGTGTGCGCGCTTCATCGATCAAAATAGAATCAACTTCATCGATAATAGCAAAGCTTAACTTTTTCTGTGCGCGTTCTTCTGGCGAAAACACCATATTGTCACGTAGATAATCAAAACCAAATTCATTATTGGTGCCGTAAGTAATATCCGCTTGATACGCTGCTTGCTTTTCTTCTGGTGCAAGTCCGGCAATATTGCAACCGACCGTTAACCCTAGAAATTCAAATAATGGACGAGACCAATCAGCATCACGTGTTGCCAAATAATCGTTCACGGTAATAACATGAACGCCTTCACCTGTTAAAGCGTTGAGATAAGAAGGCAATGTTGCGGTTAATGTTTTACCTTCACCGGTACGCATTTCAGCTATTTTACCATCATTAAGCACCATACCGCCGATCATCTGTACATCAAAATGGCGCATATTAAAGACACGTTTACTCGCTTCACGAACCACGGCAAAAGCTTCAGGCAAAATGTGTGTTAACGTTTCTTCATTAGTAAGCCGCTCTTTAAACTCAGCGGTTTTACCTTTTAGCTCTTCATCCGTTAGTGCTTCAAGAATGGGTTCAAGGTCACTTATTTTTTTGACTTCTTTACGCATTTGCTTGATCAATCTATCGTTACGACTACCAAACATTTTTGTTAACAACTTTACAAACATCTTATTTAAACCATTTTTGAATTTAGTGGATTCTTATCAACACAGGAAGTTTACTTTGCTTTTCGATAAACAAATTTAAGTGGATTAATTTGTTTATTATTGAGCAAGATTTCATAATGTACATGGGGACCGGTTGAACGTCCTGTACTTCCCATACGCGCAATTACTTGACCTTTGGTGACTACGTCACCAACATTGACTAATAATTCTTTATTGTGACCATAGCGAGTTTTTAAACCGTCGCCATGATTAATTTCTATCAGTTGACCATAACCATAGCGCTTATCAGCCCAACTCACTACGCCTGAGGCGGTGGCGATAATAGCCCCATCTTCTTTTCCGGCAAAATCAATGCCTTTATGCATTGCAGGGCGACCAT
>Ga0209395_1007913_pt1 | contig 11018 bp, 8 predicted proteins | sample GOMGulsemesocosm_3_FD_184635 | JGI IMG/M metagenome (GOLD analysis project Ga0209395, IMG submission 184635) | Methane-oxidizing microbial communities from mesocosms in the Gulf of Mexico - GOM9D Gulf of Mexico (SPAdes) (version 2) | ecosystem: Environmental > Aquatic > Marine > Cold seeps... | reverse complement strand
TGACGAGCTAATTGCTGTACTTGCCATGCACCTAATTCTGAAAATATTTTATTGGTTAATTCAGTGCTTTTTTCTTTTAAGCGACCGACTTCGTCTTCAAGACTCAGATCTAACTCACCAACGTTACCAATACTACGTAATTCTTCAATTTTTGCTTCCAATTCTGCAATTGGAAGTTCGAAATCCAGATAATTGAGACTCATGCTCTAAAAGACCTAACTAGTTAAATTCTAAATCTATATCTTGCGCCGCCAATTGACCTAACCTATGTAATAAGTCGTCACTTGGCGTCACACACCATTGCGTTCCTAATGAAAGCTCCGAAATTATATCCGGTCGTTCATATTCTATGATGATAGGACAGGTGCCATATTTATAAGGTTCAAGTACATTTTGCAATTTATCGAAGAACTTACTATCAATATTCTGCATTTTAACTTTCATTTTTATATTTCGAATGCGCTTTTCACGCACCTGTTCTATCTTGCATACTTCCCGAGCCGTCATTGTAAGGCCTCCGGAGAAGTTATCAAAGCTGACCTGTCCAGATATCACCAAGATATTGTTATTTTGTAACAATTCTTCGTAAGTTTCAAACTGTTCAGGAAAAAAACGTACATCCATACGGGCACTTTTATCATCTAATGTGATTAAGCCCCAACGTTTTCCCTTTTTATTAATTAAAACACGGGTACTTATCACCAAACCAGCAGTCGTTGTCATCACATCACGTTCAGTTGGCTGTAAATCAACTAATCTGCCGCTAATATAATGTTTTAATTCTTTTCTATATTGATTAATTGGATGACCCGTTAAATAAAGGCCTAAGGTTTCTTTTTCACCATCTAACCATTCATTATCCGAAAAACGTGGTACATGAACAAAAGCTTGTGCAACATCTTCGGGTTCAGTTGCTAATAAGCCAAATAAGTCATCTTGTCCTAATGCTTGCGCTTTATTATGCTGAGTAGCCGATTTAATGGCATCAGGTAAACTGGCAATTAAAGTGGCTCGAGCTCCTTGTACTGCACTTTTATCTTTAGATTTTGGTAATCTAGGACCTAAGCTATCTAATGCACCGGCCATAATCAATTTTTCAATTACGCGTTTATTAAGCCGTTTTTGATCTATATTGGCACAAAAATCAAACAAGTCTTTAAATTGACCGATTCTGGCTCTAGCTTCTAAAATTGTATCTACAGGACCTTCACCCACGCCTTTAATGGCACCTAAGCCGTAAATAATTTGACCTTGTAAATTCACTGTGAATTTATATAAACCACAATTTACATCAGGTGGTAATAATGGCATATCCATATTTTCACACTCATCAACCAGTGTGACTATCTTATCTGTATTATCCATATCAGCCGACATTACCGCGGCCATAAATTCTGCTGGATGATGGGTTTTCATCCACAGTGTTTGGTATGAAACAAGTGCATATGCAGCTGAGTGAGATTTGTTAAATCCGTATCCGGCAAATTTTTCTACCAAATCGAATATTTTCATGGCAAGTTCGCCATCTACACCATTATTAACAGCACCTTCTTCAAAAGTAGCACGTTGCTTAGCCATTTCTTCAGGTTTTTTCTTACCCATGGCACGACGTAACATATCGGCGCCACCAAGAGAATAACCCGATAAAACCTGCGCTATTTGCATTACTTGTTCTTGGTATAAAATAATACCGTAAGTAGGCTCTAAAATTGGCTGCAATGACTCATGCTGCCAAGTTGCATCCGGGTAAGATACTTCTTCTCGACCATGCTTACGTTCAATGAAGTTATCAACCATGCCTGACTGAAGTGGCCCAGGTCTAAATAATGCAACCAAGGCAATCATATCTTCAAAGCAATCAGGCTGAAGCCTGCGAACTAAGTCTTTCATGCCTCGGGATTCTAACTGGAATACCGCGGTAGTTTCAGCTCTTAACAATAACTCAATGCTTTTTTTATCATCAAGCGCAATGGTGGTAATATCTATATGTTCTTTATTGTCACGAGTGAGTCTTACATTGGCCATGTCTACGGCCCACTGTAATATCGTTAAGGTCCGTAACCCTAAGAAATCGAATTTAACTAAACCCGCGGTTTCAACATCATTTTTATCAAATTGTGTAACAGGAAACTTACCCTCGTCATCACAATATAGTGCTGCAAAGTCAGTAATTGTTGTTGGTGATATAACAACACCACCGGCATGTTTACCCGCATTTCTGTTACAACCTTCAAGAATACGACACATATCGATAAGTTCTTTAACTTCATCGTCGCCGTCGTATGCTTCTGGTAATCTTGGTTCAACTTCAAATGCTTTTGTTAGAGTCATACCAGGATCACCTGGTACTAATTTTGAGATCCGATCAACAAAACCATAAGGATGACCTAAAACACGGCCTACATCTCGTATTACCGCTTTTGCAGCCATAGTACCAAAGGTAATGATCTGAGATACCGCATCTCGACCATATAATGCAGCAACATGATCGATTACTTCATCACGGCGATCCATGCAAAAATCGATATCAAAATCCGGCATAGAAACACGTTCAGGGTTCAAAAAACGTTCAAATAACAATTCAAATTCTAGCGGATCTAGATCGGTAATTTGTAAAGCATAAGCTACTAAAGATCCCGCACCTGAACCACGGCCAGGCCCAACAGGAATATTGTTATCTTTACTCCATTGGATAAATTCCATTACGATCAAGAAGTATCCTGGGAACCCCATATTATTGATTACATCTAATTCAACTTTTAGACGATCGTCGTATGGCCCCCTTTTTTCAGCTCTAATTTGTTCATCAGGAAATAAAAGCCCTAAACGTTCTTCAAGTCCATCTTTTGAAACCCTGATCAAAAAGTCTTCAATGTTTAAATCACCCGTCGGGTAATCCGGTAAAAAGTAAGTACCTAATTGAATTGTTACATTACAACGTTTTGCTATTTCAACTGTATTTTCGAGTGCTTCTGGGATATCAGAAAACAGTTCAGCCATTTCCTCTGGCGTTTTGAAGTATTGCTGTTGTGAAAATCTTTTGGGACGGCGTTTATCATCTATGGTAAAACCGTCATGAATAGCAACTCGCACTTCATGGGCGTCAAATTTTGAAGGCTCAATAAAAACCACTTCATTTGTCGCTACAACCGGCAAGCCAGTTTGATTGGCATGATTAACAGCTTTATGTAAGTATTCTTCTTCTTGTGCTCTTGAGGTTCTAACAAGTTCAATATAATAATGATCTTCAAAGTGAGTTTGATAAAAATCCGTGATCGATTCAATACTTTCAACTTGATTTTTAAGTAAAGCTTTACCTAAGTCACCATCTTTAGCGCCTGAAAGTAAAATTAAGCCTTCTTTATTTTCGACTAGCCAATCTCTATCAACCATGGCGCGATCTTTAACGTGCCCTCTAAGGTAAGCCTCTGAAATCAAAACTGTCAGATTTTTATAACCAACATTATTTTTTGCTAAAACAGTTATTCGGCACACTTCTCCATCAAATTCTGGAGATTGTAACCAAAAGTCGGCGCCTACAAGGGGCTTTATACCAGCCCCGTGTGCCGCACCATAAAAACGCACTAAACCACATAAGTTCATTTGATCTGTAATAGCCAAGGCAGGCATATTCATTTCTGCCGCTTTTGCTACGATAGGTTTTGTTTTACCTAAACCATCAACTAATGAAAAATCACTATGGACACGTAAATGAACAAAATTGGGTTGAGTCATAATCGAATAATGATCCTATTTAGCCTGCATTTCTATTATTTTTTTAATCGGTTTAAAGCTTTTTCTATGATGCTCTGTAATACCGTGTTCTTCAAGTGCAGCTAAATGTGCCTTTGTTGGATATCCTTTATGACCTGCAAAGCCGTATTGAGGAAATACTTTATCTAATTCAATCATTTCATCATCACGGGCAACTTTAGCTAAAATAGAGGCTGCACTTATTTCAGCAACTAAAGTATCGCCTTTAACAATAGCTTGCGCAGGAATACTTATATCAGGTAATCGGTTACCATCAATAAAAACAAACTCTGCTGGTATTGCTAAACCTTCAACAGCCCGCTTCATTGCAAGCATAGTGGCATGTAAAATATTAAGCTCGTCTATTTCTTCAATATTCGCACGTGCAATACAATAGCATAATGCTTTTTCTTTAATTTCTATTGCTAAAGCTTGGCGTTTTTTATCCGTTAATTTTTTTGAATCAGCTAGGCCTGCAATTGGTTTATTTGGATCTAAAATAACAGCCGCCGTTACCACATCACCCACTAATGGTCCTCTACCGACTTCATCAACGCCGGCGATTAAATCTGTATTTGGACGTATAATTTCCATTAATGTTCACCATTTTTAATTAAATCTAACACTGCTTTTGCAGCCTCATTACTTGCATCAAGTCGTAAGGCTTTATGCATGGTCATAAATGTCTCTTTTAACTTACTCTGATCTGTCATTAAATATGGCGTAAGTTTTTCAACTAGATTTTCTGCTGTTAGATCTTTTTGAAATAATTCAGGTACCAATGCTTTATCAGCTAATAGATTTGGTAGTGAGAAATGTTTTATATCAAAAGTAAAAAAAGTATTTAATAAATGGTATGTCAGCGGTTTTAGCCTATAACCCACAACCATAGGTTTTTTAAAAAACATTGCTTCTAAAGTCGCTGTACCAGAAGCTAATAAGATTGCATCGGAAGATTGCATTGCTTCACGTGATTGACCATCTAACATAATAAAATCTATTTCAGGTGCGATATTTGATGCAAACTCAGAAAACTCAGCTTTTCTTTTATCATTTACAAATGGTACTACAATTTTCAGCTCTGGTATTTTTTGCTTTAATAGTTTTACGGCTTCAATATACGGCTCGCTAAGTACTTTAACTTCAGAACCCCGGCTTCCTGGTAATAAAGCCAATACTTTATCTGTATTGAGTAAACCTAAGCTAGCTCTTGCTGCATTTTGATCAACTTCCAGTGGTAATTCATCAGCTAAAGTATGGCCAACAAATTTACACGGCACTTGATGTTCATCATAAAACGACTTTTCAAATGGTAATAACGCTAAAACTAAATTAGTTGCATCGGCAATTTTAAAAATACGCTTTTTACGCCATGCCCAAACTGAAGGACTCACATATTGAACTGTCTTTATACCCACTTCTTTTAAAGGTTTTTCAACTCTTAAATTAAAGTCAGGTGCATCAATACCAATAAATACATCCGGTGGATTATCAGTAAAATGCTGAACAATTTCTTTTTTTATTTTAAGTAAGCGCTTTAGTTTAGGAAGGACTTCAAAAATCCCCATTACAGCAAGCTCTTCCATCGCGAAATGAGAATGGCATCCAAGGGCTTTCATTCTCGGTCCAGCTATACCTTCAAATTGCACATTCGGGTTAATCGCTTTAATTGCTTTAATTAATCCTGCGCCTAAAATATCGCCTGAATGTTCTCCGGCTATAATGCCTATACGTAATGGTTTGGTCACTGTTTTGAATTCTTTTATATTGGACTGAAATGAATCATTTCGTGGCTTGTTGTGAGGATGGCCCTCACAACATCAAGCTAGAAAATTGCCACGAAGTGGGCTTTATATGGATAGTAAAAGATACTATCGTGTAATGCCTCTGCCTGAATTTTTAATAAAGTCAGCAAACATTTTAACTGCTGGATATTTTGCAATATCTTCAGCCATTTGCTCAATCGCTTCATCAACCATTAAGCCTTTCCTATAAACTGTTTTATAAGCTCGGCGAGTAGCCATAATTTCATCAGACTCAAAACCTCTGCGTTTCATGCCCTCAGAATTAATTGAGACTGTTTTAGCGGGTGTGCCAATGGTTGTAACAAATGGTGGTACATCTTTGTTAATACCAGAATACATGCCAACAAAAGCATGTGAACCTACATGACAAAATTGATGTATTCCTGCATTACCCGCAAGAATAACCCAATCACCAACATGCACATGACCAGCTGCACTTGCATTGTTTGCAAATATACAATTATCGCCAATCACACAATCATGAGCAACATGGGTATAAGCCATAAACAAGTTATTACTACCGATTTTTGTAATGCCTTCGTCTTGAATCGTACCACGGTGTATGGTTGCACATTCACGAATAACATTATTATCGCCAATAATTAATTTAGTTGGTTCATTATCATATTTTTTGTCTTGGCAGGCTTCACCTACTGACGCAAATTGAAATATATGATTACCAGAACCAATCACTGATGGTCCCTTAATAACAACATGAGATTCAATGATACAATCATCTCCAATCACTACATCATTACCTATGTAGCTCCAAGGACCTACTTTTACATTTTTACCAAGTTGAGCTCCAGGCTCAATAATCGCAGAGGAATGGATCACGCTTATAACTCTCTTCTAGCACACATTAATTCAGCAGTACAAACAACCTTGCCGTCTACTTTTGCTTCACAATCGAACTTCCATAAATTACGACGTTCTTTTATAAAATTCACATGTAAATGCATGGTATCACCAGGGTAAACTGGTTGCTTAAATCTTGCGTTATCAATTGCAGCAAATAAGTATAGTTCATTATCAGCACGACCTTCTGTCGTTTTGAAACCTAATAAACCAGTTGCTTGAGCCATCGCTTCTAAAATCATCACACCTGGAAAAATAGGTTGACCTGGGAAGTGACCAGTAAAAATAGGCTCGTTAGCAGTTACATTTTTGATTGCATGTAAGTATTTACCAGCTTCATAATCTACCACTTTATCAACCAATAGCATTGGGTAACGGTGTGGTAATAAAGCCATTATTTCTTGAATATCAAAGCCATTTAATTCTTTAGCCAAAATACGATTCCTTTTATTCAACTTTAACTAAAGTAGCTGTAATTTTTTCAAGCTCTTTAATTTTTTTATTCATATCACCAATATGGCGTAAATGCGCCATTTGTTTACGCCAATCTCTATTTTTACCATGTGGTATGCCTGAAGAATAAACACCAGGCTCAGTGATTGACGAAGTTACCATAGCCATGCCTGTAAGTATTACGCTATCACAAATTTCAATATGGCCATTGATGCCACATAAACCTGCAATTTGGCAATACTGGCCGACCTTAGTGCTACCTGCAATTACCGAACATGCTGCCATAGCAGTACCTTGTCCAATCACAACATTATGTGCAATTTGACATTGATTATCGATAATCACATTAGAATGTATTTCAGTATTACCTAAGGCACCACGATCAACTGTTGTGCTTGAACCAATTTCAACATTAGAACCAATAATGACAGAGCCTAACTGTGGGATTTTAACCCATTGGCCTTGCTCATTCGCAAAACCAAAGCCATCAGAACCTAAAACCGTATTTGAATGAATAATACAGTTATCACCAAGCTCTACTTCATGATAAATAGTTGCATTAGCCCAAATTTTACAATTAGTGCCAATTTTAGCTTTTTCACCAATAAAACAACCAGGTCCAATTTGGCACTCATCGCCAATTATAGCACCCGCTTCAATAACCGCATTAGCAGCAATAGAGGCGCTCGGGCTTACAATAGCATCAGCATGGATCACAGCAGAAGCATGCACACCATTTGCAGACTGAGGTGTGGTATCCATTAGCTGCGCAAGTTTTGCATAAGCTAAATAGGGATTAGCTAAAACAAGCTTATTACCTTCAAAGTACTGAGTATCAGCATCAGTTAAAATAACAGCGCTTGCTTGAGTTGCATCAAGTTGTTTTCGGTATTTTTTATTCGCTAAAAAACTAATTTGTCCACTTTGAGCAGACTCTAAAGTTGCGATGCGTGTTATTACTAACTCACCTACAGCTTTAGTGTCTTTATCATCATGGCCACAAACAAGTTCTGCGCCTAAATATTCAGCCAAGTAGGCTAGTGTAAAATGTTGCATTATTTAAGTTTGCTTACTCTTTCAATAATTTTAGAAGAAATGTCTTTGATTTTTTTAGCATCAAAATAAACTAAAGCAGCTTTATTTTTAACTTCATCAATTTTACTTGCTTTAGCTTCAGACTCTACCGCTTGTAAAACAAGCGCTTGAACTTTAGCTAACTCTTGGTTTTGACGTAATTTAATTTCTTGCTCTAAAGGACGTGCTTTAGCAGCAAAGTCTTTTTGCATATTTTGTAACTTTTCAGTCAAAGCATCTTTTTGCGCTTTGCTCATCGTTGCGCTTTCACGCTTGAATTTTTCTGCTTCAAAACGAATATCGCCTTGTAACTTTTCAATTTCTTGACGACGTTCTGCAAATTCAGTTTGTAGCGTTTGCTCAATAGTGCTCATTTGAGGTAATTGACTGAAAATTTGCTGCATATCAATTACTGCTACATTATGTGCCATAACAGCTGATGAAGCGCTTAACATCATAGTTGCGAATATGCTTGATTTAATTATTTTGTTCACAATAAATTCCTTTAAAAATTCTGTTAAAAAGTATTACTTATATTAAAGCTAATAGATTTAGTATCGTCGTCTTCTTCTTTTTTAAGTGGATAAGCGAAACTAATAACCATTGGCCCCATAGGAGATATCCATTGAACTGACATACCTGTTGCTACACGGAACCTTGAAGGATCTGAGTAATCATCAAGTTTAGCCTTTTCATCTGGTGATAAATTAGAGAAACGGTCTACATCAAATTCTGTATCCCAAACATTTGCAGCATCAACAAAGAAGCTTGTTCTTACTGAGCTGGTATTGTCGTCATCTAAAAATGGTGTTGGTACAATTAACTCTAAACCTGCAAGTGCTTTAGCATTACCACCAATACGACCTGCCATGCTAATTTGGTCAAACTCTGGATCGCCACCAATATTGCTGGTAGTGCCATCTGGAGATGGTGTGCCAGGTAATGGGCTAGGTCCACGAACAACCGCTCTTGGCAAGATAGTATTTCTATCAAAACCACGTAATTCTGACTCTGTAATTCTAAAGAAGTCTTGAACTGGTAAAATTTGGTCATAACCATTAGTTGTACCATAACCATTACCGTAACCAAACGCTGCACGAGTCATAAATGACCACTTATGATCATTACTGATTGGCCAATAGAACTTAGAATCATAATTAATTTTAAAGTAAGTTAAATCAGAGCCCGGAGTTGTACCTTTAAGTGTTAATGTTTGTTTAGAACCCGCAGTTGGGAATAAACCACGATTCAAGGTCATTCTTGACCAACCAAGACTTAATTCAAGCTTTGTAAAATCAAAACCAGCATCAGGATCTTCTGGGTCTAAGAATGTTTCACGCATAATACGTGTTTGTTCGTATTCAGATAGCTGTGAAAGCTCTTCTTTACTTAAGGTCACACCAAAGTTAATACGGTTAATCGCATTAATTGGGAAGCCCAAGTTACTACCAATACCGTATGAAGTACTTTTATATTCTACAAGGCTAAACTTACTTGCATCATAATTTCGGTAGAAAATACGGTTACCTAAACTGACACCATCTGGCGTAAAGTAAGGGTCAGTATGAGATAAACTAACGGCTTCAGAACCTGTTGAAGTATTAATATTAAATGCAACTTGGTTACCTGAACCTAAGAAGTTAGATTCACTAATACCAATATTAAACTGCAAACCATAGTATGAACCATATGCAAGACCTGCATTAAAGCTACCGGCTGATTGCTCTTTTACTGAAAAATCAACATCTACTTGATCATCTTTACCTGGTACTGGCGCAACATCAAATTCAACACTTTCCATATACATTAAGCGTTGTATTTGAATTTTTGAGCGCTCTAATGATTGATTTGATAACCAACCACCTTCAAGTTGTGTCATTTCACGACGAATTACTTGGTCAGCAGTATTTGCATTACCGGCAACATTGATACGACGAACGTAAACACGCTTACCAGGATTAACAGATAAGGTTAATTTTACTTCTTTATTTTCTTCGTCTACTTCAGGAATTGTTCTTACTTCAGCATTTGCATAACCAAAACGTGCTAAATAGCTTTTTATGAACTCTTCAGATGACGTTACTACTGAACCATTATAAAGCTCACCGGCTCTAAGCGGGATAACCGAGCGGATCAATTCTTCACGGTCTAATAAGTCGCCAATAAAATCAAAACCACTTACTTTAAATTTTTCACCTTCAGATAAATTAACTGATACGTAAACCGATTCTTTATCTGGGCTAACTGATACTTGAGTTGAGTCGATATTAAATTGCAAATAACCTCGGTCTAAGTAGAAACTACGAACCTTTTCTAAATCACCTTGTATCGTTTGCTTTTGATATCTATCACTGCCCATAAAGTCCCACCAAGATAAATCTTGTTGTGACTCTACTTGTTGTAATAATTCTTCATCAGAGAAAAGGTTATTACCAACTAAGTTAATTTGGCGAACTGATGCAGCATCACCTTCATCAAACTTAAGTTTCAATTTAACGCGATTACGCGGTAAATTAGTAATGCTGATATCAACCGTCGCATTGTACTTACCAATACTATGGAAGAACTCAACTAAACCTTTTTCGATATTATCAATAACGGTTTTATCTAGCGGTTCACCTTGACGAATATCTTGACCTTCAAGAGATTCATTAAGCTGTTCATCTTTGATATCTTTATTGCCATCAAATTCGATAAAGCTAATTGTTGGACGCTCTTTCACTTTAAAAATAAGTGTCTGACCATCTCTATAAGCTTTGATGTTATCAAAGTGACCTGAACCATATAATGACTTTATCGTTTTTGATATTGTGTAGTCATCTAGATTATCACCCACATTGATAGGGATATGTGTTAACGCAGCACCAAGAGCAACCCTTTGCAGCCCTTCAACTTTTAAATCTTCTACGATAAAAGCGGTTTGGCCTAATGAAGCAAAACTTGCTCCGATTAAACTTGTTGCAGCCAAATATTTTTTTATAGCCATTTTATTATCTTTTACCCTTTACAACCGCATAAAATCATTGAATAGCGCAAAGCCAGTCAACAATAATAAAACTAATGCACCAATTCTAA
>Ga0209395_1007902_pt1 | contig 11034 bp, 10 predicted proteins | sample GOMGulsemesocosm_3_FD_184635 | JGI IMG/M metagenome (GOLD analysis project Ga0209395, IMG submission 184635) | Methane-oxidizing microbial communities from mesocosms in the Gulf of Mexico - GOM9D Gulf of Mexico (SPAdes) (version 2) | ecosystem: Environmental > Aquatic > Marine > Cold seeps... | reverse complement strand
GGGGTAACTCGCGGCGACCGGGTTGCAATGCTGTCTAATAACAGTACTGATATGTTGGAAATATACTTTGCCTGTGGCCGTATCGGTGCCGTTTGTGTGCCGCTGAACTGGCGTTTGACGGTGCCGGAGCTGGAGTTTATTCTGAACGATTGCGAGGCTAAGGTATTGATTCACGAAGACATCTTTGTGGATGCCGCGCAGGCCCTGCAGCGCCCCTGTAATATTGAAGTGCTGTTGGAACTATCGGTCAGTCGCGACAACGCCTATGAAGCAGCCTTGAAGCGTGCCGATCCCATCTATGACATGGTGGACCAGAGTCATGAAGATCTGTGGTCGATTATGTATACCTCGGGCACTACGGGCCATCCCAAGGGAGCGATGATTACCCACGGTATGATTTTCTGGCAGTTGGCCAACGCGGCGTCGCCCTGTCGCTTAAACTCCGAGATGGTGGCATTGACCGTTATGCCATTGTTCCACGCCGGTGCTCTGCACTTTTTCACTACCTCCTGTGTGCATCTGGGTGGCACCACTTATATTATGCGCAACGCCGATGCCGGTGAAAGCATTCGCCATCTATCGGACCCGAACAAGGGCATAACCCACTTTGGCGGCGTGCCGACCATACTGCAGACAATCAGCCAGCACCACGACTTTGCGGCGGCGGACTTCTCCAATCTAGACTCGGTGATCTGTGGCGGTGCAGCGGTACCGCTGGCACTGATGAAGCTATTTAAAACTGAGAAGAACCTGATTATAGAACAGATTTACGGCATGACGGAGACCAACCTAACCTCGGCACTAACACGCGATAATGCCATGGAGAAAATCGGCTCCGCCGGTGCCCCTGTGCTGCATACTCAAATGAAACTGGTTGATGAGACCGGGGTGGAGGTAGCAAACTCCGACACCGTGGGCGAGCTGTGGGTCAAGGGCCCCAATGTGACACCGGGGTATTGGAAGCGTGACGAGGCAAATCGTGATTCCTACACCGATGGCTGGCTGCATACTGGCGATGCTGCTACCCGGGATGCCGATGGTTTTTATTATATTGTCGATCGCTGGAAGGACATGTATATTTCCGGCGGCGAAAATGTGTATCCCGCCGAGGTTGAGGACGTGCTGTACCAATTAGAGGACATCGCTGAAGTCGCTGTAATCGGAGTGCCCGACGCAAAGTGGGGTGAAATTGGCTGCGCTGTTATTGTGCTGAAACCTGGAAAAAACCTCACCGAAGAGGACGTGTTGCGCCACTGTGACGGCAAGTTAGCAGGATTTAAACAACCCAAATCGGTCTGGTTTCTCGATGAATTGCCCCACAATGCCACAGGAAAAGTGCTGAAGAGAGAGCTGAGAGAAATGCGGGGACAGTTTACTTAATTCACAAAATACGACTTAGCATTTTGGACGCCAGTTTTATTCATGGCGCCCAAAGGGGAATTAGAGCCCCAAAGCTCAAATTATCACTTTCAGCAAGCTAGACTCTCATTTCAATACAGCTATGAAGCTGTGCAGGGACGTAAATGCCAGATATTCAAACTGCCGAGTGCGTCGTCTATTCTCTTACTGTTCTCCAGTAAATCGTTCTTTTGCTCGCCACAGGGCAATTGCGAGAATAATAAAGGGTATAGCACTTATGCTGGCAGCTATTAATCCGCGACCGCGCTCATCAAGAAAATTCCAGACAAACATGCCAATGGCAATTTGCACGACATAGAGGCTGGCCCAGGGAAACATCCAGGACCGCATCTTCCAGAAACCCACCATTCCAGCGCCGTAAATTAACCAGTGTAAAGGCTCCGTTGCTTTGGCGGCCCAGCCCTTTAGCAAAATTCCAAACCATACCTCTGCGTCTTCTGCTACAGGCTTAACAAATAGATCCCAGGGCATGTAAACAAAGGTCATATAGGCGCAGAAAAACAACAGCGCATTCATCCACCAGGGGCGAAGTTTTAAGTTATTGCGCAATACTTGCCATACGTTCATAGTCGTTACCATTGGTAATTATGTTGCGGGGGCCATTTCGAATAACCACAAATAACCGCTCTCAACCGCCTCTATTCCGGCGGGGACTTGGTATTTTTTACTGATCAGGTCAGTGATTGGACCAATCTCCGGACCACTGCTCTTGCGCAGCAGTTGTCTTTTATACAATTTCCCCTCCACCCGTAATATTGCACGTCCGTCTTTTTCCGCCTGTATTGGCCACTGCTTCCAGATCTTGCCCCAAGTAGTGGTCATGTATCCACTGGGGATATAAATTTTTCCTTTGTGTTCAACTATCCAGGTCGTGCGAGAGCGCGCTGGTTCCAGTAGTTGAAATTCAACCGTGGCCTTGTCGCGAACAAAGCTCCAGTCTGGTTCTTCGCCGCTATAGTGTTCGCCTGAACTGAAGGGGCCTCCAGAGACGATTTCCAGTGGTCCATCGGCAAAGCGAGCTGCAAATAAAAACAATGCTACAGCGAGTGCAATGGTTAGCAGGGCGTAGCCCAATAATCGAAGAATGTTCACAACAACTCCTTTATCCACGTTAGTAGATAGTTATTTTTATAGTATTTTGGCTGTTAGTCGAGCATATTAGTCTACTCGCTGAATCATTGCCATTACTGGCGCTCTGTGGGAATTATTTTCCCGTGGTGGGCGAAATGATACGATCAATGATGGAGGCGAACGTCGACAGTATCAGGGCGTAGGCGAAGACGGATATTAGTCTGAGTAATGCCGGTTCAAATTGCTTGATAAATTCCTGTCGGGATAAGGCTATTAGTACAAGAGGTACGAAATAGAAAATACCATTCCATCGCCCGAGAAAGCTCATGCGTAGATTTTTCTGTTTAAATAAATAGCGGGAGTCGAGGATGTACTGGCAGAAGGCCAGCACAATTAATATCGGTAGTGCAGGGTGTAACAATTGTGCGTAGGCAGCTGCCGCCAAGCCACTGCTAACAAATAGAAAGTCGGTGCTATGATCAAATAATTGGCCTTTAGCCGAGGCAGTATTGAGCTTTCTGGCGACTATTCCGTCCAATACGTCGCTGGCTATTGCCAGTATTATCAGCAGTAGTAGCAGCCAGGGACGAATAAATAGCGGGTCAACTATGGACCAAGTGACCGGTATCAGTAACAGCAGTCGAAGAGTTGTTAATAGATTAGCCATTATTTACCAAATAACTCTCTTTGCGCGCGCCGCCAAAATACCATTCCAATTGCGGCATTGAATAAGATGAAAAAGTTGTGTTGGACAAAACCGAACGCGGCCATTTGACCCTCGTTGTCAGGGAATAGTATTACCCAAAATGTAATGGCCGCGGCCCGCATCGGTGTTGGTACGGTTGCCGCGAAAAATATGACTGGCAGGTAGGGTAATAGAGTAATAAAAGAAATATCTACACCGAATAAATTAAGTGCGACGGTGTAGACGACCACTGCTGCCAAAAGCGCTGGTGAGCGCAATAAAAAGAAGGCGCCATAGTGCCAGAGTTTTGCCCGTCGAAAGGCGTGAAAAATACGGCGTTCACGAAATGTATTGTTGACGAGGATTAGGCCTTGAAAGTAACTTAGCCAGAGAATAAATAATAGCGACGCACCCAGGGCGATATAGGGGATTAAGCCAAAAACGGCCGGCAGCGAATCGCCACCAATGGCATAACCTATGGTGGCCCAAATCAAAAGATAGAATATTTCGCAAAACATAATGAATAGCATGACTGAGCCCACTTCCCAGCCGGGAATTTGATCCCGTTTATTGAGGTAATAAGCCATGGCTCCCTTGCCAATTTGTTCATTGAATATTGAAATAATATATGCGCTGCCTCTTATGGGCATAATGTCTCTAAATTTTATATCGGCAATAAACCAATTCAGTGCTTTAGTCACTACCAGAGTATCGATAAAAAAATAAAATAGTGAGTAGCCCACCATCAGTATCAACCAGGGAACCCAATCAACTGTCGAAAAAACCTGCGACATATAGGCGGGCAATGATAAGCCTTCGCGCATAGCGGCGCCGTTGAGCCGAAAATAGAGATAGGCGAAGCACAGTGCAGTGAGTAGCAGAAATAAAATTCGGCCTAAAGCTTTAGGTTTGTGAGCTTGGGCCGGTGCGATGTCGTTAGTCATAGACTTCCCGTTGCGCTAGTATTTTTGTTACTGTTGTTTTAAGTGGCGTAAGAGTTAGACCCAGTGCAGTGTCTGCGTTAGCGTCGATGACTTCGTCTGTGGTAATAACGTCAATAACGGTTGGGCTAATACCGCTCACCGATAATAGGCTTGCTATACTGGCTGCCAACTTTGCCAGCCATAGCGGCACTGATACAATTTTTACTTTATTGCCCATCTCTGTTGCCACTAGTTCTACAAGTTCTCGATAGCTTATAGATTCGGGGCCAGCTAATTCATGTAGGGCGCACTTTTCCATTTTGCCGTCAATGCTGCCATCAGTGTTCTCGATGCAGTGTATTAGCGCTTTGCTTAAGTCGTCTATGTCCAGTGGGCGAACAGAGTAGCTTCCCCCTGCCAGAAGATTAGCTTTTCTTTTGTTGGCCGTGTTGACTAGAGCCTGCGTACCTGCTGTATATCCTCCTATCAGCATAGGTGTGCGGATGATACTAGCCGCTAGGCCACTGTCATTGACGGCGGCTTCCGCCAATCCCTTCGAAGCCAAATATCGGTTGGGAGAATCAGCATCAGCGCCGATAACACTGACTAGAATAAAATGCTTAACACCGTTGCTTTTAGCGGTGTCCACTGCTGCCTGGGTGGCGTCAATATTGGCGTTGCGATAGTTAGAATAGGCGGACTCTAAGAGTATCCCTGCCAAATGCACGACGACATCGGCGTTGGCAAGGCACTTAGCGAGATTGGCAGTATCACTATAAGAGATTATACAAGGTTCAATTCGCGCTGATGTTGGCAAGCTGGATATTGCTTGCTCTGACCTTACTGCCGCTATCACATCGAACGCTGTGTCTCGAACAAGGGTTTTTAATAAGTTGAGACCGACACTACTATTGGCGCCGGTGATGGCTATTTTCATAACATGCTGCAGTGACCACGGTGGAGTACTCTCGATACTAAACCATCGTTAGTATAAAGGATAGACGCTGCTCTCTTTGTCTGGTTGCATTATTGCTCTGTCATTAAGTGCGGCGCCAATATCGAATTGAGAAATATCACTGTCGCTTACAAGATCATAGTGGCGTTCCTTATAGCCCTGTAGATTTCGTTCCCGTGAGACAGTGCGCTGCACTCAATCGCTTGCCGCAGGTGGCGGTACTGCAAGCGAATGAGTGCAGTGTTTAGGCCTGTTGCAAGCTACGCTACATAACTATGTTGGTGGTCTAATCGTCTGTTGATAGATTACGCGCCCATGCGCATATTTCCGAGAAAGTCCATTTTCCCAAGCTTTACACCCTTGGCTCTGAGCAGGTCATAGCCCGTCGTTGCATGGAAATAAAAGTTCGGTAATGAAAAACTCAACAGGTAATTAGCTGCAGTAAACGGCATTTCTGCACTGCCCATGCGAAATACAACCGCTTCCGCTGCCCTGACATCAATCGCGTCAAGGTCGGCTGCGTTCACTGCATCGAGTGCGGATTGAACATATGCGGTCAGTCCAGCATAGTCCAGCGCCAGCGAAAAATCAGGTGGCCCAGCATCACCGCTATCAACGGCTGATAGTGCATTCATCGAGTGATGAACCACCGATACCATTTGGAAGTGCAGCGGCTGCATATCTTCGGCTAAGCGAAGATTCACTGCGTCATTAATGTCCTCACCGATCGCGTCATAGTGCGCGCGCCCTTTCTCCAGATAACCCAGAACAGATGGAATGATTTGCTGATACGTTGCAATGACAGTTTCAGATAAGCGATGGCTCATGGGTAGTCCTTATAGAGTGAAAGCAGCGATTCTATCAGAATAATTAAAAAGGGAAAGGCATCTGTGAAGTGACCTGTTACCACCGGCAGCCGATTTTCTAGCTATTGTCCATATAACTATGCAGCGTATTATGGTCGGAGATAACTGTCGCCAAATTTCAATGTTTTAGCTCCTGTATGGGTTTTAAATTTGACCTTGAAGGTACGGTATAACTCGGAGCCACCCAAAGAAGAGACGCTAAAATGCAGATGTGCGCCGCTGCTATAGCCGGTGTTTCCCACGGCGGCAATCTCCTCGCCGGCAATAACACTATCACCCTCTCGGACTAAAACAGACTGATAAGCGAGGTGTAGGTACTTGGCAACGGTACCGTCGCTGTGTTCAATCCAAATGTGATTGGCGGTGGCCTGCCCATGCAAACTATTGTTCGAAGAGTGCTCAAACACACTAACCACTACACCATCACGTGCCGCGTAAACTGGCTGACCCTCAGGTATTGCCCAATCGATAGCGTTGACGTTAGCCCGGTGATGGCTGGACAGGCGATCGTAGCTTTGTGTGACCGGATAGCGAGTATCTGGAGCATAGGGTAGGGTATAAAGATGATTGTCATTGTGAGGGCGAGGCGCATGACCGTGGTGTATTCGAAAATCGAATCCCCATGGCTGTAAGGGAGCGGAAACATTCAACAACTGAATTGTCTCGGGCTGCTGTAGGCGAATGGAACCCAGCTTTATATGTGTTAAACCGCCGCGAAGATACAATTGAAAGCTAAGCGGTTTGCTGGATTTATTATCCAGCACTAAGCGTACAGTTTGCCCTTGGTACACACTCACACAAACTAAGTCAGCACTGCAAATTGTATTCAGCTTGGGCGGTTGATTGCTATAGCTACTCGCGGCATTAATACTCAGCGCAAGACACGTTAATACGCGGGCGCATGGACTAAAGCGTTTGCGTAATGTCGTCATAGTTTATCGCCATCAAGCGTTGCCGAGCACCAAATCAAAACGATGTAGCGGCAGTCCGGAGTCGCTGTCAAGCACAGCATCGGTAATCAGTAAATCACGTTGTGCGGGCACTACCTTGGCGATTTCAAGGTCTTGGTCAAGCAGTGGATCACCTCGAAAATACATCTGCGTAGTGAGGGTGGAAAATCGCGTCTTAGAAACCTTAAAATGAATATGGCTGCAACGCCAGCCCTGCCCGCCCAGTGCCGCCAACGGGTAGGGCGCGGGCTTAATCGTTTTTATTGCATAGCGGCCCGATGCATCGGTTTTCACCACGCCCCAGCCTTGGAAAGCAGGGTCCAATGGCGCCGTATTAAGGTCGCCGGGGTGGGCATAGCGGCCATGATGATTTGCCTGCCAAACGTCAACCACCGCGTTCGCTAACGGCTCTCCATCTAGCCCCATCACCACACCGCGTACCAGTATGATTTCACCCGTGGCGGTATCTGAACGACCATCGATGCGGGTTAAGTCGAGATCAGTATCTGCTTGTTGGTGAATCGGGTGAAAGGGGCCCTCCACCTGAGCGGGCGTCGGCAGCGCTTGTTTTAACGCCGCTTGAGCTGTTAACGGGCTAAGTAAAAAGGCGGCGCCCAAGCTCATATGTTTAGTGAGTTTGCGTCTGGATAATTTAACTTCTTCCATGCTCTGTTCTCCGCAATAGCGCTATGCACTGTAGGAAGGGCGGGGTTGCCCTCGCTGCAAAGCGAGAAATTGAGCCTAGATACGGACTCTGGCTAGGTTTGTGTGAGTGATCCGGCGCACTGCCAACGCGATCCGTATTAGCGGATGTATGAGATCAAGCCTGCAAACAGACTATACCCTTAGTTATCGAAGTACGGCAATCAATAATCGCGGGCGAGGCCGCTGTCAAAGACTATAGGCCGGAGAATGCTTCAACATGCGGAGAGTTGAGCTGTGCCTAAATGGCGAAAACCCTCAGTCGAACAAAAACACTAATTGGCAAGCCAGGCGGGCTACTGAGTTTCTAATGACAAGATTGATGCGTTTATATTACCGCTACGCTGTACTGATGTAAGCTAAACATTAGTCCCTGACTGCGTGCACAGCACCGGTGTTTTTTGACTTTGTTCAAGTAAGGTTATGTCGCTGGCGCAAAACCGGCGGCTGTGTAATATTACTATTGGCAATCGGTATTAGTGCCAGTACTATTCAGATCCACATATAGAACAATGTACGAAAATCAAAAATAAGTGAAATGAACATCAGTAGGCTCGCCCATGCCAACCAGCTAATATAGGCCCAGTCGATGAAATTATTCGTTTCCCGTGAGAATGATAGCGGTTTAGTAGAGCGCCAAAGAATCCACAATATCGGCGGCCAAAATAGTATATGAACGTATGTGCCTATGACCGTCCTGCTTTCTTCTGGGAATGCCATTTTCCCTATAAGCAACCCTAAAATGTTAACTAACAAGGCAGTCAGAATCCAGCGGGATCCTATTCTTGAATAGACAAACAAGAGGCTAGCTAAGAAGGAGGCGGCCATCACTTTCATCCAAATTTGAACACCTTGTGGATATGTTAGCGTTTCAGCTTGCAGTGCCGCCACCGCTTCTTTAATAAGGTCTAACATGGGGGTATTGTCCTTCTTTATGGTGCTGTACATTCAAGAATCAAGCGCTCACAGAGCAGGGCGTCGATAACTAGTCATTAACAACCATCATAACGAGGTCCGTACTTTCTGGTTTGGAAAGGCGAGTAAGCTATCACCGGTACATTGTCGAAAAATCCCGGCTACGCTTAAAGCTATTGTTGCCAATAGAGCTTGATGCGATCTTCTAGTGCCTGTTTGCTTATACCTGCCCTGCGAGCAATGGTTAAGGCTTGCTCTTTGTCCATTTGATGTTTGTCGACAAGGTGAATCGCCAGCCAAGCACCGGCTCTATTACTGCTAGAGCAATGCAACAATACCGGCTGATGGCCCTGCGCGGCCACCGCGGCCTCTATTTGCGCGATAACCTTGGGGTCGAAACTGGCTGAGGTGGTTATCAGCGGTATATTGTAATACTTCATCCCAAGGCCTTCAGTGACGGCTTGCTCGTCCCAGTCTATTTCTTTTGGGCCTCGCAGGTTAATGACTGCGACAACACCATTTTCTTTTGCCTGCTTTAGTGCAATTGCATCCGGCTGGTCTGAAAAATAGAGGTGTTTTAGCTTGCTTACCTTTTTTGCCTGTCCCCAGGTTTGCAAGACACTAACATCGTTAGCCGTAATATGTTGTTCTTCAGTATGTACACAAGCGGTTAAAACACTGACAAACAATATGGCTTGTAAAAAACTTATAATGGTTTTCACATTTTTACTCCATTTAGGTTACATCTATCGACAAAGTATAGCTAACTCGGTATCGAATAGGTCTCACTAGTTTAACCAACATAGGAATGTTAGTCCGAGATCAATACCGGCTGAATATCGCAGTATGTAAATATTCGAGGTTGCGGCAAGGGTATCTATACAGAGCGCAACGAGCTCCAATTTGGGTGGAATCTACCACAAAAAAAGTATCTTGTGCAATTGCTGTTAAGGCGGCCGCTGGGAAGCCGTTCCGAAGCAAAATTTGGACCTGGCGCCAGTGCTTGCGGGCAGAGGGCTCACCGAGGAAACACAGGGAAACGCTAAACTCGCACCACGTACATTTTGCAAAAAGTTACGGCCGCAATACTCAGGCATAAGTTGCTCCATTTGAAGTCATAAAGATCAGTTATGGCCCTAACAGCAACTAATGTGCCCCGATCAACTCTATTGTCGCTTCTGAGCAGGCATTAGTCTGTGTTTTACTAGCGCGCCGCGCGCGTCAGGGGAGTAGAATCCGATTATTTCGACCAAATAGCGGCATGATAGGACAGATTGTGCTGGCGAGCTCTAGCTGACCTTTCATCTTATGGGTATTAACATTGCGGCCACTGTTGCGAGGGTAAGCTGAAAAACCCTTCACTGTATTACTTCAGTCCCAGTGAATAGGTAGTAACTGAGCGTGTCATAATGTGCTCTTTTCCGTTTAGCCGACGTTTTTAGGCTTGTTTTCAACCTGTCGAGGGGTGTTTTAGTGTGCTGAGATTGAAAAGAGTCAAAAACACCGCAGGGCGTTCTTATTGTCGATAAGCTAGAGGCTGTTGCATCACTTAAAAGCATTCCCTTTGCTACGCCGCCAGTCGGTAATCGCCGTTAGAAAGCAGCCGGCGCGGCGCCAAGTTGGACAGAAAAGGGGGGCAAAAAAACAGCTAAACTTGCCGCGGTTGGCAATACCGTTAACTTGCAGGCGGCCGCTTACGACAATCCTATAGGCATTAGTGATGCTTCACGGCACCTGGACCGACGCCGATGTTAATGCGAAATGCGGTTTTCGAAATACGGGGACAGTTTACTTAATTCGAACTGCAAATTAAGTAAACTGTCCCCGTATTTCGTTCCCTGGAAGCTTCAGCTATAGTGTGGTGATTGCATTCACCGCAAAGGGGCTTTTAATGATTTTCCGCCAACTTTATGATTTAACCTCGTCTACATTTACCTACTTACTCGCCTGCGAGAGAACAGGCGAGGCGATAATAATTGACCCGGTCTATGAGATGGCGCAACGCGACCTGGCGTTGATTAGTGAGTTGGGATTAACGCTCACCCATGCTTTAGACACGCATTGCCACGCCGACCATGTCACTGCTTCATGGGCGCTGAAACAGCATACGGGCTGTAAAAATGGCTCAGCAGAAATCATTGCGGCCAGTAATGTCGATTTAGCACTCAGTGATGGCGACATCATTCACTTTGGTGATGATCATATCGAAGTGTTAGAAACACCGGGTCATACCGACGGTTGCTTGTCGTTTGTCAGCGCCGATAAAAGCAGAGTATTTACCGGCGATACATTGCTTATTCGAGGCTGTGGTCGATGTGATTTTCAGCAGGGCGATGCGCGGCGTTTGTATCAGTCGGTAACGCAAAAATTATTCACCTTGGCGGAAAGCTGTGCGGTTTATCCCGGTCACGATTACCATGGACGATTGCAGTCAACCGTCGCTGAGGAGAAAAAATATAACACTCGTTTAGGTGGCCAGGCATCGGAGCAAGACTTTGTTGGTTACATGAATGCGATGCAGTTACCGCACCCAAAACTAATAGACTAT
>Ga0209395_1007899_pt1 | contig 11037 bp, 4 predicted proteins | sample GOMGulsemesocosm_3_FD_184635 | JGI IMG/M metagenome (GOLD analysis project Ga0209395, IMG submission 184635) | Methane-oxidizing microbial communities from mesocosms in the Gulf of Mexico - GOM9D Gulf of Mexico (SPAdes) (version 2) | ecosystem: Environmental > Aquatic > Marine > Cold seeps... | reverse complement strand
AGTTAGTAGGGAACCAATCTCTACTTTAAAAAGAATTATCCGATGCCCGGGTGGTGGAATTGGTAGACACAAGGGATTTAAAATCCCTCGCTCTTAGAGTGTGACGGTTCAAGTCCGTCTCCGGGTACCACCTTTTTACTGTACTATCTGTTCAGTAAATTCAAAACTTCATATTACTCCAAGTCAATATTCATAAAGCCTGTATATTTTTTCTTGAATTATATCGCTGCAATAACCTCTTAAGATCTTCAATTATAAATATCAAAATTAATACTCAAATTAATGCAAAAATAACATTTTACCGATTTTTATCGATATTAAAACGTCATATTAGAGTTCATAACAACATCTATAAACACAGATGTACCTTAAATCATCGTCATAGAAAGGTGAGTATGAAATATACTGTGTTTTGAACATGGTTAAAGGTACGTGCTCAAACTTGAATAGCAGTCGACTATTTAACTTTATTTGATGCATTTATTTACTAGCTACATACCGCAACTTTACCCATTCGTTTGAGCAGATATTGCTAATGTATATTAACCGTGATGGTGAGCCGATTAAATCTCAGCCGCTCTAATAAAAGTATTTCATCTGCTTTCAGCAACCCTGCATTCTTGAATAATAAAAAACCAGACACTAATACGATTTATCACAAGTGCAATGCATCTTACAATTTAGGGTAGTCAGCTTAATTCTCTTATCTTTCTTCTGAGTTTGTGATTAAGTACAAATACTTAAATTAAACCATACACTCATTATATACGTATAAGGTAGTTATTCATGCCATCGAAAAAACCTCTGCTCACGGGCGTAGCGCTCAGTATTTTATTAGCTTTACCAAACGCTTTTGCATTAACAAACGCAACTAATAGCGAAAAAGAGTCACACAAAAAATGGTCAGTCAATGATCCTCAAGGAGAATTTACTCAGGCGAATATTGATGTCCGCTCTGGTACTTGGATGAATATTGATTTAAGCCCCGATGGTAAAACCATAGTGTTTGATTTATTAGGTGACATTTACACTTTGCCTATCGGTGGCGGTGAAGCCACCCCTTTGATGACAGATATTGCTTGGCAAATGCAACCTAGGTTTAGTCCCGATGGTCAACATATCGCTTTTACGTCAGATCAAAATGGTGGTGACAATCTATGGTTAATGGATGCTAATGGCGATAATGCAAAATCGATTAGTTCTGAAAAATTTCGTTTATTAAATAGTCCTGCTTGGTCACCCGACGGTGATTATATTATCGGTCGGAAACATTTTAGCGGCTCTCGTTCTTTAGGTGCGGGCGAAGTATGGCTCTATCATAAAACCGGTGGTAATGGCGTTATGTTAACAAAACGGCCAAACCAGCAAAAAGACTTAGGTGAGCCGGTGTATTCACCTGATGGTAAATATGTCTACTTTTCTCAAGACTCGACACCGGGGAAAACTTTCCATTACAGTAAGGACTCTGTAAAGGGCATTTATAAAATTAAGCGGTTGGAGCTTGAAACCGGTGAAATTAAAACCATTATTTCAGGTAAAGGTGGCGCAATAAGGCCAACACCGTCTCCTGATGGTAAATATTTAGCATTTGTTAGCCGAGATGACTTTACTTCAAACTTATATTTATACGATCTAGAAAATGGCGAACAAACCTTGGCCTATGAAGGGTTAGACCGTGATATGCAGGAAACCTGGGCCATTCACGGTGTTTATCCAACCATAGCTTGGACCCCTGACAATCAAGGCATTATTTTTTGGGCGGACGGCAAAATCAATCAACTAGACCTAGCTAGTAAAAAAGCTAAGGTGATACCATTTCATGTAAAAACCAGCAAAAAGATTCAAGCTGCCTTACGTTTTCAGCATGATCTTGACCAAGATAACTTTGATGTGAAAATGTTACGTGATGCACAGATATCACCTAATGGCAAAGAAGTGGTTTATGAATCGATGGGGCATATCTATATTCGTAACATTGCCAATGGTAAAACAAAAGGTAAAGCCAAGCGCTTGACCAAACAAAAATCTCATTTTGAACTTAATCCAAGTTTTTCACGAGATGGTAAAAAAATTGTTTATGTAAGCTGGGATGATAAGAAGCTGGGACAAATAAAAGTCGTATCGAGCCGAGGTGGTATAGGAAAAACCATTAGTAGCGAACCTGGAAAGTATATTGAACCGAGCTTTTCTCCTGATGGAAGTAAAGTGGTTTACCGCAAAACATCTGGCGGCTCTATCTTAGATCCTATTTGGGGTTTGAACTCAGGGGTCTATGTGCAAGACAGTAAAGGGGGCGATGCTAAACTCATTACAAATTGGGGCAGTAACCCTCATTTTGGTAAACATTCAGATCGTATTTATTTGACCCGAGGTGGTGATAAAACGCATTTGTTACGCATTGATTTAGATGGCCAACATGAGACAAAACTCTATCAGGGTAAGTTTGCTACTGAATATAGAGTATCACCCAACGGTGAATATGTTGCCTTTGCCGAACGCTTTAAAGTATTTGTTACCCCCTTAGTTGAACGCGGTCAAGTGATAGATACTGGGCCTAACGCTACCAATCTCCCAGTGAAAAAGCTTTCAATCAGGGCAGGTGAAGGTTTAAATTGGCATGGTAATTCAAACGAGATCTACTGGAGCCTAGGCGCCGATTTATATCAGGCCAATGTCAGTAAATTATTCAATCTGACCAACAATAAAGAAGAGGTTACTGCTAGCAAGAAGACAAATGTTACTACTACGCATTTAGGTTACAGTAAAAAAGCGGATAAACCATCTGGCAAAGTCGCTTTTGTTGGTGGAAAAATCATTACTATGGAAGGTACTGAAGTCATTGAAAATGGCGTCGTTGTGGTTGAAGGCAATAAAATTATTAGTGTCGGTAAAAAAGGCGAGATAACTATACCTAGTGATGCCAAGATCATTGACACTACAGGTAAATCGGTAATGCCAGGGTTAATTGATGCGCATGCCCATGCTTCACAGGGCAGTAATGAAATTATTCCTGAACAAAATTGGAAAAATTATGCCAGCTTAGCATTAGGGGTCACTACCATTCATGACCCATCTAATGATACCACAGAATTTTTTGCTGCCAGTGAAATGCAAAAATCAGGGCAAATTGTTGCTCCACGATTGTTCTCAACTGGCACTATTTTATACGGCGCAACTGCTGCAGGCATGACGGCTCATGTTGATAATCTTGATGACGCCAAATTTCATATTGAACGGTTACAAAAAGCGGGGGCAATTAGTGTTAAAAGCTATAACCAGCCACGTCGTGACCAACGTCAGCAGTTTATTCAAGCGGCACGTGAAGCAAAAATGATGGTAGTACCTGAAGGTGGCTCTTTATTACAACATGACTTAACTATGGTGATTGACGGCCATACGACATTAGAGCACTCAATTCCGGTGGCTGCACTATATGATGATGTTAAACAGTTGTGGTCGCAGTCTGAAATGGCGTATACACCAACACTTGTGGTTGCCTTTGGTGGTATATGGGGCGAAAATTATTGGTATGAGAAGATGGAAGTATGGAAACATCCTCGTTTAAGTAAATATGTGCCAAGTGAGTTTCTTGAGTCAAGATCAATGCGCAGAACTAAGGCACCCCATAATCACTATAATCATATTAATGTCGCTAAGATAGCAAAAGATATGCAAGATCTAGGCGTGAAAGTTAATTCTGGTGGACATGGTCAACGTGAAGGTTTAGCTATGCACTGGGAGATGTGGATGATGGCACAAGGTGGTATGACACCACTTAAAGCAATAAGCACTGCCACAATTTCACCAGCAAAATCCTTAGGGTTAGACGGCTCTATCGGTTCAATTAAAACTGGCAAATTAGCCGATATTATAGTTATTGATGGTGACGTTACTCAAGATATCAGGTTAACAGACAAGGTAGTTTATACTATGGTTAATGGTCGTTTGTACAATAGTGAAACCATGAATGAGGTAGGTAACTACAATAATAAACGTGAAAAATTTTACTTCGAAAAAAAGTAGTGTTTTATCGTTTATAACAGGTACTTAATAGCCAGTAAGTGATATTTGCTGGCTATTAAGTAAAAGCAAAGTTAACTACTTCTCGGCATTATTAGTGATGAAAATATAATTAAAACAAAACCCACTTGCCGTTGTATGATAAAAACTCAAATGAGCTGTTGGCTAGGTTTCTTATCGTTACACTATTTAGACCAGCTATGAACTCGACGTTTATCAAGGAGGTTATCGTAACTCAATAGACAATATCTACTCGCCTTGATAGTTCAAATTTAATGCCGCTCGCACATGAAATAAATTTTCGTTAAATATCAGAACGATTGCGTCGAGTATTATTACTTCTTACGCTTTATTGCTTCTTTTCTCCAGTTAAGATTATGACTCGTCAACTAGATAATCAAATCCACTCAATTGCCTTAGTAAACCCCACCTGATAGCCCAACTATTCTTAGATGATGTTATATATGTGCATTTGATTATCAACATTAATCGTAAGACTAATATTCAGAATCTGCCTATAGAATATATATGTAGTAGAAATAAATTTATAGGTAATTAAAATTAACTATTTAAATCCCCAATTTTTTAGACACATTTAAAAAGCACTGCTATTGTTATTGTCATGTTGCGAAATTGTTAATGTGAAGTTTCTGTTCGGGGCATTTACAAGGTAACTACAATGCAAGGATGCAAAAGTAATAAAGGTATTGCCGTCTTTGTAAAATAAGAATTAATTTTTAGAGGACTGTTTAATGAGAAAGACACGATCTATTTTACTTATGTCAAACTTACTCCTATCAAGTTTGTTTTTAGCTATCCCAGTTACTTATTCGGCCGAAACAACTGGCCAAAGTAATGATTCAAGTAAAACACAGCTAGGAAAAACATTAAAAAAACACATTAAAGACAAGAAAGAAACTGATGACAATACGCATGAAAATATAACTGTTTCTGCAATGGCCCCAGCCCCTCCTGGTGGAGGTGGAGAGCCGGGAGGAGACGGTCCAGGTAGTACTACTCCGTCTTCAAACGAAGCGATTCATTTCGGTTACAATGCAAAAGATTCTATTACCCCAGAGACTACAGATTTACTCGGTGAGCAAATAGACTTAAATACAGGTTCATTGAGTTTTGCTTATACCGATGTCTCCCTGCCTGGTAATAATAACATTCCAGTGGCTATCTCTCGTCAATACAAAAGTAGCGCTTATAGCTTTTGGGAAAAAGGGGGCTTTGGTGATTGGGGATTAGATATTCCCCATGTGCGTACCAAAGTAATTATTGGTTATCGAATGGCGGGCACATGGGGGAGAGGCCAAGAATGTAGTGGCGAGCCTGACCTCGAAGTAATTAGCGACAGTGGCGGTACTTTCACTTCAGCGGAATACTATGATGGTGAGCATTTAAATGTGCCGGGCATGGTCTCAGAGCAGTTACTTTATGTTGGCGGGAGTTACCCGAAGAAAACCAAATCTAATTGGCGGGTTCGTTGTGCTGCAAACACACTCGGCGCAGGAGAAATGTACATTGTACAATCGCCAAACGGGTTAACTTATACCTTTAATCAAAAAGTTATTGCCACTTCCCACGTTTTAAATAATGACTCTGGTAGTATTGGTGTTTCAACGGTGTATTTGTATGTAAGTAATATTAAAGACAGGTTCGGTAATTCGGTGACTTATCATTATGGCAATGTTCAAACAGGGCCGAATACTTATAAAGTATTGAAAAAAATATCATCGAGTGACGGTCGAATCATTACCCTTAATCATGGTTTAGCATCTCCGCATAATCGACTAGTGACAAGTGTACAGGCCAATGGGCGTAATTGGTCTTATGGTTATAGCAGTGGTGGTACAAAGAAATTAACATCGGTTACTAGGCCTGATAATAGTCAGTGGCAATTTGACTTTTCTGCATTGGATGAATATAGATTATTAAGAGCTGAGTGCACTATCCCAACACGTGGACCACAAATTGCTTCGATAACTCACCCTAATGGTGTGACCGGAACGTTTACGTTAGAGAGGACGTTACGAGGTAAAAGTAATGTAAAAAAAGCGTTTGATGTTCGAAAAATGCTTCATTACACAAAAAAATGTCACCAATCGATGGCATTGACCTCAAAAACCCTTTCAGGGGCTGGTATACCTACAGCGAATTGGTCTTACGATTATTCTGAAAATCTGGGGTTCTATGCGGAAGACGGTTCAAGCAGTTCAGTATTGAGAATTAGCTCACCATATCCATCAGCCTATATCAATAATGTAGACTACAAAAGAACCACAGTATCAACACCTGATGGTTCAAAGACTATGTATTATCATAACAGAGACTATACGAGCGCGTTAGATGGTAAACTTATTGTTACTGAGTTCTATGATACGAATTCAACGAGCTTATTAAAGCGGGTTGCTAACCATTATGTAGAAGGTCCAATAGTGGGGGGCTCATTGACCCAACATGTTAATAATAAGCCTGTAAACTATAGAGCCTTGTTGACGAAGCGAACCATAGAACTTCACCAAGGTAGTTCAAATAAAAAATATTATAAAATATTCTCTAACCACAATGCCTATGGGGTAGCGGAAAAAACCTACGAATATAACTCTTTTAATAGCAACAAGCGTTATACCAAGCAAGGTTATACTCATGATTCAATTAACTATTTATTAAACTTACCTACTACCACCTATGTAAGTAGTGATAACAGTTATTCAGCAAGTGAGTTGGTTTCACAGCAAACGTATCACTCGGCGAGTGGAGGATACAAATCCCTGCCAAACTACCGTTATCGTTTTGGTCGATGGGTGCAACGCAATGAAAGTTATCACACCAGTGGTACGAATGCGGGTCTCCCGAAACTGACCCGTTTAAATGCAACTAATCGTTGGTCTGAGGCAAGCAATTATTTCCGCGGTATTCCTCGTACCATCAGAACACCTCAAAGTACTTCAACGTCGAGTAAATACGCTTACCGAACGGTTGATAACAATGGTTGGGTAAAACGTTCAACAGATTTTAAGGGCAATATCACAGATTATAGTCATGATAATCTAGGACGTGTAACGCTCATTAACCCCGCGAGTAGTCAATGGAATAATACCAGCATTTCTTATAACCATGCTTATGGTGGCGAAGAGTCGGCTTTTGTTTATAGTGGTATGTTGATAAAAATAACGACTAACGGCAACTTTGAAAGTAAAGTCTACTATGATGGTTTACACCGTCCTGCTCTAACAAAAGTACGTGATAAAAGTGACTCTTCGACAACGGTTTACTCGCGAAATACTTACAATGCTTATGGAAAAGCAATATTCCAATCACAACCCCAGAGTTCTCTGTCTCTGACATACGGCACGCTAATGTATTATGATGGGTTAGGACGAGTCACCAAGTCTTTGAACAATGCTCTCGGTGGCAGTGGTGTTCGGTATAGTTATGCACCAGACAGTAAAGTGTCGGTAACAGATAATCGTAATTTATTAACTACCACAACATATAAAGCCTATGGTAGCCCAAGTCAGCAACAACCTATTAGTATTATCACACCAAGTAACCTTTCAAATACCAGCTTGACCTACAACTTGTACGGTAACTTAAAAAGTATTACTCAAGGAGGAATTACTGAATATCGCGTATACGACAGTTATCAAAACTTATGTAAAACCGTTCGTCCTGATGTTGGCAACACGGCGTTAAGTATTGATGCAGTAGGCAATACCAGTTGGATGGCACAGGGGATATCTGTGTCAGGTAGTACATCTAGCTGTGATAACTCTGTTTATGCATCGGAAAAAACCACTTTCAGTTATGATAACCTAGGCGCAATTCGTACCGCTTCATTGGGTGATGGTGCTGGCACAAAAACCTTCATTTATGACAAACAAGGTAACGTAACATCACTGAGTTTTGATGGAGTAACTCATACCTACGGCTATAATGACCGTAATTTACCAACGTCTGAAAAATTGACCGTAGATGGTTATTCATGGACGATTACCAATAACTACAATGCTAATCAAGCTCTAACTAGCCATACCTATCCTAGTGGCAATATCGCTTACTCGCCTAACGCATTAGGGCAAGCAAAAAGTGTAGGTAATTACGCGAGTAGTATTAAGTACCATGCAAATGGTCAATTATCATCGATGAATCAAAGTAATGGCTGTGTGAATACACAAACATTAAAAACATACGGTGTGCCAGACATTAAAAAAACTTATTGTAATGGCACTAATGTTGTCTATAACCGCTACTACTACGATAACAACCTCAACATCACCAATTGGGATGACTTGCAAAGTAACACTTACGATTTGAAGTTTAGCTATGATGCCTTAGACCGCCTAAACAATATCAAAAACCGTAATGGCAGTGTTATAGGTGATATGAACTATGACTCAATGGGAAACATCACTAAGTTTGATAACAATGGCAATATTGTAAATTACTACTACGATAGTACCAAGAAACTTTCTAGTACGTCAGGCGCTGTAGCTTATAGCATGAGTTACGATAGTCGGGGCAATGTCATCAGTAATGGTAATAAATCATTTACCTACAACCTAGCTAACCAAATGACCAGTGGTAATGGTAATACCTACCAATATGATGGTCACAATCGCCGTGTAAAAGCTGTCGACAGTAAAGGAACTCGTTATTCGTTTTACACTATGTCTGGGCGGTTGGTTGTTGAAAAAATTAATGGGGTCGACCGTGAAAACTATTACCTCGGTAGTCAGTTAGTTGCACATAAACAATCGAGTACGGTAGCCTACATACATTCTGATTTGTTGGGAAGCACCGCAGCAACGACCAATAGTTCAGGTGGCGTGTTGACTCGAAGCCGTTACAAACCTTTTGGGACTGAATGGGGGGCGGCTAAAAATGAAATAGGATATACGGGTCATAAGCATGATACCGACCTTGGGCTAACTTATATGCAGGCACGATACTATGATCCAGTTATCGGGCGGTTTTATAGTAATGATCCGGTTGGTTATACAGCTAAAAATCCTGTAATGTCGTTTAATCGTTATATGTATGCGAACAATAACCCTTATAAATATACCGATCCTGATGGGAAATTTATATTAAATATAATTGGAGCCGTTATTGGTGGAGTTAGCACTTATAATGCAGCTAAAAAAGCAGGCTTGTCAGGAAAAGCATTATGGTCAGCTACAGCAGTTGGCACTGGATTGGGAGCGTTAACAGGGGGGTTAACAGGAGCAGGCGCTTCTGGAGCTATAGCAATAACAGGAGTCAAAGTAGCTGCTCAAAAAGCATTGAATGCAACAGCAGGACAAACTGCTTTAACCGTAGCTAAAAATATTGGTACGGGTGCAATAAGTGGATTAACTGGTGAAGTTACAGGTAGTATAGCAGGAGATAAACTTCCTACAGTGAAAGGAATGGGGTTTGCAACTGGAAAAGGTATGTTGAACGGTACTTTTGGTGGCTCTGTTGCTACCATGGCAGGTAAAGAAATTGGAGCGGCTGTTACTGCTGTTTCTTCAATGATATCTAATGCAATGGAGCCAGAGAAACGATCATCAACATCTTGCACTGTTAGTTTGGATGGATCAGAGAATTGTAATTAGGATAAATAAATGAATCTCAAATCTTTTAGTATTTTAAGAAAAAATATATATGCAGTTTTTTTTACTTTATTCTTTTTTATAGTTGGGTTGTCTATTTTATCGGGATTTTTGGTCCCTTATGATGAACTTCCAAACGAAAGTCTTATGACATGGGAACATGGTTTGTTGTTTTCTGGAGGTGCTAAGGATGACCTAAATTTCAAGTCTTTGGCTGGGAAGGAATATAGTGTTTGTAATAAACTATGGATTGATCTTGAACCAATACATAATGCTATTGCCAACTCTGAAGGCTCAAAAATTGAAACTGAAGTAAAGATAGAAACAAATAATACTAGTAATTCATGCTTAACAGTATACGAATTAAAAAGTAATGATGCGGTTTTCTATTCGATTGAAGATGTAAAAAAATATAAAGCATATGTAAAATATTTTTTTATGACAATAGCTTTTATATTTTTAATAGTGGCTGGTAACCTATTTTTGCAACTTAAAAAAGTAATTAAGGCCTCTAATAATATAAAAGCTACGTGATACAAGAAACATTTTATCAATTATTATTGCAACACTACTTTTAATCCTAAGCCCCTTATGAGGAAATCTCGCAAGAAGGATTAATGGGGTCGGTGACGAATTAATAATGTTATCGGCCTTATTATTAAAATTGGCTATACTTGGCTTTTTAGTCGAAAGGATTCGATATGCCGAGAAAACCAAGGATGTTTCAACCGAGCTTACCTTGTCATGTGATTCAACGAGGTAATAATCGTCAAGTTTGTTTTTTCTCTGATCAAGATGATTTGTTTTATTTATCTTGTTTAGCGAGTAGTTGTGAAACGCACAAAGTAAATTTACATGCTTTTGTTTTAATGACTAATCATGTTCATTTACTCATGACTCCGAGTACAGTCTGCGGTATATCTAAAGTAATGCAATCGATTGGACGCAGATATGTTCAGTATATAAATAGGCGGTTTAATCGTTCAGGAACCTTATTTGAGGGGCGATTTAAAGCAAGTTTGATCCAAGCTGATGAATATTTACTTGCATGTATGCGATACATAGAACTTAACCCTGTTAGAGCTAATATGGTTGCTGACCCTGCGAGTTACAAATGGTCAAGTTATCGTATTAACATCGGCATTTCGCCAAGAAAACTATTAACACCGCACCCTGTCTATTTAGCATTGTCTAATGCACAAGTTGATATCCATCGTAAGTATCAAGCTCTGTTTTCAGAGAGTTTCCCTGATAAAATAGCTAACCAGTTTACCCAAGCGGCTTTATGTTCGATGCCAGTTGGTAACTCACGCTTTACTGAAGAGATTGAAAAAGCTTTAGGTTATTCTATTGGTAAGATAAAAAGAGGCAGACCGGCAAAGTTTATCTAAAGCTTAATCGTCACCGACCCCTT
>Ga0209395_1007893_pt1 | contig 11039 bp, 8 predicted proteins | sample GOMGulsemesocosm_3_FD_184635 | JGI IMG/M metagenome (GOLD analysis project Ga0209395, IMG submission 184635) | Methane-oxidizing microbial communities from mesocosms in the Gulf of Mexico - GOM9D Gulf of Mexico (SPAdes) (version 2) | ecosystem: Environmental > Aquatic > Marine > Cold seeps... | reverse complement strand
CATTATCTAATAAACACATAAGCTCATCGTTATCAAAACGACCTTCAAATATATCCCAGGCGTGCACCTGACATTCAATCACCTTTACGTCTTCTACGGTGCTAATACCTGAGATCACTTCTCGAGCAAGAGCCTGAGTTGAACCAGACTCCGAAAAATACACGACACTGCAATTATGGTCAAATAAAACCTCTCACGCTATCCATATTGATTAACCTATCCCTATTCTATATTGCCACAAATAGTAACAGTCTTTACGTTAAGGTATATACCTAAACAGCGAGAATATAACTAAAACATGACTAAAATAGAACTTTTACTGATTAATAAGTATAAAAAAAGGCCTGTAAAAACAGACCTTTCTATCAGAATAATCGTGACGGTTATTTTATAACTTAGCAATCATGAGCATGCCGTCGCCGATCGGGAGCAGCGTTGACCGTACTCTCGAATCTGCTGCTAGTTTATCGTTAAGCTGTCTCAGCGCGGTAATATCTTCATCAATACGTTCTGGTTTAGCGACAGAACCTTTCCATAATACGTTATCAATGATAATGGTCCCGCCAGGTTTAAGCAGTTGATACGCTTTTTCAAAATAGCTATCGTAGCTTATTTTATCGGCATCAATAAAGGCCATATCAAATGTACTTATACTCCCACTATCAATAAGATTGGACAAGGTCTGCTTGGCATTTCCCAATCGAAGTGAAATCTTGTGGTCGATACCCGCCTTGATCCAGAACTCTTTAGCTATAGCAGTCCATTCTTCACTTATATCACACGCAACAATACAAGCATCATCCGGAATAGAACGAGCCATAACAGTAGAGCTGTAGCCCGTAAACACTCCAATTTCGAGTATCTTTTTAGGCTTAATAAGCGCTAGTAAAGTACGGAAAAACTGAGCCTGATCTGGTGATATCATCATACGCCGACCCGTTTTCTGATAGGTAATCTCTCGTAACTCTTGTAGTAGCTCGTCATCCTTGTTGTTATGCTTACTGATGTATTGATTGAGCTGTTCGTCAAATTTCAAATATTTCATTGTTGGTTTCCATATACTTCTGTGAATAGTTTTTTTGCTGTTTTCAGCGTATTAATACCAAGATTGGTATGTGCGATTGGGATCATAGATATTCTTTTATTTTTACCTGCGGGTGTTGCGGCAATCGCAGTAATCCCAAAGAAACGGTCACGACCAGCTTGCCCTTTACCAGCAAGTGCCTTATCCACTGTGATGAGTAAATCAGGATTAGAAATGATGACAGATTCAGGTGTCATCGGTTTCATCCCCTCAAAACCAGCCGCGTTGACAATGCCAGCCATTGCTAATAAACGGTCAATCGAGGTATTTTCTCCAGCAATCAGTAAACTATCTTTACCGAACAAAAAGAGTGCTTTTTGCGGCGTATTAATCATCTGTTTTAGACTAGTTAATTCGGTTGATTCCTTTTCTAATCGCGCGATAAGCTCAGCACCTTGCTCCTTTTTATCAAGGGCTAACGCGATTAAATTGATCTGTTGTTGAAGATCAGCGAGAGTAATTGCCTGCTTGAGAATCAAGGTTCCAACACTCGCTTGTTCTAACTGACTGTTAAGTTTTCGATTCAAATATTTATCATCACTAATAAACAACGTCGGACCAAGTGACAGAATACCTTCGATAGAGAGGTGACTCGGGTGGCCTAAGACAGCAATAGCCTTTGCCCGTTCCGGCGAGGTACTGGTTTTATCAGCACCGACAACTTGCTCACCAGCACCAAGCGCAAAAACAATCTCGGTGATATGATTACCTGAAATGATAATACGCTCGTCAGCATAGGCTATCTGGGCAGACAGAAGCTGCAAAGCGAGTAATAGCATGCTGAATAACTTTAGATTTTTCATTTATGTTTCCTATAAAGGCCTTCGCTATCTTAGCAAGGCCTGATTAATTAAAAGTTATAAGAGAGATCGATATTTATACTTCGGCCTTCTTCATAGTATTCCGCTTTGCTATCAGCCCGGCTGTCATTTTGCAGCGCATAAGCTTCGTCGAATAGATTCGTAACAGACATAGACAGGGTCATATCCTGAAGTTGGGCGGGAATATACTCAGCGTACAAATCGACAGTTGTCCATGCAGGAACACTTTGGCGCTCATCTTCAGGAATAGTCTCTAGATCACCATTATTATCAATTTGGGTTGTTGGTACACGGTGACGCTTAAGTGCGTGAGTTGCTTTACCGCTAAGACGCCATTCGTCACTGAGTTGATTTTCAATACTGACAACAAATTTATCAGAGGGCATATCTGACAAATACTCTGCTGTTTTTAGGTCTTCACCTATTGTCATGCCATAAGATGCCGAGGCATCCCAGTTTTTATAACTATATTGAGTTAGAATTTCACCGCCACGGAGTCGAATCTCATCTCGGTTGACTTTGACCCCATCCTTATACGCCGGATCGGTGTAGTCAGTGCCAATATAGTCTTTGATATCATTTTGGAAAATATTGATCTTAACTAATAGGCTATCATCATGTGCAATAACGGAGTTTTGATTGAAGGTAGCTCCGAACTCTTTATTCTTCGAACGTTCAGATTTTAGATTCGGATCAGGCTTAAACCCCCGTCCAGATGTAAATAGCTCGGATAAACCAGGTGGTGTTAATGCTTCATCATAGGCTGCAAACAAGCTTAATTGTTTGTTAATTTCTTGGTTAAGGCGTAATCCTGTAGACCATTGATTTTCTGTACGTCCATCACGTAATAACGGTTCACCTTCGAATTCAGCATTACTTGATTCGATATAGAACTCATCGTAGCGGATGCTTGGTATGAGAGTAAAACCATTTCCCAAGATCACCTGAGCACTAATCCAGCTTGCTAGCTGATGCGATTTCGCTGAAGGTTCGCTTTCCACCGATTCATCGACCCAAGAACTGCCTTCAAGCGTAGCGATATCGCCTTTATGGGTAGTAAAATGCCCCGATAGCCCGTAGTTGAGTAACGTTTCCTCAACCCCCCCCCTTAGCAAACTGTTATTGGTAAGCATAAAGCCATAAGAATCATCAGTTATTTTCTGTGTATCTGAAGCGGTAGCTTTGGTTTCGTCAGTGTATTCGAGCGTGTATGAATCGATTTGATTGATATATATATTGGCATTGAAATCTAAAAAATCGCTATTCGCTCCTTCGTTGCTATAATTTAACACCGCACTAGTATAATCACGCGTGTTGTAACCGTAATCTTGGCGAACCTGATCCCACTCAGAGTTATCCAAATAGACACTTAGCCCAATATATTCAGAAGGTGATAAATCATATCCTGATTTAAATAGATAAGACTGATTTTCTCCGCCCGTTTTATAATAGCTATCTTTACCATCAGGTTGATAACCACCACCAATACTGTATGGATCATGTGAACTATCTGAAGCAGAAAGCAACCAGTCAAAGCCGTTGTTCACCCCATAAATAGTAGCAGACAGATCTTGTTGATTATTGTTGCTTCGGAAACCGCTACTAATTAATGAACCAAATGACGAGTCTGGTTTAAGCAGATCGTAAGCAGATATAAACTCTAGTTTAACAGCACCAGCAGCGGCACCAGATGAAGTACCATTGGTAACGCTAGCACTTTTTAGATAACTGGGATTGATCGCCCAGCTGCCTTTTTTTGAATGCGAATAACTCTGCCTTGCACCATCAATTGTAACGTTTGCGTGGGCTTGGTCCAAACCTCGAATAGAGATACTTTTTACATTTCCACTTGGTCCACCTGTTACTTCAACATTAGGAGAATATTTGAATACATCAGTTACCGTTTGCGCATTGATACTACGAATTTCATCTTGAAGAATTACGTCGTTAGACTGAGTCGTATCTGACTCACTATCAATACTAGAGGTAATAACCGTAACATTATCTAAGTTTAAAAATGGTGTATCGGTTTTTGCTTGAACAGCACTACAGAACAAGGCTGTGCAAACTGCGAATGAAACTTTACTTCTTTGCATTATGCTTTCCCACTCGATTTAATTGATAATGATTATCACTATCATTATTATCTTTAGTGGATGTTAATTGTATCGATGTGAAATAAATGTGAAGATAAATAGCGGGGGAAATGCTCAAATGTAATAAAATCGGTGACGTTTGATATAATCAGGTGATATATATCACCTGATGTAACAGCGCAAAGATATTATTTTCACTGTTCAACAGGCATAAAAAAAGGCCTGTAAAAACAGACCTTTCTATCAATAATAACTGAAGCTATTATTTTTTGCTCTTATAATGCGACATCATACGACGACGTTTTTTCTGTTGCGATAGTGATAAGTTATTTTTCTTATCTGCAAACGGGTTTTCACCGTCACGGAACTCAACTTTAATCGGCGTGCCCATAATTTTTAACGAGCGGCGGAAATAGTTGATTAAGTAACGACGGTATGAATCCGCTAATTTTGATACTTGGTTACCATGTACAACGATCAGTGGTGGATTGTAACCACCCGCATGCGCATAACGTAACTTAACACGACGACCAGCGTGCATTGGCGGTTGATGATCATCAACAGCCATACGTACGATACGCGTTAGCATAGACGTTGATACACGCTTAGTTGATGAATCAAATGCTTCTGTAATCGATTCAAATAAGTTACCAACACCAGTACCGTGCAAAGCAGAGATGAAATGGATACGTGCAAAATCAATAAAGCCTAAGCGACGATCTAATTCAGATTTAATGCGATCTTTCACATCTGAATCTAAACCATCCCACTTGTTCACTGCAATCACAATTGAACGACCAGAGTTAATCGCAAAACCTAATAATGTTAGATCCTGTGCAGTAACACCAACACGTGCATCAAATACCATTAATACTACGTTCGCATCATCAATGGCTTGCAGCGCTTTAACAATCGAGAATTTCTCAACGGCTTCATTGATATTTTTACGACGACGTACACCGGCTGTATCGATAAGCATGTAGTTACGACCATCACGCTCCATCGGAATGTAGATGCTGTCACGGGTAGTGCCCGGCATATCATAAACAACAACACGCTCTTCACCTAAGATACGGTTAACCAATGTTGATTTACCTACGTTAGGACAACCAATCATTGCTAGTTTGATAGGTAAACGCGCGTAATCTTCAGCTGTTTGCTCATCTTCCTCTTCTTCTTCTGGTAATAACTCACCATCAATGAAAGGGTCAGCGTCAGAGAATTCTTCCTCATCTTCAACATCAGCAACTTCAACATGCGCTAAAGCTTCTTCAATTAGAATGTTGGTACCACGTCCTTGCGATGCTGCAATTTGGTAAATATCACCAAGTGCAAGCGCATAGAATTCAGCAACAGCAACATCGCCATCAAGGCCATCTACTTTATTGGCAACAAGAAATACTTTCTTCTCTTGCTTACGTAAATGATCAGCAATTGCTTGGTCAGAAACCGTTAAGCCTGCACGTGCATCCACTAAAAATAATACGGCATCAGCCTCTTCAATCGCAAGTAACGACTGATCAGCCATTTTTGCATCAATCCCTTCTTCATCACCATTAATACCACCGGTATCAACTACGATGAACTCACGACCAGCTAAGTTAGCCTGTCCATATTTACGGTCACGAGTTAACCCTGGGAAATCGGCAACAAGTGCGTCCCGGGTACGAGTTAAGCGGTTGAACAATGTTGATTTACCAACATTAGGGCGTCCAACCAATGCAATTACAGGGGTCATATATAACCTCAGCCTCAATACGGCTCTAGTAAAATAAAGTCACTTATTTAAAAGGACAAAATGCGCCTCTCGGCGCAATAAATTAGGTTGATGATATTCTATCTAATCGGTTAAATTGGTTTTTTTACCGCAACCAAGTCACCGCTACGACTTTGAACATAAAGATATTCATCTGAGTTCAAGGCCTTAGAAAATAATCCATCACTATCAATTAACTGTTGTGCAACTAACTTACCGGTTTTACGGTCTAGCCAGTGCAGGTAACCTTCTTTGTCGCCGACAACAATATTATCGCCCGAGACAATGGGTGCTGTAACACCACGTAACGCTAAACGATTCTGCGACCATAAGGTCAAACCATTACGGCGGTCGATTGCATGAATACGACCTTCAGTATCGGTTAAAAACAGTTCAAATCCGGCAACTGTAAGATCTTTTACCGATGCATATGCTCGCTTCCAAAGTACCTTACCAGAACGTAGTTCAATCGCCATTAACTCACCGTTAAACGCAGAGGTATATACCTCAGTGCCACGAGCAACCGCTTGGCCATTAACATCAACTAAACGGTCAATGTCATTTGCGCCTTTTGGTTTAGCAACATTCACTTCCCAGATCAATCGACCATTAGCGAGAAAGACTGCGGCTAGTTTACCATCACTGCGACCATAAATCGCTGCTCCATTGGTGGTGATTGGCGAATTATTACCACGTAAAGTCAAAGCCGGTAATTCTGAGTTTTGGATCCAGCGCTGTTCACCAGTCTGAACGTCAAAACCAATCAAGCTACCACTACCAGTCTGGATGATAACAAGACCTTCATCAACCACAGGGCTGGCGATCACTTCACCGTCAGTTTCAACTTGCCAGAGTACTTCGCCCGTTTCATCGTTTAATGCAAACAACACTGCATTTTCACTACCGACAAAGACCATGCCATAACCAGCAGCAATGCCACCAGAAAGCAGCGCATTATCACTGTCGTCAAAACGGTTAAAAACGTCTTGCTTAGATAAATCTTGAGCCCAAATTTCATCACCTGAAATAGGGTCTAGCGCTTTAACTAAACCAGCACGGCTTGCGGCAAAAAGTTGCTCATTTGCAAGTAAAGTTCGCGTCTGTGAGTAATACTCACCAACACCCGAACCTATGCTCTTACGCCACTCTACTTCTGGCGTAAATTCAGCTTGGATCACAGGCAGTGGTGAATACACGTCCTCATCATCGCTAAATAAAGAGCACCCTTGTAAAAAAACTGAAAGAACCGCAGCTGTTGTTAGTGTTCTCAGCTTATTGGTCATTCAGCTCTCCCGCGATTGCAGCATCAAGATCATCTGCAACGTCGGCAATAGCAAGGTCATCAAGTTTTAATTGTAGCAACTGAGTATTAGCACCAATACCAGTTAGTGCTGTTTCATAAGCACTACGCGCCGCATTTAAATCGCCTTGCTGGACATAGATATCGCCTTGTACTTCTGCTTTCTTACTTGCAAATGTATCAAGTGTTACTTTACCTAGTGTCGCCAGTGCAGCATCAAAATTTTCTAGCTGTGCTTGAACTCGTGCTAGACGAATATTAGCAATCGGTAAGATACTTGCTTGGCTACTGTTTGTTGCTACCCAGCTAAGTTGCTTTTCTGCTTCAACAAAATCTTGTTTTTTAACTGCTTCAGCAGCCAATTGCAACGCAGTTAATGTTGCATAAGCATTACCGCTGTTTGCATCAATAAACGTCTGAGTTGTCGCTTTCGCTGCAAGTCCATTTTCAGATAATTCAGTTACAACAGTATCATAAGCAGCTGATAGTTCTTCTTGTGCTGTTAACTGGCTGTCATTGTAATAACGAAAACCAACTAAGCCTGCTAGGCCTAATACAGTACCAAAAATAACCGCGTTACCATTAGATTTCCACCATGATTTCAGCGCTTCAACTTGTTGTTCTTCAGTAGCGTAACCTTCCACGTCTCACCCTTAATTTTTAAACACAATTAAACAGTATTGCTTACTTGTTGCTTTACTTGTTTAATAACGTTGTTAATTTATTTACTAACTCAGTTACTGCGATAGTTTGCTGATCTGTTTTACCAGTCAGATCTTTCACCGTAACCTGTTTGTTTTCGATTTCATCGCCACCCAAAATAAGTGCTACTTTAGCGCCATTTTGATCAGCTCGTTTAAGTTGTTTCTTGAAGTTACCGCCGCCATTATGCATCATTACTTTTGCAGTAGGCATTTGGTCACGTAACTGTTCAGCAAGTAACATACCGTGCACATCAGCGCCTTCGCCTAATGCCGCGATATAAACATCTACAGCGCCAGCAATGTCCGCTGTCAGCTCTAATGTTTCTAATAATAATACCAGACGCTCAATACCCAATGCGAAACCAACCGCAGGTGTCGCTTTGCCACCAAGTTGTTCAACTAGGCCATCGTAACGACCGCCACCACACACAGTACCTTGTGCGCCTAGGCTTTCTGTTACCCACTCAAATACAGTGTAGTTATAATAATCTAGACCACGAACTAAACGATCATTAATCTGATATTTAACACCAGCGCTATCTAACATCTTACATAGACCATCAAAATGCGCTTTAGTTTCTTCACCGTAATAATCAGCTAAACTTGGTGCATCGCTAAGCAATGCTTGCACGTTTGGATTCTTGCTGTCTAATACACGTAATGGGTTAGTGTACATACGACGCTGGCTTTCTTCGTCAAGGTCTTCTTTAAAGCCTTCTAGGAAACTAATTAGTGCTTCTTTATGCGCACTACGCTCTTCAGAAGAACCCAGTGAGTTCAGTTGCAATGTCACGTGTTGATCAATACCCAGCAGTTTCCACAGACGCGCTGTTAATAAAATAACTTCCGCATCCGTATCAGCGCCTTTTAGACCAAAAATTTCTACACCAAATTGGTGGAATTGACGGTAACGACCTTTTTGTGGACGCTCATGACGGAACATAGGTCCTATGTACCACATACGACGTTCTTGGTTGTACAACAAACCATTTTGAATGCCAGCACGTACTGTTGAAGCTGTGCCTTCAGGGCGTAACGTTAGGCTGTCACCGTTACGGTCATCAAACGTATACATTTCTTTTTCAACAACGTCTGTTACTTCACCGATCGCACGCTTGAATAAATGCGTAGATTCAACGATTGGCATACGAATTTCAGAGTAGCCATAGGCTGCAACAGTATCACGTAATACTGATTCTACTTTTTGCCATACCGGCGTTTGTTCTGGTAAGCAATCATTCATGCCACGAATTGCTTGGATTGGTTTAGCCACGGTCACTCTCGAAAATTAAAAAAGACATATAACCCCAGATTATAAGGAGTTTCTACGTCGAGGTAAAATATTCAAAGGTGTTAGTAGGATATTTATCCTAATTTCAACACCTTTACTGGTAAAATTACGATTTTGCGTCAGTTACTATGATATTTTCAGGTGCCATCATCGCCGCTTTAGCGCGAATTTTAGCCTCAAGCTGATCTATCATGTCGTTATTATCAAAACGTTCTTTCTGACGTTTGCCATCAAGGTAATAGCCACTCTTATTACTGCCGCCGGTTACACCGATTTGTGACACTTCAGCTTCACCTGGGCCGTTTACCACACAACCTATGATAGATACGTCCATTGGGGTAATAATATCTTCCAAACGCTCTTCTAACGCATTTACCGTGCTGATCACATCAAACTCTTGGCGTGAGCAAGTCGGACAAGCAATAAAATTGATACCACGACTACGAATACGTAATGATTTGAGAATATCAAAACCAACACGGATTTCTTCTACTGGATCCGCTGCAAGTGAAATACGTAAGGTATCACCGATACCTTCAGCCAATAACATACCTAGACCCACTGATGACTTAACTGCACCACTTCTGAAACCGCCAGCTTCGGTAATACCTAAATGTAGCGGTTGTTCAATCTTCTTCGCGAGTTGGCGATAAGATTCAACAGCAAGAAATACATCTGATGCTTTTACGCTGACTTTAAATTGATCGAAATTCAAGCGGTCAAGAATATCAACGTGACGCATTGCCGATTCAACCAGTGCCGCTGGCGTTGGTTCACCGTACTTCTCTTGAATTTCACGCTCTAATGAACCACCGTTGACACCAATACGGATAGGAATATTCAAATCTTTAGCGCAATCAACCACAGAGCGAATGCGGCTTTCATTGCCGATATTACCGGGATTGATACGCAAGCAATCCACACCGTACTCAGCTACTTTAAGCGCAATACGATAATCAAAGTGGATATCAGCCACTAATGGCACATCAACTTGTTGTTTAATTTGTTTGAATGCTTCAGCCGCATCCATTGTCGGTACGGAAACACGCACAATATCAGCACCTACGGCTTCTAATGCTTTGATCTGAGCAACCGTCGCTGCCACATCCGTCGTCAAGGTATTTGTCATTGACTGTACTGCAATCGGCGCATTGCCACCGACAGGTACGTTACCAACCATGATCTGTTTTGATTGGCGGCGAATAATTGGACTTTCCTGATGCATATTTATAACTCGTTAATTAAGCTTCAAAAGGTAATTTAAATTTAGCAAGTCGACCTTGTCTAAAGGTTGATAAATCAACTGGCTCACCGGCATAACTCATTGTTACTTGCTCTGGTGCGCCAAGTTTAATTGATAATGGTGCTAAACCTTGTAATTGAATTGTCTGACCGGCTTTTCTCACCCCCGTCGATAGTGTTTTTCCGTTCTTATCTTTAACTTGTACCCAACAATCACCCGCGAATGTCAGTACCAATGACTGCGCAACAACAGCTGGCTTATTATCAGCGATATTTGCAACCACAGGCAGGGTAATCGTAGGTGGTTCTGCGACGATAGGCTGTGTCAGCATTTCCGCCGGAACGTCCTCCGATGGTGGCGGAGCGATAACATCCGGAATCTGCACAGCAGTACTTTCAAGTTCAGCACTCGCAAGCTCAGAATTCTCTTGTTCAGAACTCTTTAGTTCAGTGTCATCAGCAACAATAGAAGAGGCTTGTTCCTCAACAACCGTTACAGAACCAACGACTTCTGGAGAATCTACTGTCACTACCGCTTCTGTGGAGATAGGCTCTGGTACCACAACGTCAACGTCATCTCCACGCAATCCCCAAATTAAAAATACAACAAGCATAAAACCAATAATACCGTAACTAACCAGCATTAAACGGTTATCGTGTGCTTCCAATTTAGTTCGACGGGAAAAACTCTGCAATTCAGCTTGTTGTTCACATGCTACATTTTGGCAGTCATAAGCGGCAATAA
>Ga0209395_1007892_pt1 | contig 11039 bp, 11 predicted proteins | sample GOMGulsemesocosm_3_FD_184635 | JGI IMG/M metagenome (GOLD analysis project Ga0209395, IMG submission 184635) | Methane-oxidizing microbial communities from mesocosms in the Gulf of Mexico - GOM9D Gulf of Mexico (SPAdes) (version 2) | ecosystem: Environmental > Aquatic > Marine > Cold seeps... | reverse complement strand
TCAGGGCTTTAAGCTGGTGAAAAAAGCCCCTTTTCAGTAGAATTACGCCTTCCTAAATATCCAGCTCTCGCCCAGAGGTTTTATCACATCATGCTTGAATTGCGCGGTGCACCAGCCCTTTCGCCTTTCCGTCTAACCAAACTACTTGAACAGCTTCAGGCCCGTGTGCCTCAGGTCAGCGGTGTCTACGCCGAATTTGTTCATTTGGCGGATGTCGATGGTGACCTATCAACCTCTGAATTAGATGTTTTAAAGCAACTGCTGACCTATGGGCCAAAACTCGCTGCTGAGCAGCCTGAAGGTGACGTGTTTGTCGTGGTGCCACGTTTTGGCACGATTTCGCCATGGTCCAGTAAAGCGACTGATATCGCCCATAACTGTGGATTGCAGAAGATCAAACGGGTTGAGCGTGGAGTTGTTTATTACGTCGCAGGCTCACTTGATGACGCTGCGCGTCAAACGGTGCTGGATGCTGTGCATGACCGTATGACCGAAGCGGTGCTGGCGGATGTTAAAGATGCCGAGCAATTATTTCAGCGTGCTGAGCCTAAACCTTTGGAGGCTGTTGATATTCTGGTCGGCGGTCGTGAAGCGTTGGCAGAAGCCAACCAACGTCTGGGTTTGGCGTTGGCGGATGACGAAATTGATTACCTGATGGAAAACTTTACAGAGATGGGCCGTAATCCCAACGATGTGGAGTTGATGATGTTTGCACAGGCCAACTCCGAGCATTGTCGTCACAAAATCTTTAATGCCGATTGGACCATTGATGGTGAAGCGCAGGATAAATCGCTGTTTGCCATGATTCGTAATACCACCAACCTAAGCGGTGAAGGCGTGTTATCTGCCTATAGCGATAACTCTGCGGTGATTGCCGGCTCACGTGCCGGTCGCTTCTTCCCTAATCCAGAAAGCAAAGAATACGGCGCTAACGACGAAGATATCCATATTCTGATGAAAGTGGAAACTCATAACCACCCGACGGCGATTGCGCCGTTTCCGGGTGCAGCGACGGGTTCTGGCGGTGAGATTCGCGATGAAGGTGCGACGGGTCAGGGCGCCAAGCCTAAAGCAGGCCTGACCGGTTTCTCTGTATCTAACCTGAACATTCCTGGCTTTGAACAGCCATGGGAAGGCGATTACGGCAAGCCTGATCGTATCGTTTCAGCGCTCGATATCATGACCGAAGGCCCCTTGGGAGGCGCGGCATTCAACAACGAATTTGGTCGTCCTAACCTGTGTGGTTATTTCCGTACCTACGAAGAAAATGTACCCGGTGCCGCCGGTGATGAAATGCGCGGTTACCACAAGCCGATCATGATTGCCGGTGGTCTGGGTAATATCCGTGATTCACATGTGCTGAAGAGCGGCATTCCTGCCGGAACCCGTTTGGTGTTGTTGGGCGGCCCTGCAATGCTAATTGGTTTGGGCGGCGGTGCTGCGTCCTCCATGGCGTCGGGCAGCAGTAGCGAAGATTTGGATTTTGCTTCCGTGCAGCGTGAAAACCCTGAAATGGAACGCCGCTGTCAGGAAGTGATCGACCAATGCTGGCAGTTGGGTGATGAAAATCCGATTGCCTTTATCCATGATATTGGTGCCGGCGGTTTATCCAACGCGTTCCCTGAGCTGGTTTCAGATTGTGACAAGGGCGGTGTTATGCAGCTGCGTAACGTACCGAATGATGAGCCGGGCATGTCGCCGTTGGAAATCTGGTGCAACGAATCGCAGGAACGTTATTCGCTGGCGGTTAAGCCTGAAGACTGGGATCGTTTTGAAGCGATCTGTCAACGTGAGCGCTGCCTGTATGCCGACATTGGCGTGGCGACTGAAGAACAATCAGTGGTGGTTGAAGATGACCACTTTGGCAATAAAGCCGTTGATATGCCGTTGAGCGTATTATTGGGAAAACCACCTAAAATGCAACGTAGCTTCGAACGTACGAGCTTTGAAAAAGCCGAGTTTGATACCAGCGCGATTGATCTGGCAGAAGCGGCTGAACGTGTATTGAAATTGCCAACCGTTGCTAGCAAAAGCTTCCTGATTACCATTGGAGATCGTTCGATTACCGGTATGGTGGCTCGTGATCAGTTCGTTGGTCCTTGGCAGGTGCCTGTGGCAAATGCCGCGGTCACGATCAGTGCCTACGATACTTACCATGGTGAAGCGATGTCCATGGGCGAACGCACACCGGTTGCCTTGATTGATTCGCCAGCCTCTGGCCGTTTGTCGATTGGTGAAGCGATTACCAACATCGCCAGCGCCCATATTGGCGACATCGGTAATATTAAGCTGTCCGCTAACTGGATGGCCGCTGCCGGTCACCCGGGCGAAGACGAAAATCTTTTTGAAACCGTAAAAACTGTTGGTATGGAATTATGCCCGGCGCTGGGTATTGCTGTGCCCGTGGGCAAGGACTCCATGTCTATGCGCACGCAGTGGGATGATGCTGGCGAAGATAAGAGCGTGACGGCACCGCTGTCGTTGATCATCAGTGCCTTTGCACCGGTAGTAGATGTGCGTAATACCGTTACGCCGCAATTAAAAACGGATCAGGGCGCGACGGATTTAATCCTGATTGACTTGGGCCGTGGTCAAAATCGCATGGGTGGTTCGGCGCTGGCGCAGGTATTTAAGAAAATTGGTAATGAGTCGGCCGACGTTGATGACGCCGAAGACCTGAAAGCCTTCTTCTCGGTAATTCAGGGTTTGATTCATGATGAATTATTGCTGGCTTACCATGATCGTTCCGACGGTGGTTTGTTTGCGACGCTGAGCGAAATGGCCTTTGCCGGTCACACCGGTATCACTATTACCGCCGATATTTTGGCCGACACCAAAGCTGATTTAATCGATGCGCTGTTCGCTGAAGAGCTGGGTGCTGTCATTCAGGTTTGTCAGGGCGATACTGAGCAGGTGTTGGCGCAATTGAGTGCCGCGGGCTTAGGCGATTGCACTCAGGTAGTTGGTGCGCTCAACGAAGATGATCGCATTGTTTTCGAACATGATGGCGACACCGTACTGGATTTGAAACGTATCAATGCGCAGCGCTGGTGGACCGAAACCAGTTATCGTATGCAGGCGCGTCGTGATAACCCAGATTGCGCGCAGCAGGAATTTGATAACCTGCTGGATGCTGAAGATCCAGGTTTGTACGCAGAGCTGAGCTACGATGTGAATGACGACGTGGCTGCTGCATTGGTTGCTGCTGGTGAGCGTCCTCGCGTTGCTATTGTGCGTGAGCAGGGCGTTAATGGTCAGGTTGAAATGGCGGCGGCTTTCGACCGTGCAGGTTTCGCTGCGGTTGATGTACACATGAGCGATATTCTGTCTGGTCGTACCACGCTGGATGGTTTCCGAGGACTGGTGGCCTGTGGAGGCTTCTCCTACGGTGATGTATTAGGCGCCGGTGAAGGCTGGGCTAAATCCATTCTGTTTAATGCGAAGGCACGCAGTCAGTTCCAGGCTTTCTTCGAACGTGAAGATACGTTCGCGTTGGGTATTTGTAACGGTTGTCAGATGCTGTCCAACTTGCATGAATTGATTCCGGGCACTGAGCACTGGCCGCATTTTGTGCGTAATGAATCTGAGCAGTTTGAAGCCCGTGTGGCGATGGTGGAAGTACAGGAATCACCGTCAATTCTGCTCAAAGGCATGGCCGGTTCACGTATGCCGATTGCTATCGCGCATGGTGAAGGACGCGCCGAGTTTGCTGACGCTTCGGATTTACAATTACTGGCTGAAAATGCTGGTGTGGCGTTACGCTACGTTGATAACTACGGCAAAGTGACGCAAAGCTATCCGCAAAACCCTAACGGTTCACCAGCAGGCTTGAGTGGTATCACCAGCCGTGACGGCCGCGTCACATTGATGATGCCACACCCGGAGCGAGTGTTCCGCGCGGTGCAGAACTCCTGGTATCCCGCTGAATGGAATGAAGATGCAGCGTGGATGCGTATGTTCCGTAATGCGCGGGTGTGGGTCGGTTAGAAAACCCCAAGTGTCATTCCGAACGAAAGAGAGGAATCTGACGGCTGATGCGGAAAGATTTCTCGCCGGGCTCGAAATGACGCAGTGTAAAGTTAAAGGCATTAGCGTGAACGTCTTACTCTGTTATTCCGGGGAAAGGCTGAATCCATCAGCTTTGATTGGCTATACGTATGGGGCAGGGTCGGGGTCCGGCATGACGGGACTAATGTTGAATGTTAACCCCCATTAAGCGCGCTCTGCTGGTTATTGCGGGTGTCCTTTCTTTGATAGTGGGCGTTATAGGTGCTTTTGTACCCTTGCTCCCTACTGTGCCGCTGGTTCTTCTGGCGGCTTTCTGTTTTGCACGCTCCTCAGAGCGCATGCATCAATGGATGATTCATCATCGTTATTTCGGCTCGATAATCGAAAATTTTGAGGCGGGTAAAGGCATACCTAAAAAAGTGAAGTACCGCACCATCGGAATTCTCTGGGTTAGCATGAGTATTTCTTGCTGGATGGTCGCTAAACTTTGGCTGTGTGTGATGCTGGTTACAATTGGTATTGGGGTGAGTATTTATCTGCTACGACTGCCGGAATACAATAATCAGCAGCATTAACCGTGTGAGGATGACTTGCTTGAGCATGTGAAGTGCCGATCGTTAAAGATCAGTTGTTTTTGTCGTACTTAAACTTCATGTAGGTGATACCGGGTGTCATCACCAGACGCCAAGCCAGCTCAACATCGTCGGAAAAGCCATCATCGTATTGGCGGAGTGTGAGGATCAAACACTCAAGCCACTGATCGTAAAATTCGGGTTTTATATCCAGGTTTTTGTGGTTGTGTCTTTCGGCAATGCTGCGGATAGCATCATCGGCCTGACCGCTGGCATAAAAGGCAAACAGACTGTAAAAGGATTTTTTCAGCATACTTTGCTGAACTGTCATATCGGTATTGGCAAAGCGCTTGGCGATTTCCTCGTCGATATCGAGAAACTCGGCATAGAAGGCATCAAAAAAGCTGACGCCATTTTTGGAGTCACTTATGACGCGTTTGTAGCTAGTATCAAATATTTCTTCAAAACCCATGCGGTTACTTCCTGGAGTAGGCGGGAATTCTTAAGCGGTCGGGTTAATCTTTCATAAGCTAAGAATATGTTTTTGTGACAGGGCGGCATTGATTCCTGTCAATTGGCGTTATTTAAGTCGTGCTTTTATCCGCTTCTGGAAAAGTTTGTAATAGCGCTTTATAGCGAGGGGGTTGCTAGTGATAAGGGCTACGTCGCTTAGTGCCGCTGATCCTTGTCTTTGCCGGGTTTCTCTTCTGAAAATGCAAAACAAGCGGGTGTATTTCCGGCCTTAGCGAAAGAAATACCAGAAAACCCTCAGTTATTTCGATAACTGTTTAATGGGATCCTGAGCCAGCTCAATCAAATGTCCATCTGGATCGCGAACATAGGCGGTGCGCTGACCCCAAAGGCGGTCGGTGGGGGCAATTACCTCAGGCGCACCGCTTTCGCGTAATTCGCGGAAAGCCTCATCGACATCATCAACTTTAAAACCCAACTCAAACCCTGGCGCATCGCCAGTGGGAGTTTTTAACACCATGCCTAAGGTTGTCGACATGGCTTCTCGGGTAAACAACGCAAGCCGGGTTGCGCCGGTTTCCAGCTGGGCGAAGGCTTCGGCGCGATGCTTGAGCTCAATGCCAAGAACTTCAGTATAAAAAGCCAAAGAGCGGTCGAGGTCTTCCACGATGAGCACGATGTAATCGGGGCTACGTAACTCCATAACAGCTCCTTACAAAACAACCAGTTTCAGCCTTTGGACAGGTGCTGGCTGAGACCTGCTTTCACTTCATCTGACAACGGCACAACCTTAGGCGGCCAAATTTCAACCAGTTCACCTGTCGCATCAAACAGGTATTTATGGAAATTCCACTTGGGTTTTGCCGCGCTGCCAAGTTCTTCCAGCATCGCGTGGTAGAGCGGATGCGCTTCATCGCCGAGCACCTTTTGTTTGCTGGTCATTACAAAATCAACACCGTAGTTTTTGGTGCAGAAGCTTTGAATTTCAGCTTCGCTGCCCGGCTCCTGTTCGCCAAAATCATTGCTGGGCACGCCGATCACCACCAGCCCCTGATCGCGGTAGTTTTGCCAGAGTTGTTGCAAGTCAGCGTACTGCGGCGTGAAGCCACATTCCGATGCCGTGTTAACCAGTAAAACCGCTTTGCCTGCAAAGCTGGATAATGGCAGTGGTGAACCATCAATGGTGGTAAATGAGAAATCGTGTGCGTTCATGATTAGCCCTCCTCTAGTGCGATATCCCCATCAATCTGATGATTAATGCCTAACGCGGGGATAGAGAGCGTCATCTGCACATTTAGTGTTTCCGCACCTTTTAAAGCGCCACTTTCAATGGCCTTGCTAACGGCCTGTTCGATTTCACGTTGCGAACTAATGCCGACTTTTTTGAGGAATTTTCTGGTCTGCATGTTTAAGGTATCTTCGTTCATAGCCGTCTCCTGATAGATGCATTGAAAATTAGCTTTCCCTGAGTATCAGCTATATCAAAATTAGGCACAAACCTTATTCGATTGTTCCGGTCGCGAGGTAAACGAAAACAGGCGACAATGGTCGTATCGTTTAGTGGATTATTTATCCCCCTTAACCTCTGGGAGAACCTGTCAATGACAAGCCCGAAAGCAAATCTGAACCCTCTTAATCCGGAAGAGCAGCGCGTTATTCTTCACAAGGGTACCGAACGTCCCTTTAGCGGTGAATACAATGACTTCTCGCAAACCGGCACCTTTGTCTGCAAACAGTGTGAAACACCGCTTTATCGCTCTACGGACAAATTTTCCTCCGGTTGCGGCTGGCCCAGTTTTGACGATGAAATTGCCGGTGCCATCACTCGTAATATTGATGCCGATGGCCGCCGTACAGAAATCGTCTGCGCCAATTGTGGTGGGCATTTGGGCCATGTGTTTGAAGGTGAACGGCTGACTGAAAAAAATAGCCGTCATTGTGTTAATTCCGTTTCGATCAAATTTATTGGCGTGAGTTAAGTATTACGGCGATGGCTATTAATACCGTAGGCCGTTTATTAAGCCGGCATCTCCACGACCTTAAACCCGGTTGTCTCGAATGGATTGGCCTGCGCCCGGAGCGCAAGGCAGATTTGCTGGTGGTCGATCAGGTGGAAGCCATTGCCGAGCTGGGACTGGCTGGTGACAGACGATGTAAAGGCACTGCGGGCTCAGCGCGACAGGTGACGCTGATTAACCGCGAGCATATCGAGGTGGTGGCAAAACTGCTGGGGCTGGAATCCATTGATCCCGCTATTCTGCGCCGTAACCTGGTGGTGTCCGGCATTAATATGGTGGCGCTCAGACATCAACGTTTTCGCATTGGTGACGCTGAATTTGAAGCCTCCGCCCATTGCCATCCCTGTCTGCGTATGGAACAGGCGCTCGGCAAAGGTGCCGTTGCAGCAATGCTTGGCCACGGTGGTGTTTGTGCCAAAATAGTAAAAAGCGGGGTTGTCAGGGTGGGGGATGAAGTCGTTAAGCTGGATGATGTGACTGTTTAACAAGTATGTCATTGCGCCAAAAATAGGGGCCATGAGGCCAACGAACGCCCCAGGGCGGCCTCTCTTGTGTCCAGCCCAAGCTGCTCTCTCAGGCTACACCATTCACCTTGTGTGAGGAATCTAGAAGCGGAAATATATCTCGCTAAGTTTCCCTGAAACACGAAGACAAGCGAGATGACACACTTAAGGTCTCAGGCTGATATAATCGCCTATTTCCTAAAACGTTGTTGTTGGAGTTTTAAATTCCTTCCTTAGCTGAATTATTGTCCATTTCCGGTGCCTCTTTTCTGCTGGTTTTTCTCGCCGAGTTTGGCGATAAGAGTCAGCTGGTTTGCATGACGCTAGCCGCCAAACATCGTCATTGGCCTGTATTGCTGGGCGCCGTGGTCGCTTTTGCAATACTCAACCTGCTGGCCGTTCTTTTTGGTACCGTGGTCTCATCATGGATTCCGGGATTTTGGCTGGCGCTGATCGTGGCGGGATTGTTCGGCTTTTTTGGCATTCAATCGTTGTTGATGAAGGATGATGAAGCGGACGAAGAAAACACCGACGTACGCAGTAGTCACAGCTTATTTATCACGGCACTGTTAATGATTTTTGTCGCCGAATTTGGCGACAAGACGCAACTGGCGGTTGCGGGCTTGGCTTCGACCTATCACGGCCTGCCGGTCTGGATTGGCGCAACATTAGCGTTATTAGTCACTACAGCGCTGGGAGTTCTGGCGGGCCAGAAGCTGCTGAAGCGTTTCCCGTTAGGGCTGATCCATAAATTTAGCGGTGTGCTGTTTCTGTTGCTGGCGTTGGTCGCGCTCTACCAGGCCTTTGCTGTGAACTAAGCGTCGATCTAGCCGATTAACCTCACACCTAGTCAACCTGCTCAAAGGGCGGACGGCTATCAAACATCAGTTTATCCAGCGTCTTTTGTGCCTGCTTGGGTTTTGCCAAATCCTGCGGCTCTAGCATCTCGCAATCATCATTGATCATCTGTTCAATGGTGACCGGGTAATGTTTACAATCTTCAGGGCGGTCGTAATAAATATCGCAGGTGTAAATTACGCCATCAGTCTCTTTGCTCGATGCTTCACGTAACCACGGACAGCGTTCAATTTGTTTGCCCGTGACAGGATCCATCCAGATTTCGCCATTACGAACATATTGATAGATGTCAGGTCTAAAAATATCCCATAATTCGATTTCACTTTCCGATGCTGAAAGCCCTCCGTAGCTGTATTTGATACAGCACTTGCCGCATTGAGTGCAGTTTTTCATGCGATTGTTTTTCCTGTTAAGGCAACTTTGAGCGAAAAGCTGACACGTTAATTGTCGCTGTTAAAGTTTCTCAGCTAGAGCCGTGATTTTGTTAAGTAATTGGTGCGCTTTATTTTAGATGGAAAATCCCTACAACTTGATGAAATAAATATGTTTTTAGAAAAGCTTGTCTAAAAAAATGCCCGCACAAGGCGGGCTAATGGGAAATTAGGAGTAGTAGGCGTTAGGGTCGCCGCTACTCCTACCGAGAATAATGGTTGTTAGCAGGATCATTATTCTCGTAGTAACGGCTGTTGGAGGGCAACCGTTACCATTGCAAACGTAGCGGCCGAGAGGGGGCCGTTACGCTCAACTACGGTGCTTTTTAGTTATTCATCATTGTTATGTGGATGCAAACGGGCCCCTTCTTTATTTTTAGTGTCATTAACAAATTCAGAGGCTAGGTTTTTTAGCTCGGAATCCGATGCGTTGTAGGGTGTTAGGATGGAGCACTTAATTAATTCGATATCCAAAGCGGAGCCGCAACTGACTTCTGCTTCGAAAATTTCACTGCCGTCCATGTATCCCCATATTCCGTAATCACCGGATTCGTGATCGTATTGGACATACAAACCATCGGAATAGGCTGTTTGCGGTAGGCTGTCATTAACAATAAATGTCTTGTTGCCCTCTTTGTAGCGGTGGGTGCCACTGCGTTTTTTACAGCCTTTCTTTGTTATCCACCATGAGTCCATATATTGCTGAAAGACCTTGTCGGTGGCTTCGATAAACAAAGTGGCAATATCAATGGCATCCTCTGCGTCTTCAAGGCTGGGCTTAGAAAATCGGTTTTCCAGGAGTACTTCTAATTTATGGATTTTTTTGCTGACTCTAGAGGCTAGGATTCCAATGTCTTCGAGTTGCTGAAATTTTGACTGAAGATCACCTGTGTTTTGAAGCCCAAGAACTGCTAATAAGCTGGTTATTTGGCAGTTAATGGCCCGTTTGGCATTTGAAAGGGCATTTACAAGCCCTCGAGTGTCGGTAAGCAAAAGGTCTTTGTCGGCAAACTCCAAATACTCTTTGGGTGTCACAGGAGTGGCATGTTCAAGTTGCACAAAGCTTTTGGGATCTATGGTGATTTGATCCCATTTTCCCATGTGGTTTATGTACTCGTCCCATTTCATAAAGCAGCTCTTTAACAACCCGTTGTTCAAAAGAAAACTCTTACTTTTTCTTTAAAGTTAGAGTTAGATAATTGATTAGTATCAAGAGTTTTACTTTAAAGGTTACTGTAATGCAAATATATTTACTGACAGTAAACTTTAAGGATGCGCTGTTTAAGGGGGTAAATAAAAGGCAGTATCAGTCCGTATCCTTTTGGCAGAGCCTCATCCATTGCCAAATACTCGTTCCACGGTATTTCTTTTTGTGTAGGACAAAATAAAATTTTCGGGAAAAGTCCCGGCCTTTCACTGGCAGGGGGATAAGACTGCCGCGCTTAAAAGCATCTTCCAGAGTGACTTTGGATAAACAGCCAATGCCCAAGTTGGCTTCTACAGCACGCTTGATTGCTTCAGTATGTTGTAGTTCATGGGCAACCGTTAACGATGGCAATAGGCCGTGCATAGCTCGATCAAAAGCCTGGCGGGTACCTGACCCCTGTTCACGTAATATCCAGGGAGTTTGTCTGAGTTGTTTGTCATTGAGAGTACCTGTACCGGCTAGGTGATGATCAGGTGAACAAAAGACTACCAGCTGATCATCACACCATTCGATAATCTCTAAATCCGGGTGCTGCACTTCACCTTCAATCAGGCCGATATCCAATTCAAAATTTAATACCTTGGCGGTGATTTCAGCGGTGTTGGCAACGCTAAGGCTTACTTCTGCCTCCTTGTTTGCTTGCATCATTCTGGCCATTATGCCGACGGCTAAATAATTACCGATGGTGAGAGTGGCCCCCACTTTTAACGAGCTGCTGGCACCCTTGTCTTCAAGTAACGATTCAACTTCCTGAGCCTGTTCCAATAACGCTTCTACGTGCGGGCGCAGTGATCTACCGCGTTCATTAATTTGAAGGCGCTTACCGATACGGTCAAATAACTTTACATCAAATTGCTGTTCCAGTTCTTTTAACGCACTACTTGCTGCAGATTGAGACATGGCTAGATGCTCGGCGGCACGGGTCATGTTTTGAGAATGACAAAGAGCGGTGAACACTTCCAGTTGTCTTA
>Ga0209395_1007891_pt1 | contig 11040 bp, 10 predicted proteins | sample GOMGulsemesocosm_3_FD_184635 | JGI IMG/M metagenome (GOLD analysis project Ga0209395, IMG submission 184635) | Methane-oxidizing microbial communities from mesocosms in the Gulf of Mexico - GOM9D Gulf of Mexico (SPAdes) (version 2) | ecosystem: Environmental > Aquatic > Marine > Cold seeps... | reverse complement strand
ACTGCCGGTTAACCAGACCATAGCCGTATTGATTTCTAAGGGTTTTACCACCATCAAAAAATCGATACAACTGGCTAAAAAGGCACTAATGGCAATCCCAATCAAGGCCATACGAGCCGGTGTCGGTTGGCTGTAATAAGCAGCACCCATCACCATAAGTGCAGCCAGAATCCCGCCACTTAACGCTGCCAAGGGCAAATAAAATAAAGGCGCTTGTGGAAAAAACAATAATAAACTGGTCGCGGCTAAACCTGCGCCCGTACTGATACCCATCAAGTCAGGTGAGGCTAAGGGGTTGCGTATCACGCCTTGTACCAGAGCCCCAGATAAACCTAGGCCTGCACCCACTCCGATCGCCAAAAACAAACGTGGTAAGCGATATTGATTCACAATAAAATCAAACTCTTGGCTCACCCCCCCTGATAGTGTCAGGGTTTGCAGCACCTCTAGCAGGGTTAACTTAGCCGCGCCGACAAACAAACTCAGGGCAGCAAAAAGCAGAATCAGTGCGAGCAATAGACTCAAGCGCCCACTTTTTTGACTAAACGCGAGATTGCGAAAAGACGACAAAAAAATGTTTAACAAAAACGACTTCATGACAACTTACTTCTCAGGGCTAACAGAATAAAACAGGGGGATCCGATGAGAGCGGTAATCACACCAACAGGCGTTTCCATTGGAAAAGCAATCACACGAGATAAGGCATCCGCCCATAATAAAAGACTGGCCCCTAACAAGGCACTACAGGGAATAAGTACCCTATGTTCAAAACCGACTATTTTTCGGGCGATATGAGGAATCAGCAAACCAACAAAAGCAATGGGTCCTGCAATCGCGACACTGCTTGCGGTTAAAAAGATAATACTGATACAGGCAAACCATCTAACCTGTTTTATATTCAAACCTAGACCTGTCGCCATCTCTTCCCCTAATGCGAGAAGGTTCATCTTACCCGCGATATAAAAAGCGAGTAATAACGCAGGTAGGCTAAAAAACGCTAATTGTGAAAAGTGATGCCAATCCAATGTGGACACAGAACCTGCTAACCAGGCGATGACACTATAGGCCATGTCATCAGCAAGAATCACAGAGGCTCGGGTAATACCCACCAATAAGGCACTCATGGCAATGCCTGCGAGAATCAAGCGTAAGGGATGTGCAGAATGGCTAAAAAAACCGCCTAATACCATCACCAAACCACCACCAACCACACCGCCTAACGCGGCGACGAGTACACTGTTTAGGCTCGCTAAAATCACAAAACCAATACTGCTTAAGGCCATAAAACAGGCAGCACCCGAGGTAATCCCTAAGATAGAAGGTGACGCTAGAATATTACGAGTCAAACCCTGCATTAGCACCCCCGCCACAGCCAAATTCGCACCAATAAGCATGGCGCCTAAACTACGTGGCAGGCGCAAGGAATAGAGTATTTGTTGCGCAAGCGAGTCTGGATTAAAACTCACCAGTAAGCGCAACAAATCATTCAAGCTCAAGTCAAAACTTGAGAAGCTCAGCATGGACACGACAAAACCCAGAACAAACAAGGCGATTATGCTTAACCATTTCGCCTGTTTCAGCACGATCAAGCTGAATACCCTGAAACGCTTGTAGCGCAAACTTAATCTTTGTTTTTCATCCCCAGTTGTGATCATTTTTAGTTCAAAATACCATCAAGGTCTTTAGCAATACCTTCTGCCGCTAACATGCCACGATTCAAGGACCAAAGTGCGGGTGATACCTGTACTGACTGCTGCTTTCTGGTCGAGGTTAACATCTTGAATAAAGCATTATTTTTCCAGTCATCTATGACAGTACGATCACTATAAGGACCGAGCAATAACCAATCAGGGTTCACTTTTAATAACAACTCTAGGCTGGTTGGCAAATAAGCTTTTTCTGTTTGCTCAGGCATGGGGCTTGATAAACCCAATTCATTAATCACACCACCCGCATAAGACGCAGGCCCATGCATCCACATGCCTTTGGCACTGATGACTGCAAATTGAATAGACTCAGTGCTCGTGAATTTCGTTTTATAGTCGTTAATGATCGCCTTGTGCTGAATAATACGAGCCTGCATTTTGGCTTCTTTATTTAACGCTATGCCCACCTTCATTGCCGCTTCTAGGTTCTCTTGATAACTTTCGCCACGGCTTTTAAGTAATAGGGTGGGTGCTATGCGTGTCAGGTCCTGATAGACAGTACTATGACGTTCAGCATCGGCAATAATCAGATCCGGTTTTAGTTCGGCAATGGCTTCAAGACTCGGCTGAGAACGCATGCCCACTGAGGTCCAAGGTTTGATAATAGCGCGCACCGCAGGGATAACTCGCTCACTGTTTTTGTCATCAGCGATACCAACAGGTGACACGCCTACTGAGGCTAACGCATCGACAAAAGAGTACTCCAATACCACCACTCTTTGAGGCGTACCCGATAGCACTAACTGCCCGTGTTCATCTTGAATTTGACGCTCACCCGTGGCAGCGACCACACCCTGAGAGACAAAAAGGGCAGCCATCAAGGCCACACAGGAAGCAACAAAAGCACGGGATAATCGAGAAAACATAAGAATCAAATCCATCTAAATTAGTGAATGGCGATTCTATTTTAGATAGGAGTGATTATCAACAACTAATGCGAGTGATTTTCATTAATATCTGTATTGCAAGAAAAACTTAACGTTAGACTAACAAGAGCAGACTCTGGCATCTGCTCTTGTTAGGGTATTTAGCGAAAAGCTAAATCACGGGGCCAGAGGGCAATTTGTGGAAAGTTGACCAGTAATATGGTGACCGCAAAAAGGATAAACAAAAAAGGATGTATCCCTCTTATCACATCCACAAAAGGTCGTCTAAACACGGCGACAGCGGTGAAAATGTTACAACCAAAGGGGGGTGTCGCTGCGCCGATGGCCACCTGTAAGGTGATCATGACACCAATCAAAACAGGGTCCAGTCCTGTGGCTTTCACCAGAGGAGCAAAGATAGGCACAAGAATCAAAATCACCACAATCGAGTCGACAAACATACAGCCAACAAAAAAGGCTATGTTAATGGCGATCAGGGTGGTCACCACACTCGCCCCCTCTAATCCGAGTGAAGCAATCACCTGCTGCGGGATTTGTGCATAAGACAGCACCCAAGAAAACGCCGCTCCCGCTGCGATCAAAATAAACACCACAGATGTCACTGCACTGGTTGAAAGTGCAATGTCTCTCGCATCTTTAACATTGATAGAACGGAATACAAATAACTCTAAAATCAAAGCGTATAAAACACAGACAGACGCGGCTTCAGTGGGACTAAAAATACCCCCATAAATACCGCCCACGACAATTAAAGGAAAACCTGCGGGCCAAACCGCACGACGCAATGCATATAAGCGCTCAGACCAGCTGGCTTTGGCTTCAACCGGAATATTATGGCGCTTGGCGTACCAGACACAGTACATTGAGAACAAGACAATGATCAGTATCCCAGGCCCTAAACCGGCAATAAATAACTCAGAAATAGAGGTGCCTGAAATAACACCGTAAATGATCATGCCAATAGAAGGCGGGATGAGATAAGCCAAATCTGCCGCATTGATAATCAGCCCAATGGAAAACGAGTCGTTATAACCTGCTTTTAGCATTCTGGGTCGCATGGCACCACCCACAGCGACCACTGTCGCTTGAGTTGAACCACAAACCGCACCGAACATAGCGCAAGCTGCGGTCACTGACACTGCCAGACCACCGCGAAAATGCCCCATAAAACGCATCACAACATCAATTAATCGATCAGCAGAATGCCCTCTTGTAATGATTTCAGCCGCCAAAATAAACATGGGAACAGCAATCAGAGACGAGGGCTTAACCCCTCCTATCATCTGTTGAATTAACAGCTGCAAACTTAAATCAGGGTAATAGATAAAAAAGGCAATGATAGCGGCGCATAATAGCGGCATCATCATGGGAAAGCCTGCCAGTAATAACACTAGCATCACACTCAACATAACAAGACTCATAACCTTTGCTCCTGTATCGATTCCCTATTATTCACAGATGAACTCATATTCTTATCTGCAGTAGGTGACATTAGCGAATCGACATCTAATATGTCGCCCATGTCGGCGTCTTCATATTCGTCCACCACGCTATAGGAAATAAAAACACTCGGGTCTTTGTTGTCAAGGTTTTTAATGGCCGTCAAAAAGTATTGAATGGATGCCAGTAATAAGCCTAAAGCGACCCAGACATAGGTTAAATAAAGAGGGATTTGTAAGGCTGGCGTTACCCAGCCACGTTGGGCAATTTTAATCACATAACCCATAGCCGCCCACGCTAATAACAACATAACGATGGCCGTCAGTAGCGAAATAAAGACCATTAATAATTTGCGTTTAGCCGGTGATAACATGTCGTAAAAGGCTGACATACGAATATGCTTACCTTGGCGTGTAATATAACCCAACCCCATAAACGTAATAATGACGATCAAGAATTGATTGAGCTCATCAGAAAAATACAAACTTTGGTTAAATACATAACGACCAAATACATTGGCAATGGAGTTCGTCGCCATAACGACAATGGACACGGTTAAAATGGTCATTTCAACCTTGCCTATTAAACTATCTAGCTGGCTTAACAGGCGCCCAAAATTGGAACTTGTATGAGGCATAATGCACCCCCTTTAAATCGAATAACTAGGACATCCCAAAAGGTAATTCTCTGGGTAAGAGTGGAGAGATAGAGCCTTATTAGATAAGCTGGTTAACAGACCTAATAAGACCTTAAATGCAGGTGCCCATTTTGGGAGATTGACACCTATGGATGATTTATAGGGTTTTACTTTCCGCCAATAGATGACTCAGTAAAGTTTGACCACGCTCTCCCACTATCTCAGCAAATTGAGAATGAGTCGCCTTGCTACGCTGGCGAAAAACAGCCTGCTCTTCTGGTGTTAATACTACAAATTCTATACCGGGCTTAGCGGCTTTAATTTTGCTTAATTTGTCCTGATTAAATTGCAGCACCACATCATCAATAAAGCCTCGCATCTCTGACATAGTCTCACTGATCAGGGTTTTCTTTTGCGGTGATAAGGTGGCGTACCAATCACTGCCGGAGATAATGCTGGTCACCAACTCTTGCTCGCCCGCCCAAATCATATAGTCGGTCACTTCATAGAACTTCATTTCTTCAATCGTCGGTACAGGGTTCATCTGTCCATCAATTATTTTAAGCTGTAACGCCCCATAAACTTCACCAAATGGCAGTGGTGTTGGGCTGGCGCCTAGGTCTTCATAGGCTTTTAACAAAATGGGCGATACCATGACCCGCATTTTAAAGTTATCAAGATCTTCTGGTGTTCTGACTTCTTTATTCGTAGTCCATACCTGAGGCCCTTCAGAGTACATGGTATGTAGCTTGAGCCCTCTGTTAATGAAGTCATCACCTAACTCGTTATAAATCACCTTGCTTGAGCTCAACATAGATGAAATAGCACTGGATTCAGACGGTAAAGCGTAGGGTAAAAGGAATAACTGAGACTCAGGAACTATGGTACCCAAGTTACCAACAGACACATTGGCAAAGTGCACCACACCATAGGATGTTTGCTCAATTAACTGAGTCGGTGTACCTAAAGACCCTAAAGGAAAGATATTGATGCTTATCTCGCCATCCGTTTTAAGCTCAATCTTACGTTTAAATTCTTGCGCATAAGCATCCATGATGGAGCCTGGAATTTCCTCAATCGCAAATTTCCATTCTTCTGCTTGCAACATGCTTGGCAGTATTAACACAGACGCTGCCAATGCAATATTCTTTAAACCTTTGTTTAGTTTGAACATTTTATAAACCCTCGTTATTAGTATTTATTATTGTTTTAAAAATTCAGTACCTAAGCACTCGAAAAAGCTTACAAATCGCTAGATTCCAAATTAGTATTGCAAACGGAGTTACATTAAAAAATACAAAATATAATATGTTTACATCACAAAAACTAAAGTTAACTAAACTCATAGTTTTAACCGCAAATAGGCTGGGAGATAAACGATGACTCAATATTCAATGAAGCATATGCAGACCTTCTGTACGGTCGTAGAATCGGGTGGATTTGTGAGTGCGCAAGCAGCACTTGGCATGAGTCAGCCCGCAATTAGTACGCACATTCGAGATTTTGAAATTCGCTTGGGCTTCCAGCTTTGTCAAAGAGGGAGGAGCGGCTTTAATCTCACCGAAAAAGGCGAGCTGGTTTATGCACGCTGTCGCAGTATGCTTAATAATGTGTCTGACTTTGAAGCCGATTTAGGCGAATTACGAAACAAGCTCACAGGCACATTAAGAGTTGGACTCATTGATAGCACCATTAGTAACCCTGACTTCCCCATCAACAAAGCCATTCAACGTTTTTTCGAGCGAGAGAACGATGTCTCTATTAAGCTAGAGATACTGGCACCTGAAGAGCTTGAGAGAGATTTATTAAACGGCCATATTCATCTGGGTATAGGACCTTTTCAACGACGAGATAATACCCTCAGCTACCAGTTACTCGATAAAGAAAAACATGATTTCTATTGTGGCAAAGAGCACCCTTTATTTAGCTTACCAGCGGCTGAAATTACCTGGGAGACCTTGCAACGATACCCAGTTTCAACTCGTGCTTATTTGCAGCAAACCGACCTTCCCGGTATTCAAAATAAAGCTTATGTGTCTAATATGGAAGCCCAAGCATTGTTGATTACCAGTGGGAAATTCATGGGATACCTACCCAAACATTACGCTCAAACCTGGTTAGATACAGATGATATGAGAGCCATAGATCACCTTAATTTAGAGCATGAATCACCTTTTTATTTAGCCATGCGAGCCTCCTCTTCAATGCAAAATATCGTCAAAGTATTTGTTCAAGATATCAATGACATATTAAAAGATCGCCCTCAACTTACATAAAAATTATTAATATAAGCATAATAACTTTCGTATTTTTTAATGAAAACATCTTTGTAATACTGCTCCCAACGGCCCTGGATATAGAACAAGAAAACAGGGCTTTGATCACAGCTTTTCTGCTGAACAGGAGTATTTTAATGAGTAATAACACATACGAAGACGGTCGTTTAAACCTACCTTTTGTTGGCTTTTGTACCTTTGCTAAAAGCCCTATTTGCGAAGACTGGGACAATATAAAAGCCGACGTTGCTTTTATGGGTGCCCCCTTTGACTGTGGTACCCAATGGCGTTCTGGCGCTCGTATGGGACCTCGCTCTATCCGTGAAGCATCCACTTTATTCTCGTTTGGACACGGGGGTGCTTATTCCTATGAAGAAGACATCATGTATCTAGAAGGTGTCAAAATTGTCGATATTGGCGACGCTGATATGGTGCACACAGACACAGTAAAGAGCCATGCTAATATCGAATACGGCGTGCGAAAAATGCTTGAGGCAGGCGTTCTACCTGTCACAGTCGGTGGTGATCACTCGGTTAATGCACCTTGTATTAAAGCCTTTGAGCAGTGCGCCAATAAAGGACCGATTCACATTATTCAAATCGATGCTCACTTAGATTTTGTCGATGAGCGCCATGGTGTACGTTTTGGTCATGGTAACCCTATGCGCAGAGCCTCAGAGCAAAGCTACATCAGCGGCATGACACAATTGGGCATACGCAATGTGTCATCCTCCAACAAAACCGATCACAAGCTTGCAGAAGAATCAGGTTCTACTATCTTGTCAGTCCGGGACGTTCGCCGTTTGGGTTTAGACGGCGTTATGAAGTTAATTCCCAAAGATGTTAACTATTACATCACCATAGATATTGATGGCTTTGACCCTTCTATTGCACCGGGAACCGGCACCCCAAGTCATGGGGGATTTCAATATTATGAAGTGATGGAAGTATTGCAGCAGGTCGCTATGCAAGGTGAGGTCGTGGGCATTGATCTGTGTGAAGTCGCACCCGATTATGACCATACTGGCACCACCAGCATTCTAGCCTCACAGGTTCTATTAAACCTTCTGGGTTATATATTCCATGCTCGTAGCCTAAAAAAATCCGCTGCTAGCACTTAATCTATCATCCTCCAGGTGATGTTTATTTAGCGTATACCTAGCGCCTTTTGAGACGCTAGGCATACGCATTTTTTTATGCGTTTTTTCGTTCCACATACGTCTTAGCCATCCTCATCTAACACTGCCTTTCAGTACTGTTATTCACTCCACTCTCTTATCAGGGTTAACTAACCTAAACTTAAGACTGAATTAAGCTCATCTTTTGAAATTAGATGACTTACTTTAGCCTTACCTCTTACCTAGATGCCATAACAAAATGGAATACCCTGATCGAATATTGGAACTGGTAGCACTATTCTGACACGGGTAGTGTGTTGGTAAGCATTATAAAAACAACACGATTATCGGTCTTTGTTATGACATTAAATACGACTGCTCTGACTCAAAATAAGTCTTCTTCTTTCGCTTTGGAAGTTAAGGATTTACACAAAAGCTTTGCTCATCATGAAGTATTAAAAGGTGTGTCTTTAGCCGCAAACAAAGGCGAAGTCATCTCTTTGATCGGTTCTTCCGGTTCAGGAAAAAGTACCTTTCTACGCTGCATCAACCTACTGGAAACACCTAACGCAGGCGATATATATGTGGCAGGTGAACAGATAAAACTCAAGCCAAACAAACAGGGTTTGTTAATTCCTGAAGAGGCTAAACAAGTTGAACGAATTCGCTCCCGTCTTGCCATGGTATTCCAAGGATTCAACCTTTGGTCACATATGACGATACTTGAGAATGTGATTGAAGCACCCATTCACGTACTGGGAATGAATCGAAAAGAAGCCATCGAGCAAGCACAATCTCTATTAGAAAAAGTCGGTATTTACCATAGAAAAGATGCCTATCCCGTGCATTTATCCGGTGGCCAGCAGCAACGAGCCGCCATTGCCAGAGCCTTAGCAGTGGAACCGGAAGTCATGCTATTTGATGAGCCCACCTCTGCGTTAGATCCAGAATTGGTGGGTGAAGTTTTAAAGGTTATGCGCGACCTAGCAGAAGAAGGCCGCACCATGGTGGTCGTTACCCATGAAATGTCTTTTGCTCGAGACGTGTCATCCCAGGTGCTCTTTTTACATCAAGGAAAAATCGAAGAAGAAGGCCATCCAAAAGTACTTTTTGATCGACCTAAATCAGATCGACTCAAACAATTTCTCGCTAATTGTTATTAATAACAAACGCAAAACCCCACGACATAGCAAACCAAGGAAATAAAAATGAATAAATTCTTGTTGGCTTTTACCCTATTAGCCCTAGGTACAACCTCTGTTTCGGCAAAAGAATGGAAAACGGTAAAAATCGGGGTAGAAGGCGCTTACCCTCCTTTTAGCATGATGACACCTGAGGGCACCTTAGAAGGCTTTGATATCGATATTACCCATGCTCTATGTGCTGCTATGGAAGTGAAATGTACCCTAGTAGCTCAGGATTGGGACGGTATTATTCCTGCGCTTTTGACCCGTAAGTACGATGCCATCGTTGCCTCTATGTCGATTACAGAAGAACGTAAACGTAAGATAGATTTTACCGATAAGTATTACCAAATCCCCTCTCAGTTCGTTGCACTAAAAGGCCACAACTTTAATTTTGGCGAAGATGGTCTGCAAGGTAAAACCATAGGTGTACAAAGAGCCACCACCCATGACAGATATGTTTCTGACAATTTTAGTGGGGTTAAAATCAAACGTTATGGTTCACAAGATGAAGCTTTCTTAGACTTTAAAGCCGGCCGTGTTGATCTGGTCATGAATAATGTTCCTGTTATTCAAAAGGGTTTATTAGATAAAGATGGCGGTGATAAATTCACCTTCGTTGGCCCTCAAGTTTCCAGCGCTAAATGGTTTGGTGAAGGGGTGGGTATTGCCGTGCGTAAAAATACCCCCGAGCTGAAAGACAAGTTAAATCAAGCAATTCAAACCATACGTGCCAATGGTGAATACCAGAAAATCCAAGCTAAGTATTTCAGCTTTGATATTTATGGTGACTAATTAAAGCAAACTTTTGAGGTGGTGACCCTACCCAGCACCACTTCTTTTTTGTTTGCTTTTTTGACTGACTCTCTTTTTTTAAAAGGCCTCTTATGTTTAACCTAGAAGGTTATTTACCGACCATTCTTGAAGGCTCTATCATCACCCTTCAAATTGCCCTATTGTCATTAGCATTGGCTCTAGTGCTTGGTATATTAGGGGCTTTAGGCAAGTTATCCCGAAATGTTATTGCCCGTAAAAGTGCTGAAATTTACACCACCTTGATTCGCAGTGTGCCTGACCTCATTTTGATGTTACTCATCTACTTTGGCGGTCAAGTCCTAGTCAATGACTTAGCCTATAAACTGGGTTATGACGACTATATTGAAATCAGCCCCTTTGCTGCGGGTGTCATTACCATTGGCTTTATATTTGGTGCTTATTTAACTGAGACCTTTCGCGGTGGCATTTTAGCGGTTCCCCAAGGGCAGCTAGAAGCAGGTCGTGCATTTGGCATGAGTCCTATCAAGGTTTTTAGACGTATTCTATTTCCTCAAATGATGCGCCACGCCCTACCGGGTTTAACCAATAACTGGTTAGTCCTACTTAAAACCACCGCCCTTGTTTCTATTATTGGCCTTGATGATCTGGTACGAAAAGCCAATATGGCCGCGGGTGTCACCCAAAAGCCCTTTACCTTCTATTTATTAGTGGGTGTGATTTTTCTGGTTTTTACCAGCATAAGTACCTTGCTCCTTAAACGCTTAGAAAATCATTACAATCCAGAAAGAAGAGGTCATTAAACATGGATTTCACGCCTGTTATTGAAAATATAGACTTCTATTGGCAAGGATTATTTACCACGATTCAACTGGTATCTGCCGCTCTGATATTAGGTCTCATGCTGGCTATTCCGCTGGCCTTAATGCGAGGTAGCCAACACGCCTACTTGCGCTTCCCTGCGTGGTTTTACATTTATATTATTCGCGGCACGCCTCTATTAGTGCAGCTTTACATT
>Ga0209395_1007889_pt1 | contig 11040 bp, 10 predicted proteins | sample GOMGulsemesocosm_3_FD_184635 | JGI IMG/M metagenome (GOLD analysis project Ga0209395, IMG submission 184635) | Methane-oxidizing microbial communities from mesocosms in the Gulf of Mexico - GOM9D Gulf of Mexico (SPAdes) (version 2) | ecosystem: Environmental > Aquatic > Marine > Cold seeps... | reverse complement strand
ATAAAAGGTGTATACACCTAACATAGCCATGTCACCTAGAACGGAAATAAAATATCTATCAAGAGTAAAGAAGCCTCTAATGCACATCGTAGATGTTAAATAAAAAAAACTGACAAAAACACCTCTTTTTATCCAAGTAAAATCTAGTTTCTCTTTCCAAAAAGCAAAACGAATACCTTGTAATTTATAAAGGCTAAACACACCATAAAATATGGACAGGTAGCAAAAAACGGCCCAAAAAGCCAAAACCATTTCGATACTTCTAAAATCTTCACTATATATGAGGCATGGCACTAAAATAAGGACCCATATAGAGGTACGTATCAGCATGACTAAACTGGAGTAAGTTTGATAATTCAATATTATTAAAGTTCTTCCTAACTCCTGTGATATTTGTTCCCCAATAACAATTAGATAAAAGAAACATAATATTTCAATAGGTAAAAAATCTAACAAAAACAATAAACTTAATAATGGAAGAAATAACACATATGAAATAAAATGAAAATGGTATTGCTTATTCAATGTTTCGTCATAACGCTCAGAACCTGATTCTATCAACTCTCTTTGGCTGAAGTGATAAAATTCAAAGCCTAAGAATACTACGCTATATATTATAATAGCGGCAATAAGTCCGTACATTCCGTAATCTTCTATAGATAAGTATTTTGCTAAAGTGAGAACAAAAACAAACCGAGCTACAATTGATATTGCCCTAAGGAGTATATTATAAAATCGCGTAGTATTATTATAAAAGTAATGAGATAACTTCATTCAGTCCTAAAACCTTATTGACACAATATTCTTTCAACATAAAAAGCTTCCGCTTTAAAAAGGCCATTCGTTGCTCCTCGTAGTACAGCTAAAGCTTCAACACATTCATAGCTTCTACTATGAGGAAATACTCTCATTTCTTCATGATAGCATTTTAATGCCTCTAACTTTTGTTCCCAAAAGTCAGATATATCAACAAAATAATTAGGAATAAATTGAATTGCAGTTGGTGAGTTCCATTCGGTACTTGATAATACTTCAAATGACAATATTTTTTTAATACTTGACCAAGATTGTGGTCTGCAAGCAGTCATAACGGCCGAATGTGTAACACGGTGATCCACATTCAAATCATGGGCAAAGTGTGTGTAGACAATTTCAGGCTTTATATCATTTATGACTACTTCAATATCCTTTACAACATCAAGTAAAGTGATACTATCCATTTTATTATCTGGGAAATTTGATTGTCGAATATCGCTGACACCTAATATAGCCATTGCTTGACTAGATGCTGATTCTCTTAATGTAATATAATCACTATTAGTGTCTCGAGAAGAGACACCATCAGTCATAAACATAACAGTAACAGAGTCCCCTTTTGAAACATGCCTAGCAATGGCTCCACCACACCCTAACGATTCATCATCTGCATGGGCAGCAACAACTAGTACATTACTCATCGTTATTTCAAAACAGTTAAATTGGAATCTGACATCAATTTATTAACTTCATCAGTTGTGATGCTGATATTATTAACGGTTTCATTTATGACATCCAGAGCTTCTTTTATAGTATCAAGCGTTTCAGCTCCCACAGAAACTCTAATAAAATCTTGAGTACTATCCCCATATGCTTCACCTGGTACAACTGCAATACCATGCTTAGCTAAAAGATACATAGAGAGATTAAAGGTCGACCCCGAAAACTTAGATACATCAATAAAAATATAAAAGGTAGAACCACCCGGTAAATATTCCATATTAAGGTGATCTAACATTTCAACAACTTTGAGCCTCTTTTTAGTTACCTCTAACGCCTGAGGTAAAGTATAACTAAGTATTTCATCAAAGTGCTTATCAAGATAGAGCATTAGTAAGGTTGGAGCACAAGTGATTAAGTGTTGATTTAATTTCAGTAACTGCTGGATCATAAATGAACTTGAAATTACATAACCAATTCTCCAACCAGACATTCCAAAGTTTTTAGATAGTGAATTTACAACAAATAGAAAGTCTTTTTCTTTAATAGCATCACCTGCGGAAACAAATTCTCCATTCAGAACAAAATCACTGTACGCTTCATCAACAAGAAGATAAACACCTCTACTTTTGCATAATTCATACAGAGAAGATAATTCTTCTCGGCTATATAACTTTCCCTGTGGATTATTAGGGTTATTGATAATTAACATTTTAGTTTTAGTTCCAATGTACTTATCAAAATTAATCACACACTCGTTATAAGGAATAAACTTAGCTTCTCCACCTGCGAGTCGGGCTTGCTCTTGGTAGCTCAGCCAAGCGGGCTCGTGAATAAGTACTTCTTCGCCTTTTGCAAGTACTGCGAGCATACACATAAATATTGCGGGTTTAGAACCTGCTGTTATTAGTAGCTCTGTGCCTGAGTCTATATTTACATTATATTGTTTTTTATAAAAACTTGATATTTTAGCTCTTAAACTAGGGATCCCTAAGCTGTCAGAGTAATGATAACCTCTTTGCAAATCGATATCGTTGTAATCGAATTCAGGTATATCAAAAAAAGCTTCACCTAATGAGAGAGTAGTTACATCTCGACCTTCTCTTTTTAAATCATATACAACCTGGTTTATATATACTGACAAAGCTTGAGGGATTTTATTTACAACGGGGTTAATTGAGTTTTCAAACATTTATTATATACCTAAAAATTTATTAAAATTATTATATTTCACATCAGATATCTGCTCATCAGATAGGTCATATGTTAATGCAAAATCACAAAAATCGTTAACAGCTTTGTTAAACTGGATAAAGGGTTGGTCTGAACCAAAAAGGAAACGCTGGTGACCTAGATTTTTCATGGAAAAGGCTAAATCTTGCCATACAGAGCTACCTTTCCAGTAACTTAGAGAAAGAGATAAATCAGCATATAAGTTATTATGTTGAGCCATTAATGACATAACATCCAAAACTTTAGGTCCTCCAAAATGAAGTGCTATAATTTTCCCTTTAAAGCCATAGCGTAAGATGGAAGCGCATAGTTGCACACCATTTAATTCATACAACATATCAGTTCCATAGGAGCAGTCTATGGCAACCCATATATTATACTTTTCAGCTACAGAACATAGTTTATTAATATTGCTGAATGTCTCAGGACACAACTTTTGTAAGTATGGATGAAACTTTATACCTGATATATTATTGTTGGCTGCATATTCAATATATTTTTCTGCATCATTATCATTAGGATCAATCAAAACGGTTAGATAATGTTCTTCTTTTAACGTTATTTTAAGCTGATTTTGATATACATCTTTAATAAAAGAGCTATCTAACACCATAAAATTTACATAAGTCAGCCCAAGTTCATCAGCTTTTTTAAAAGCTAAATCTAACGTTTTTTGAATGCCATGGTCACATATATTAAATTCAACATTTATTGCCGCATCTAATAACTTCTTATTTTCCGGTTTTTGAAGATCAACTGTACTATCTACGGTTGGTAAGTGAAAGTTACTATCTGAAATCATTCATTACCCTTATATAATATTGGATTAACAACGCTGCCATCCGCCATAAAAAACTCAATTAAAGATAAAGCATATTTAATCACAGCAGAGTCTGCATCACTTGTTGTAATAATAAAGCCATGTCTATTTGCGTCTGTATTGGTAGACATAATATTTTCAAGCTTATTTATCATAATTTTATAATTAATTATGGTATCAGTAGTTTTTAATTTTTCCGATATATTTACCGACTTTAAAACACCCACTGCAGGTACTTGAAAAAACAATAAGTTTGTAGGGTTATTTTTGATATTATTATAATCAACAGGGTGATCTAACCCAATGCAATCAGAAATAAGCTTTTTACTAAAGTCGACTCCTGTTACCGAGGTAAAAATATCTGTAGACGTAAAGCAGCCGCCTCCCCTATTAGCTAACTCTATAAGATAAATATCATTGTTTTTATCAATCATATATTCAGCGTGTATCATGCCAAAACTAATATTGAGGGCTGTAGCAACGACTTTATTATTTAACATCGCTTTTTGATAAACAGAGTTACTTAAATCCCCAGGATAATTAATTCCAATGGAGACCTGGGTCGTATCATCAATCATTGCTTTTGTGGCTAAGGCTAAAGATTGAATACCATCATAGGGATCGCAATAGCCGTCAATAGTAATTTGAACACCATCAATGAATTCTTCAATAATCACCTGTCGTGCAGGGCTATTATTGATAGCTGATAAAAATGCGTCAGGTATTTCATCCATACTATTAACTTTAGAAACACCAAAGCTACCTCTACTATCCACAGGTTTAATAATAACGGGAAAACCAATATTATTAGCAAAACTTTCCGCAGCTTTAATATTCAAACACAAACTATAGTGGGGTTGACAGATATCAGACGAAAACTCTTTAATTTTGTTTCGCTGGAGAAATTTGTTAGTACTTAAAAGTGCTTGTTCAATACCAATGTTAGGACAACCAATAATTTCTGATACAACTGCTGCTGCATAGATTGCATGATCACATTCATCCGAAATCACGGCAGTAATATCATTTAACCGTGCAAAATCAACAATTAATTCAACATCGAAATAATCACAAACAAGTATTTTTTTGAAGTCATATTTACATTCTAACTCACTTCGGTGGATGCCATAAAGCTCAACTCCCAACTCAAGTAAATTTTTGATATAACTTTCTTGCTCCCAGCCTAAATTAATAAGGAGAACTTTTTTATCTTTTACTGAATTATATAACATATAAAACTCTTATTTACCCAACAGGTTATGCCATTCAAGCATTTGATCTTTTGGTATATCTGATTTCAGTGAAAAACCTTCAATTAGTGTAAGGTTTTGACGAGATATACCGCCTTCTCCACGCATTAAGCTAAAATCACTTTTACAAATAGGAGTACCTGCGTTTAAGTTTTTATTGCTAACAAATTTCATAGAGATTCTTTCTCTATGTCCTATTTCCCATTCAGTTAATGGGGCTTTTTTTCCATCGCCAAGTCCTTCATGGATTTCCCTAATTTGTTCTACCATATGTTTAAATTCTTCAGGCTCACTTGCAAAATGATGATCAGGACCTGATGATTTTTGATCTAATGTGAAGTGTTTTTCAACAACTGATGCACCTAGTGCTACTGCAGTTACAGGAAAATGAATTCCCATAGTATGATCGCTATAGCCAACTAAACAGTTATAAATATTTCTAAGTGTACTGATAAATGACAAGTTGGCATTTTTTGCTGGTGTTGGATACTGCGAAACACAGTGCAAAAGTATTACATCTTTAAGCTGTTCATCAATACATAGATTCATCATTCTATCTATGTCGCCTAAAGTGCTTATTCCAACAGACATAATTAATGGTAGATTATATTTCTTAGCTTCAAGAGTTATCTCTGGAAACAAATCAAATTGCGGAGATGCTATTTTGAAAGCTGGCGTTCCAACGTCTGCAAGTAATTTTACTGCCTCTAAATATGTAGGAGCAGACATAAAATCGACCCCTCTTTTATTACAGTGGTTAGCTAACGTAGTATACCAATCCTCAGATAATTCAATTAAATCAAACAGACTCTTTATATCGGCTTTTGTTTTGTCCGTCTTATATAAAGCATTAAAGTTTAGAGATTGAAATTTAGCTGCATCAGCGCCACAATCAGCGGCAGCATCAATCATTTCAATAGCTTTATCTAAAGATTGATCATGATTAGATCCGATTTCTGCGATAATATATGTTGGTGATGCTTGAGATATAATTCTATTCCCAATATTTATTGTTTGATTAAATTTTGTCATTGATAAGTTCTTTTAGTCTAGTTATTAACCTTTCGGCACCATGCCCATCACACAATAAGGATGAATTGATAGATATTTCTTTTCGTAAATCAAGATCATTGCATAGCAAAGCCATTGATTCGGTTATATCGCTTTCAAAGTGTTCTAATTCTACAGTTAATGCAGCTCTCTTGTCTTTCAATGAACTGCTTATATCAATTTGGTTATTTTCAAAAGCAACAATTATAGAAGGCAAACCAAGTATTGCCCTTTCCCAACAAGCGCTTCCTGCTGCACCAACTGCTATATCTGCATTTAGCATCAGTTTTGGCATTTCTGATGTATCAATATGAAGAGAAATATTATAATTATTTTCGGTCAGTTTATCTATAGTTTCTTGAATTTCTAATAAATGTGGGTTACAGCTTCCACAAACTACATCGTACGATATAGGTTGAGGGTAATTAGCTAAATGTTCAAAAAAACGTTTCGTTAAATTTAACGGGTCAGAGCCACCAAATGAAACTAATACGTTTTGCAATACGTTATTGTTTCGCCTTCTTTTTATGGCTTCATCCCGAAGTTTTAAAAATGCGGGATTTATTAATGAATATTTAGTTCCTGCCAGTACTTCACAATCGTTAGCTGTTACCTTGTTGTATTCTGATCTATCACGCTCTAAAGTTTGGTCTAAAACGATATCCGCACTAGTTTTTGTTATTGGGCGATCAGATAATTTAACCAATACGTCACAATATACTACTACAAGATCATCCCACTCTTTATCTGTGCCATAATGATCAGATATAATGACTTTATGTTTCACATTAGAGCTTTTTATTATGTCAATTACTTGCCGAGAATCTTCTCTAGATGTTGCGCCTAACCAACCGCTATATACTTCTTTACGACCAATTTCATCAGTAATTTGATTATGTTCAGATGAGCTTAATAATGTAAAATCCAGCTCCATTTTTTTTAATAAATTATAGTCGTACGTAGTGTTTTCTCTGCAGATAAAGTGCACTTTAAAACCGTGCATTTTTGCTGTATTAGCTATTACGGTACATCTATATAAATGACCTAAACCAATCATTGATGATGCATCGACTCTAAAATAAACTACTGTATCTATATTAATCATCAGCTTTCGTTATATTTAAAATATACTTTTGGTCTTTATGATAAAAAAAAGCTGGATAATTGTCATTAGATACAACCCTTAGTAAATTAAATTGTTCGGCTAAAGAACTATCGGCGCTTATTTCACTATCCTTTGGATTTCGTCTTCTGTAGAAACTAGAGTTACCTTCCTGTTTTTTAACTTTTAAAGAATCATATTTATGAACAAAAGATAACGCGAGACTAATACTAATATTCCCTTGTTTTTCTCTCCACTCATTAGAAAGCTCCGTACCGTCTAACTCAATAACATCTGTCAACCATATACCGCCTGAATCTACGTCACCTTCTGCCTCTATCAGGCAAACGGAAATATTATTTTTATTTTCTAATATCTGCCAAGCAACTGGAGCAAAACCTTTACCTTGAGGCAACGAGCTTTCATGCACGACCAAGTTATGTTTATTTTTTCCAAGTAGAGATGAATTTGCTATTTTTGTACAACCTAAAAAAAAGCAAACATCCCCTTCATTTACTTCCTCATGGTTACTCGCAAAAGTAGCGCTTAAGCCCTCATCATTCAATTTTTTAACTAAAAGGGAAGCATAAGGGATAATCCACGAGTCATTATCGACTAAGACAGTAATATTTTTTATCATTTTATAAACTTAAGGTTAAGTGGTGAACTATAGTTTGACTTCATAGTTAAAATTGAAATGGTTATCGGCACATCCAGCCACCATCCACTTGTAAATTAATTCCATTTACAAATGACGATGCATTAGAAGCTAAAAAAACAATAGAGCCTTGTAATTCTGATGCTTGAGCAATCCGTTTCAAAGGAACTTTATCAACTAACTTACCAATAAAGTCTGGTGAGTTCAATTGAACTTGAACATTAGGGAATGGGCCAGGTGAAATACAATTAACTCTAATCCCATGTTTCCCAAACTCGCAAGCTGCATATTTTGTCCACTGAATTAACGCCGCTTTTACTGCACCATAAAAAGGTGGGTTTGACCCTTCTTGCGAATCATATAAATCTAAATCTGGGGCTACCTGTCCATACATTGAGGAAATGTTAATACAACTAGCTAAGTTATCTTCTTGATATGCTTGAAGCATTGCAGGAATGAAAAGCTTAAACAAACGTTGAACTACAACTAGACCTATTTCATAACTGTCACGATAATTAACATCTTCTGAATGACTTATTGTCCCACCAACACCGTTATAAGCATTATTAACTAATATATTTAGTTTCTGTAAATTAGTATCCTCAAAATAAAGAAGTATGGCTTTTTCGTCTAACAAGTCAAATATTGCGGCTTCTGCGGTACCGCCTTGCTCTTCAATCTTTTTAATTAATAAGTTAACGGCGGTTACATTACGACCTTGGACAATAACATGCGCCCCTGCATGGGCTAACCCTAAACAAATTTGCTCACCTAGGTAACCAGTTCCTCCTGTTACAAAGGCATTTTTTCCCTCCAAAGAGAACAGATTATTTACATTCATTCTAAACATTCCAATTTGCTGGATTTAAGGTTTCTTGTGTTAATTTGGGTCTGGTTTCTTCAATTATGGATATTTCTTTCTGAGATAATATATTATTATTAAATAATGAGATATTGTCACTTAGTTGTTCCATACCTTCCATACCCAAAACTAAGCCATCGACCCAAGGTAAAGACCTTACATATGCAATACATATATCAGCAAGCGACTCTCTTTTAAGTTGAGTTCTAATTGAGTTTAACCACTCAATTATTATTTTGCTATTCTTACAATTAGCTTTCATCCAGTGTTTTTTGTCATCTGAAAGTAATAATCCCTGTAAAAAAACGCTTCTAATATGGATTATTAAATGTCGTTTTAACTTAACTTTATTAACCAATTCTATAGATTTGGTCCACCGCGCATCTAAAAGATTAAAAGGGAACTGTATAAACTCTACTTCATTATATTCAAGTGCTTTATTCAACTCATCTGGTGTTTGAACAGAGACGCCTAACTTTTCAATAATTCCGTCTTGCTTTAATTTCAATAAACGAGACCAAATTGCACCATTATAATCTGTAAGATTTGATGCTCTATGCAGTAATACGGTATAGAGTGATACTGATTTTAGTTTATTAATAGACTGTTTAATTTGAGAATCTACGGCATTAGATATTTCGGACTCAGAAGACTGATTACAAACAGAGTTATCAATATTTATTTTTGTAATGACCTGAATGCTTGGGGCATCAATGTTACTTAATACATCCCCAATGACTTCCTCGCTATTTCCATAAACACTAGCCGTGTCGATATAGTTAACACCACTAGAAATACATGATTCAATTAATTGTTTAGCGACACTAGACGATACCTGCCCAGAAATATTGTTAATGCCATAATCCAGGCCTAATTGTGCAGCCCCTAGAACGAGTTTATTTTTATTATCAGGATAATTATTCACTATCTTTCTCACCCATGATATTAATAATATTCATCGCATTTTCATTAATAACATCGTTAACATTAAGTAGAATATTTGTCATATATAAATAATCATCGATCGTATCAATAGTACAGCGTAAACCTGTTGAATTTAAAGAACTCAACTTACTATATGTATTCTCACCATGTTTCCTTCTTATATATGGTGTTACATGTTCACAATCAAAACTATCTTTTGTATTTAGGTTAGCCTCTCGTAAAGAACTTAAATACATTACTTCTGCAGACATACCATAGGGCAAGCCGGTGGAATCACCCGTGGTAGATAAATATTTCAAATCTGACTCAATAAATTCATTTACAACTTCAGAAATAAATAGACCATCAGGCAAAACATTATCAGCCGTCAGTCTTACAACAACAGTACTACCATCATATCCTTCCAATGCTGTAACAAATCGGTCTAATGTGTTATTTAAACTTCCGCGATAGTGAGAAATACCGTAACTTTTTAGAACTGAACACAGATAATCATCGGTTTTTTCTTTCGATGTTAGCACTAGTGTTTCAATACCCAAATTAGATGCTCTTTTGGCAGACAAAACAGCGATAGGCAAATTATTTATTGGTAAAAGTACTTTTGCAGGAAGTCTCGTAGAGTTTGTTCTAGCTTGGATTACATAAATAGTTTTCATTTTTCTTAAACTAACACCTTAGTCAAAACTGATACAACTCTGTTCTGCTGTTCTTGAGTCATAGTATGAAATAATGGAATACTAATAGCGTTAGTGTAATATTTCTCTGATTCAGTAAACGGCCCATATTCAAAGCCTAACTTTGTATAATATGGCTGAGTATGTACCGGGATATAATGTAAATTAACACCTATGCCATTTTCTCGTAACTGCTCAAACACTTCTTTATGAGATAATGAAATTTCATCTAATTTTAGACGGATGACATATAAATGTCGCCCCGAATATGAGTCATTAATTTGTTTTGGGGTGATTAATGGTAAGTCATTTAATAAATTATCATAGCCTGTAGCTAACTCATTTCGTTTAGCGACAAAATCATGCAAACGTGACATTTGGCTTACCCCCAATGCTGCTTGCATTTCAGTCATTCGGTAATTAAAACCTAAATCAACTTGTTCGTAGTACCAACTACCATGACTTTCATTCTTCATTAACAAACTATCTCTAGTCACGCCATGGCTTCGAAGAAGTTCTAATTTAGTTGCTAGTTTTTTATTATTAGTGGTTGCCGCCCCACCTTCAGCAGTAGTTACAATTTTTACAGGGTGAAAGCTAAAAACGGTTATATCGCTATATTCACAATTACCAATGGGGTTGTTTTTATATTTACCACCTATTGCATGTGACGCGTCTTCAATAATAGCAAAACCATATTCAATACTTAATGCATGAATTTTATCCATTTCACATGGCTGACCGCATAAATGCACAGGAATAACGACTTTAGGTAAAGGTAAATTATTTTGCTTTGCATGTATTAGTTTTTGTTCAAGTAGTCTTGGACTTAAATTATATGTTGCTGAGTCGATATCAACAAAGTCAATATCTGCACCACAGTATAAGGCGCAGTTAGCAGAAGCTACAAAAGTTACTGGTGTTGTCCAAACAACATCACCTTTACCAACCTCTAAAGCTAAACAAGCTA
>Ga0209395_1007888_pt1 | contig 11042 bp, 11 predicted proteins | sample GOMGulsemesocosm_3_FD_184635 | JGI IMG/M metagenome (GOLD analysis project Ga0209395, IMG submission 184635) | Methane-oxidizing microbial communities from mesocosms in the Gulf of Mexico - GOM9D Gulf of Mexico (SPAdes) (version 2) | ecosystem: Environmental > Aquatic > Marine > Cold seeps... | reverse complement strand
ACTTCTTCAAACTCTAATGTTTTTATTTGCCCTAAGTCATTTCTCGCTTTACCGGTAATTGAAACATGCTTAGCAGGAGTGCCAGCTTGGGTATTGTCTAATACGGAAATGTTGATTAGACCGTTGTAACGGCTGCGGGTAATGTTATAAGCCTTTGCTATTTCTGGTGTTAGAAAAGTTGCACCAATTGCTATGTAATGAACATTTAAGTCGCCAATTTTCTTCATGTTGCTTGCTTGCGCATTAAAGACAAAGAAAAAAGAAAGTAAGATAATTGTAAGGTGTTTAAATCGTTTATTCACGAATAACTCCATTAAAAAAGAATGAGGAATGATTAAGTATAGCTTCATAGCGCTAACTTAATCACTTCGATGGACATACGGTATTACAACATTCTCCAGTATGGGATCATGTCACCAATTAGCATATTAACGACATTAAGTAATAAAAATGCAGCGAGTATTGATAAATCTAAACCACCAATTGCCGGGATTATTTTACGAATAGGTCGCAAAAATGGGTCGGTAAGCTGCTGGAAGATCATCTGTGTCGGGTTATAACCTTGCACAACCCAGCTCATTAACGCCATTAATAACATGAAAACAAACAGTAAAAATCCAGTCTGTTTCACAAAAAACAACGCTGCTAGAAATAATGCTGAAATAATGTCTACGCCACCACCATTTACAACAGGGATAATGATAAATTTCAGCGTTGCTACTGTAAATGCCAATAATACGGTTGCCATATCTATGCCACCTATACCAGGAATAATACGACGTAGTGGAATAACTAAAGGGTTAGTTACTTTAACAACAAACTGGCTGAGTGGGTTATAAAAATCAGCTCTCACCAGTTGTAGCCAAACTCGAACAACTAAAATCATAAAAAATGCATCAAATGCAAAGTCGAGTAGGTAATTAATGGCTTGCATGTAAATCTCCGGAAAGTGTAATGTAATTGTTTAACGTTACTTTAACGTTAAACAATGCTCATGGTTGAAAAAATCTGTTACTAATTATTTGCCATTTCTTTTGCGCGGTTCAATGCTGCATTCATTGCTGTTTCAACAAGTTCAGGTAGTTTACCGTTTGTAAACTCTGATAATGCTGCCTGTGTAGCGCCACCTTTAGAGGTAACATTGGTGCGAAGTTGGCCAATTTCAACCTCAGGGTTTTGTATTACCATGCTTGCAGCACCTAATGCGGTTTGTTGTACTAAGTTTCTGCTATCTGCTTCTGAAAACCCTAATGCTTTCGCTTGTTTTTCCATCGCTTCCATGAACAAAAAGAAATAAGCAGGACCAGAACCAGATACACAAGTAATACGATCAATCCCACCCTCGTCTGCAAGCCAAATATATTCACCGGTACAGGCGATTATTTTTTCAACTGCTGATTTTTGTTGGGCCGTGACAAATTCATTTGCGTAAATACCTGTCATACCTAAACCTACTTGCGCAGGAGTATTTGGCATGGTACGAATAATTGAAGAGTCATCATGTAACGCGTTTTGAATATCTTTAAGCAAACAACCTGCAGCTACAGACACAAAACATTTGCCAGAGATATCTATCTCTTTTTTGAGAGTTTCACATACCTCTACAATAAGGTAGGGCTTAACACCAAGAATAACAATATCGGCAAATTTAACCGCTTCGTTGTTATCTGCTGTGTTAAGAATACCGTATTGTTCTGATAACGCTTCTCTTTTAGCTGGTGAAGGGTTGGTAACCATAATCGTATCTGCTGAGATACCACTGTTTACCAGTCCGCCGATAATAGCGGCGTTCATGTTACCTGCACCAATAAATGCGATTTTTGTCATTGTTTTTCCTACGATGTAATGATTAATTATTAATTATTTAAGTATATAGTAACTCTTCAGTGCTTATATAATTCACCACTGCGAGCACCGAGGCGCTGTGCTAAATAGAGAAAATATAGTGTAATATTTTTCTCGGTGTTCTCTGTGACCTCCGTGGTGTGTTCCTTTTTGAGCTCAGTTATTTTGTGGGGGTACTAACGAGCACCAAATATAGCCGTTCCTACTCTTACCATCGTAGATCCTGATAAAATGGCTTGTTCCATATCTCCAGACATACCCATAGATAATGTATCAATAGTTGGATACATTTGTTGGAAAGATTTAAAGATGTCATGCATCTTATTAAAGGTGTCAGCAGAGGCATTTTTTTCAGGAATTGCCATTACGCCACGTAATACTAAGTTTTTACAAGTGCTAACGTATTGAGCCAGCTCAGCTAGTTCGTTTAATAAAACACCAGACTTACTGATTTCATTACTAATATTGATTTGTAAACAAACGTTTAGTGGGGTATCTTGAGTACTTCGATGTTCATTTAAACGGGTTGCTATTTTTAAACGGTCTATACCGTGAACCCATGAAAAATTTTCTGCGATTTGTCGGGTTTTATTGGACTGAATTGGTCCGATAAAATGCCAACAAATATTCGTTAAGTGTGAAAGTTGTGTAATCTTTTCAACCGATTCTTGTACATAGCTTTCACCGAATGCTCGTTGACCAGCTTGATAAGCTTGTTCAATAAGTAAAGAAGGCTTAGTTTTACTAACAGCAAGTAATGTCACGTCGTCGATAGAACGACTACACTGATTACAGGCTTGGGAAATTTGCGCTTTAATCGCAGCAATATTATCTTTAATGAGTGTCATATAATTTATTTCAAATTTTTAAATCAATGATTCGAGCAAGGGTTCGAATTGTTCTTTGTTAAGAGGTCTGTATGGATATTACCGAATTACTTGCATTTAGTGTTGAAAATGATGCGTCAGATTTACATTTATCAACGGGTACACCACCGTCAATTCGTGTTGATGGCGATGTTAGAAAGTTAAATATACCAGCTTTTGACGCCGCAGACGTTAACGCGTTGGTCTATGATATAATGAATGACAAGCAACGCAAAGACTACGAAGAAAAATTAGAGGTCGATTTTTCTTTTGAAGTACCAAATTTAGCTCGTTTCAGGGTTAATGCTTTTAACCAAAACCGTGGGCCAGCAGCGGTATTTCGTACTATCCCTAGTAAAATATTATCGCTAGATGATTTAGGGTGTCCTGATATTTTTAGAGATATTGCTGATACGCCACGTGGTTTAGTACTTGTTACTGGGCCAACTGGTTCTGGTAAATCTACTACACTAGCGGCTATGGTTGATTACATTAACAGTAATAAAAATGACCATATACTCACCATTGAAGACCCAATAGAATTCGTGCACGATAATAAAATGTGTTTAATTAACCAACGTGAAGTTCATCGCGATACTTTAAGTTTTGAAGCAGCACTTCGTTCAGCACTTCGTGAAGATCCCGATGTAATACTTGTTGGTGAGATGCGTGATTTAGAAACTATACGATTAGCCATGACCGCTGCAGAAACGGGTCATTTAGTATTCGGTACACTGCATACTACTTCTGCACCTAAAACCATTGACCGTATTATTGATGTGTTCCCAGGTGAAGAAAAGTCTATGGTACGTTCAATGTTATCTGAATCTTTACGTGCAGTTATTTCACAAACACTAATCAAGAAAGTGGGCGGCGGTCGAGTTGCAGCACACGAAATAATGATTGGTGTACCCGCTATACGTAACCTTATTCGTGAAGATAAAATTGCACAAATGTATTCAGCCATTCAAACGGGTATGTCTCATGGTATGCAAACCATGGATCAGTGTTTACAAAACTTAGTGAGTCGTGGAATGATCACTCGCCAAGGTGCAATGGAAAAAGCTCAAGATAAAAACCAATTTACACAAGGTTATTAGAGCGTGTTTTTTTTATATAAATTTAATCAAAATAAGGGATAGCGATGAATTTTAATCAATTGTTGTCTAAGATGGTCGATCAAGACGCATCTGATATGTTTGTAACCGCCAAGTTACCTGTTAGTGCCAAAGTTAATGGTGAACTAGTTCCTATTGATGAGCACGTGCTAACTCCTGATGAATCATTAGGTTTAGTTCACGATTCCATGACGGCAAAAAATAAAGCGCTATTTACCGAAGAAAAAGAGTGTAATTTCGCTATTTCTATTGATGGTATTGGTCGTTTCCGTGTTTCGGCATTTTGGCAGCGTGACATGGCCGGCATGGTTATTCGTCGAATTGTTACGAATATTCCAGATGCTGATGACTTAGGATTACCGTCAGTATTGAAAGATGTTGTTATGTCGAAACGGGGTCTGGTTTTATTTGTTGGTGGTACGGGTACAGGTAAATCAACCTCAATGGCGGCGTTAATTGGCTATCGCAATAAAAACTCTAGAGGGCATATTCTGACCATTGAAGATCCGGTGGAATTTGTTCATGAGCATGAAAAGTGTATGGTTACTCAGCGTGAAGTTGGTTTAGATACCGAAAGCTTTGATGCAGCACTAAAAAGTTCTTTACGACAAGCACCAGACGTAATACTTATAGGTGAGATCCGTAACCGTGAAACCATGGAACACGCATTAAGTTTTGCTGAAACAGGGCATTTATGTATCGCAACACTGCATGCTAACAATGCTAACCAAGCGATTGACCGTATTATGCATTTAGTACCAGCAGACCAACATGGTAAATTGCTGTTTGATTTAGCCTTAAACTTACGTGGTATTATTGCTCAGCAACTTGTTCCAACTGTTGATGGTGACGGACGTGTTGCCGCCATTGAAATTTTACTTAATTCACCGTTTATTGCTGAGTTAATTAAGAAAGGGGATATTGGTGGTGTTAAAGAAGTTATGCATAAATCTAAAGAATTAGGTATGCAGACCTTTGACCAAGCATTATTTGATTTGTATCAAGCAGGGCAGATTAATTATGCTGATGCACTTCATCATGCTGATTCACCAAATGATTTACGCTTAATGATTAAACTACGTAGTGGAGATCAAGGTGGTTCTGGTTCACTTTCGGGTGTTACTTTAGCGGGTTTAGAGCCTAAAGAAGAATAAACGTATTATGGGTTTGTTTATCTTTGCTCTATATCATAAATAAACCTGAATACAGTTTAAGCAGATGGCATTTTCGTCAGGTGCATTAAATTCTACAGCATCATTTTTCTTAGTTTAACATTTTTCATGAATGTTAAACTAAGGCTATTTAGTCATAAATCGTTTCAAAATAACTTTCGATGATAAGTTTTGCTGACTCAGCATCGATGTTGTCTTTTGAAAGGTTGCGATAGCCACCACGGGCAAATAATTGTTCTTTAGCATCGGCTGTCGTTAGTCGTTCATCTTGGTATTCAACAGGAATGCCAAAACGTCCAAATATACGCTTACCAAATTTTTTAGCATCTAAGGTTAATTGTTGCTCTGAGCCATCCATATTTAACGGTAAACCCACCACAATGTAGTCAGGTTGCCATTCTTTAAGGTAACTTTGAATGTTATCCCAATGGGGAACGCCATCGTTTGCTTTTACTGAACCAAGCGGTGTTGCGTTTCCTGTTAGCTCTTGACCTACGGCTACGCCGATATATTTTTTACCAAAATCGAAGCCAACAGTAGTACGTTGGCCAATAGCTGCTTTTTTTGCCATAAATTCTTATCTAAATGATTAAAGGTTAGTCGTAGATAGATTAAGCGTGACCCACTTCAGTTGAAAGGTGTGCCATATCAATACCTAATCTATCAGTTGCTTTTTTCCAGCGTTGCTCAATAGGAGTGTTAAAAAGAATATCGCCATCAGCATAAGTGGTTAACCAAGAGTTTGCCTTAATCTCTTCTTCTAGCTGACCTGGACCCCAACCGGCATACCCTAATGTAACTAGAAATTTCTCTGGTGCTTGGTCGGTACCAAGCGCCATTAAAATATCTTTAGAGGTGGTGATCATTACATCATTGCTAAGTGGTAATGAGCTTTTCCAACAAAATTGTGGACTATGAAGTACAAAACCACGCTGAGTGGATACTGGACCACCAGTAAGTACTTTTTGACTCATTATAGGGTTAGACTCTACATCAGCATCAATATGCGCTAAAAGCTCGTTTAACGTAAGGTCGATGGGAAGATTAATAATAAACCCCATCGCGCCCTCTTCGTTATGCTCACAAATGTAAGTCACGGTTTTATTAAAATAAGAATCGTCTAATGTCGGCATTGCAATAAGTAATTGATTTTCTAAATTAATCATATGTTCGCCTTTTTTTTTAAACGTTAAAATTATTTATTTCTAATATTTTCTTCAATAGCATCCATAAGCTTACCGCTAATATTGATCGGGTAAGCGGCTTCTATTTCACGAATACAGGTTGGGCTTGTTACGTTAATCTCTGTAACTTTATCACCGATAACGTCTAAACCAACAAAATATAAGCCACGTTTCTTTAACTCGGGTCCAATTGTATCTGCAATTAATTTATCGGTAGGGCTTAACGGTCGAGCTTCGCCACGTCCACCAGCTGCTAAGTTACCGCGGGTTTCACCTTGAGCTGGTATACGCGCAAGGCAATATGGCATAGGTTCGCCATTAACAATAAGAATACGTTTGTCGCCTTCAGTAATTGCAGCCATGTATTCTTGCACCATGGCATATTGCTTTCCATGATCAGTTAATGTTTCAAGTATAACACCTACATTGGGATCATTGGGTCCAATACGGAAAATAGATGAACCACCCATGCCGTCTAATGGTTTAATTATGATATCTTTTTCGTCTTGATGAAACTTTCTAATACGCTCACTACTACGAGTAACCAGTGTTTTAGGGGTTAAATCGGCAAACCAAGCAGTAAATAACTTTTCGTTACAATCACGTAAGCTTTGTGGTTTATTTACAATTAATGTGCCTTCCACTTCAGCACGTTCAAGCATATAAGTCGCGTAAATAAATTCAGTATCAAACGGTGGATCTTTACGCATGAGCACGGCATCTAATTCACTAACGGCAATATCTTTAGCTTCATCTAACTCATACCAATGTTCTGGATTATCGAATACGCGAATGGTTTGTGCAGACGCACGACATTGACCTTGCTCTAAGTACAGGTCGTTCATTTCCATGTAATAGATTTCGTAACCACGTTTTTGTGCTTCAAACATCATCGCCATTGATGAATCTTTTTTCACATTAACTTGTGAAATAGGGTCCATTACGATGCCAAGTTTAATTGTCATTTGTATTCCTAGTATTAGTTTTTGGTATTGCTAATTTAATCGAAACTCAGAGTATTTCTAACCCGAGTTATATTATTTAATATCGCCATATCTACATTGTAGGGCGGTAATTGCTGTTAGGGCAGCTGTTTCTGTTCTTAGTACGCGTGGTCCTAATAACACATCAACAAAACCTTCGTTATTTGCTTGTTCAATCTCTTCATCGTTAAGTCCACCTTCTGGGCCTATTAATAATCTTACGCGGACATTATCAGCAGGAAGACTCATAATAGAATGTTCAGCTTTTGGATGAAGATTTAGTTTTAATGCTGAAGTTTCTTGTCGTAGCCATTCATTTAACCCAATAGCTGGTTTAACCGTAGGTACAATGCATCGGCCACTTTGTTCACAGGCACTGACTACAATTTTCTGCCATTGGTCTATTTTCTTCTGTAACCTTTCACCAGTTAGCTTTACGCCACAGCGTTCCGTAAATAATGGCGTAATAGTATTTACGCCAAGTTCTACTGACTTTTGTAAGGTGAAGTCCATTCTATCGCCACGTGAGACACCTTGACCCAGATGAATGTTCAAAGGTGATTCATTCGACTTAGCGTTAAAGCTTTTAATAACGACTTGCGCACTTTTTTTACTGACGTTAATTAATTCAGCTTGGTAATCTCCAAACTGACCTTCATTCTCTAATCCGTTAAATAACGTAACGTTATCGCCATTTTGTAAGCGTAAGACCCTAACCGTGTGACCAAATGCATCGTCATTTAGGTCGACAGTTTCACCAACGGTTAGCGGTGTATTTTGATAAATTCTCGGATTTCTCATAAAGGTATATAACTCAAAGATTAAAGTAAATGACACGGAAAGTATCGATTAACTTTCAAACTTTTTAATAACGTATTGATTGAACTAAGATAGGGGTTCATTAAGCTATTTTCAATGAAAGACAATAAGTTTTACTGAATTTTAGGCATAAAAAAAGCTTTCCGAGGAAAGCTTTTTAATACTCTATTTTATTTAACTATTCAGTGCTTAGATAATAAACCACCGAGAGCATTCAGGTGCTACGCTACATTGAGAATATAAAGCTCGATATTTTTGCTCTGTGTTCTTTGTGCTCTCTGTGGTGCGCTCTATTTTTTGGGTTGAATAGTTACTATTTTATTAGAGTTTAAAGGCCTGCTGATTTTCGTAAATCATCAGCTTTATCTGTTTTTTCCCAACTGAATGCTGTGAACGTATCACCGTCTACTGTCATTTCAAAAGGTTCTCTTCCGAAGTGACCATACGCAGCTGTTTGCTCGTACATTGGGTGTAATAAATCGAGCATTTTAGTAATGCCGTATGGACGTAGGTCAAAATGTTCACGAACAAGTTCAACTAAACGTTCTTCGTCAACTTTACCTGTACCAAATGTATCTACCGATATTGAAGTTGGTTCAGCAACACCAATTGCGTATGATACTTGTATTTCACAACGATCTGCTAAGCCTGCAGCAACAATATTTTTAGCTACGTATCTACCAGCATAAGCAGCACTACGGTCAACTTTTGATGGATCTTTACCTGAGAATGCACCACCACCGTGACGTGCCATACCGCCGTAGGTATCAACAATAATCTTACGACCAGTTAAACCACAATCACCAACGGGGCCACCAATAACAAATCGACCTGTAGGATTGATATGATATTTAGTGTCTTCAGTTAGTAATTCTGCAGGAAGTGTATGCTTGATAATGTTTTCCATTACCGCATCGTATAAATCTTCTTGTTTAATTTCTGGATTGTGTTGAGTTGATAAAACAACCGTATCAATGGCAACTGGTTTGTTATCTTCATAAACAAACGTTACTTGAGATTTCGCATCTGGACGTAACCAAGGTAAAACTCCAGATTTACGTGCTTCAGCTTGACGCTCTACTAAACGATGAGAGTAATAAAGTGGAGCCGGCATTAACGTTTCAGTTTCGTTAGTTGCATAACCAAACATAAGACCTTGGTCACCAGCACCTTGATCTTCTGGCTTAACACGGTCAACACCTTGAGCAATTTCTGGAGATTGTTGACCGATTAAGTTCATGATGCCACACGTTTCACCGTCAAAACCGACATCAGACGACGTATAACCAATTTTACTGATCACATTACGTGTGATTGTTTCTAAATCAACCCAAGCAGTCGTAGAAACTTCACCTGAAATAATGGCTACACCTGTTTTTACCATGGTTTCACACGCTACACGAGCATGCTTGTCTTTTGCAATAATCGCATCTAAAACCGCATCAGAAATTTGATCGGCAATTTTATCCGGATGACCTTCAGAAACTGATTCAGAAGTAAAAAAGTGTCTAGACATAAAACCTCAGTAAATTAAACAGGTTACCCGTTTTATAAAAGCAAACTAATGCTTTAATACGAGTAATATTTGAATAAAAATATTTTATTCATCTTAATAATGCAGGCAAGTTTACCTGTTTCTCATAACCTTTCATAGAAATATTTACGCCTAGACGGCTAAACGGCTTAAATATTTTTATTCACTGTAAATGTAAGGCGTCAATATGAAGCATTATTTTAATTGAAGCCTTTATAAAGTAGTTAACGATTCTTTTTTTATCCACTGTGTGGTGTGCTCTAAAAACGCTTTTAAGCGAGCTGATTGTTGTATTTTAGGCGGGTGAATGACAAAAACCTGGTGCAATAAAGGCTTTTCGTTCGGTAATAAAATCACTAGTTTATTGTCTTCAATGTGTTTTTCTACAAAATAGCTAGGCAGGCGGGCGATACCACGTCCATCTAAAGTTTGTTTTAAAACAAAAAAGTTGTCGTTTAGAGTTATCCACCCTTTTACTGGAACTTGTGCGTGCTGAAAAGGCCAATGTGTTTGGTGTTCACCTGTTAAGCATTGATGATTGCGTAGGTCATTAATAGTGACAGGGGCATCATGCTTTTTTAGGTAACTAGGTGAAGCGACTATTCTATGTGTATAGCTGAGCAATGGCTTGGCAACCATATCTAACGGTGGATTTTTAGTGGAGCGAAAGGCAAGGTCAAAATCCATTTTATTCAGGTCGTGACTCTGGTAACTGGTATTTAAAGTAAAAGTAACTTCAGGGTGCTTTTGGTGAAAGCCTTCACAGATATTATTTAAGAATCGATGAGCAAATAACAAAGGAGCTGTTATTTTTAGCTCGCCTTTTAATTCATTTTTTTCATGATGAATTTCTCGTTCCATTGTGGTTAATAAGATTTGTATAGAGCTCATGCTAGCCATAACTTGCTCGCCAGCTTTGGTTAACGTGACATGTCGGGTAGAGCGGTTGAGTAAGTTTGTACCGAGCTCCTGTTCAAGATGTTTTATTTGTTCTGAAAGGTGTCCCCTGGAAATTCCCATATGCTCAGCAGCACGAGAAAAATTCAGCTCTTTCGCGACATGTTTAAACAACATTAATCTTTCTATTCGCTTGTGCTCTTTCATATTAGGGCCTGTTGATCTTTCGAGTATGAATTTTGTTCAAATTAAAAGCGTTTTAATCAAGGAAAACGTTTTGTAACATAGTTATTCTATGTCATAAACGTTTGACGCAGAGTAAAGCGCTTTTAAATGAACCCTACGGGCAGCATGAGTTTGCTCTTTTTACTGCGTTATAGTGATTTTGTGGGGAATAACCACACACCAATCACTATGCCTTGTATAAAAACCAAACGCATTGCTGCAAAAACATACCTGAAAGATCAACAGACCCTAATCTATTCATTAAATACAGCCTCTTACTATTGCTTATTATAGTTCGGTATATCGAATAGTAAATTCATTATTGTTTGCTGATGTGGTCGGTTATAACCATTAACATAGGCTTAAGTGAAATAATTAAGGCACATCATGAAAAAATTA
>Ga0209395_1007887_pt1 | contig 11043 bp, 10 predicted proteins | sample GOMGulsemesocosm_3_FD_184635 | JGI IMG/M metagenome (GOLD analysis project Ga0209395, IMG submission 184635) | Methane-oxidizing microbial communities from mesocosms in the Gulf of Mexico - GOM9D Gulf of Mexico (SPAdes) (version 2) | ecosystem: Environmental > Aquatic > Marine > Cold seeps... | reverse complement strand
AGTGCTAATAAGCGTGTAGCCGAACCCGCAGCTCGTTGCAATTCACCATACACTTCGGCGACGGTTGCCACTGACATGGCCACCATAATGGCATAAAAAACAAAGGCGCCTAATTCACCACCGCTCATTTTTCCTTGTAAGACATCCATGCCACCAACCCATAACATGCCGCTGATGGCACCAAAGGTTAAGAAAATTACAATGGCGATTAAAAATGAGCGTTGTTTGACACGACGTTTTGCAACAACAAAAGCTTTTTCAACTTCACCAGCAAATGCTTGCTGTTCTCGTGCTTCATGGGTATAGCTTTGAACCACTTTTATATTTTGAATAATTTCACCGGCGTAAGTGCCAATATCAGCAATAGCATCTTGTGAACTTGCTGCAAGTTTTCTGACTTTTTTACCGTATATCATCATTGGCAATAAAATGAGAGGCACACAAAGAATAACAATCATAGTGAGTTTTAAATTTGTGATTAATAGCATAATTAAACCACCAATCAACATTAAACAACTACGTAAGGCCATAGAAAATGAAGAGCCAATAATTGATTGTAAAAGTGCCGTGTCAGTGGTTAACCTCGACATCAATTCGCCACTTCTGTTTTCTTCAAAGTAACTAGGATGTAGGGTGACAATGCGATTAAATACGGCTTTACGAATATCAGCGCTGATGCGTTCGCCTAACCAAGACATTAAATAAAATCGACTGAAAGTCCCGATAGCAAGCAAGACGATTAACCCAATTAACACTAAAATTGCCGTCTGTAGTTGTTCTGCAGAACCAGCAATAAAACCACTATCTATAACAAACTTCACGCCTTGACCTAAAGATAAGCTCACTGCTGAAGTGAGTAACAAAGCAATTAATGCTAGTGCTAACATCATTTTATAAGGCTTGATGAAGGAAAAAATCGGTAACAGGCTAGCAAAAGCTTTCTCATTCTTGCTTTTATTCGTGTCAGTAGGGGAACTGCTTGTTATCGGTTGCTCTACCGTTAAGTTTTCTTTGCTCACAGTTAACTCGAAATAATAGGGAATAGAAAATTAATATGGTTGCAAATAATGCAAATTCAAGGTGAAGAAACAAGAGTTTACAGTTTTAAGTAAACTACATGTTCTGATGAACAGTGTAAGCAATAGGTGTTTAAACTAAGGTCGGAACAACAAGTAAATATTTTTTCAGATTATTCACGGGATTTTACAAAAACATCACTAAATCGTTATTAATGAATCGTCAGGTTTCTTATTGTAAGTTGTCCTAAGTAAGGGGAATGATACCTATTAGAACGAAAAATAAGATTGGTGCTTTACACATACTCTGTTTTAGCTAATAGTACGATAAATCAGTATATTAAAAATAAATCGAAAGGAATAAAATGCTTAGGTTATTATTAGTTATAGCCATATTATTTACTTCATATGCTCAAGCGAACGAGCCTATAATTTCAGGCCATGTTTTCAGCCATAATTCAAAGGTGCTGAATGAAAATAGGCGTTTTATGGTAGCACTACCTGAGAATTATCATGACAATAAGTTAAATTATCCGACTTTGTATATCGTTGATGGAGACTTTCAATTTCAACATGTTTCAGCTGTTGTTAAAAATATGACCAGAATGGGAAAAATACCGCCAATGATTGTTATTGGGATCGCCAATCAAGGTAATGCTGATTATATTTATCAAACAACTTGGGCAATTGAAGGGGAACCCGACTTCGGTGGAGCAGCACTATTTTATAAATACATTAATCAAGAGCTGCTTCCCCATATTGATGGCAATTACCGAACTAACCGTAATAAAATTCTCTCAGGTTATTCTTTAGGTGGCTTGTTTACAACCTATGCAATGGTACAAGAAAACACACAGTTTAATGCGTATTTAGCCATGAGTCCCAGTTACTGGTTTGATGATTATTCAGCACAGAATTCTATAGCAAAATATATAGATGAAACAGCAAAAGATAAACAAACTACCCCATCGCCATTATTTTTATCAGTAGCAAATGAACAAGAAATGGGGGTCGATAAGGTTTACAAAAGTTTAAGTCATCTTAATTTTAAAGATTGGAGGTTTACTTATAAAAAATACCTAAATGAAAATCATTTTAGTACTGCTTTACCTGCCTTTCATGACGCTTTAAGTTTTTTATTCGAAGATTATTATGAAGATGCATATGCGCTAAAAGCCCATAATAATGTTTCTGATGTTTTATCGACATTCGAGAATAAAAAGCAAAACTACAATGGTTTTAGAGTGGAATGGCTACAAGCTTACAAATTTTCAAAGTATGTCTTTGGTTCAAAACAGACGGATAAAATAGGAGATGTTTTAGCTGAAATAAAAATACGCTTGCCTAACTCTATAGTGAATATAACTAATTATTTAGCGTTAGGGTTTAATAGAAAAAATCAATTCAAAGAAGCTAAACATATCTTAGATGGAATAAAACCTCAAGCAGAGATATCAGCTTTTTGGCATCATCAATATAGTTTGGCATTAGCGGGTCTAGATAAATTTGAACTTGCTAAAAAATCTCAAGCACGAGCAATGGAATTGGCAAAAAATCAGAATTTGCCCATGTGGCAAATCTGGGAAATGAAATAGTTCATCGGACTGGGTGATAGCTATTAACAAATCACTTTGGGTGAGTTTTCTCTTTTCATATGTTAACTGACAATTATATGCCCCTTAATGGGCATTTTATTCTCAGGAGTTCAAATGAGTTTGGTAAAAAATTTCAAGATGATGTCTTTGTATAATCAAAGAATGAATATTCAATTAATGGCAAGTTGTTTAGGCTTATCAAATGATATTGTGGAAAAAGAGACACATTCTTTTTTTCCTAATATCATCAGTTATTGGAACCATTTGCTTTTTGGTGACTTGATTTTATTAGGGCGACTCGCGTTAAACCATATCGGTAAGCTTTCACCCCAAGATTTATCCGAATTCCCAACACCGAAGTCACCACAAGACATTTATTATAATAATTTGTCAGATATTGCCGTGTTAAGAAAAAAAGTTGATGAATTGTTAATAACATATTGTACAAATTTAACCGAAGAAGATTGCGAAAAATTTATTAATTACACAACCACCGAGGGTCTTCCTGTTACTAAAGCTGCAGCAGATATTACACAACATATATTTAATCACCAAGCGCATCACCGCGGACAACTAACATGTGTTCTCAGTCAGTTTGGTGTAGATTATGGTTGTATGGATTTACCTGCCATTGTTTCAGAAGGTAGTCGTATAAAGAAAGTATGTTAACCCATTGGTTTTTTGTTGTTAGAAATTATTGAGCGTGCAAATGGATAATAGGCTAAAAAGTATTTCTGAGGTTGTCGCAAAAGCGAGTGATCTTTTCTCTATTAAGATTGATAAAATTGATGTGTTGATGGGGATAATGGATAAAACTTTGCGTAATCAAGGGTTGAAGGCTGACGCTATTACCCTTGATTGTATTTCCCAGAAGAAAAAGATTGTTGTGTTAATACATGACGATAAACCCGATGTTGTTGAAGTTGCATTGGGCAATAAACAAGGTGATATATATTCATCTACCGAATACGGTATTAATGAATTATCTGTAGCCGTTATCGTTGGAATAATGGAAACTAATTTCATATCACAATAAACTTCATTCATCGTTTAATGGGAAATTAACTGTCAGCTGTCACCCTTTTGGTAAATTTGATAACCGTAATATGTTTAACTATCTAACTTGCATAACCACTAATCCATATACTCATAAATTGTAACAATTTTAGTGCTTTACTTATTCATGACTTATGTATCAAATGGAGTCTTGTTTTCATTGTCATTTAAAATAAACCCTTAAAATATTATAAAAAGAGAAATATAATGAAAAAAATAAAATTGATGTTAAGAACTGTTGTATTTTTTAGTCTTTTTTCCTCTACATTTATTTATGCAGAATCTATAACAGGTAAGGATCATCAAGCTGTTATGCAAACGGCTTATAACTATTTTAATGGCGCAGCAAACGGAGACCAAGAACTGCTTTCAAAAGCGTTTGATTTGGACTTCGGTCATATGAAAATGATAACGGTAGACAAAGAAACAGGAAAAGAGACGATAAGAACAGTTACGCTGAAAGAGTTTACTGGTTACTTCAAAAAAGCCACTAAAGATACATGGAACGCGAACGTGCTGTCTATTGATATCGTTGATGGCAAAATGGCTATGGTGAAGCTTAATTTTGAGACCTCAAAAACACATTACATTGACTACCTTGTGATGTACAAACGTAATGATGAATGGCGTATTATTAATAAAACGTTCATAGCAAAGAAAAAATAGATCTAAATAGCGCAGAGTGTTAGCTAACTATTAGTGAACAGAACATTCAAATATTAACCTAAACATTATTTAAACCCATGTTTAGTTATATGTACTCTTAAAGGGAAGTTTCGTGTCAATAGAAAGTCTATTTACTTTGTTTTGTGCCATGTTTGTTTTGGCTATTGTTCCAGGACCTGCGGTATTTGCCATTATTGCCCGCTCTTTTTCATCAGGTAAATTACAAGCATTTTATATGACGGTCGGCATTGTCTTAGGGGATTATATTTTTATTGTGCTCGCACTGTTTGGTCTATCAGCACTTGCTGAACTTATGGGCAGCGCTTTTTTTATTATTAAATACATGAGTGCTATTTATTTAATTTGGCTTGGCGTTAAGCTTCTTCGAACAAGTACTGATTCAATTGACATTGAAGCATCAAAAAATTCATCCCTCATTGCTAATTTCTTAACAGGCCTCTTCATTACACTGGGTAATCCTAAAGCTATTATATTTTATATTGGTTTTTTCCCTGCTTTCATTAATGTAAGTGAGGTTACTTTTTATGATACTGGTTTAATTATGTTAGCGGCTACTTTGGCATTTGGCAGTGTAAATATGTGTTATTCATTTCTAGCTGTAAAAGCTAGAAATACTTTTAAATCACCCAATGCCTCATCAGTTATTAATACAACAGCAGGCACTATCATGGTCTCAACGGGCGTTTTAGTTGCCGTTAAAGCGTAACAATTGAAGCTTGTTTTACGTTACTTACAGAAAAAGGTGTGGAGGACATATAAATGTTTACACAAATAATTATGAGCTTATTAAGCCTAGATTTTCTAACGAATGCATAGGGTTTATAGTAAATGCCAAGGGTAAATTTAGGTGCTTCAGCGATTTTTATTAGCGGGAAGAGGATGTTGCTATTGAACATTTAAAAAGTGTAATAAATAACACGGCGACAAACTTGTTGTCACTTGGCTTTGATGTCCAATTTTCAGAAAACGTTTAGTCAATTAAACAGCACAAACCATTGTTTGGTTTGTCTGTAACTTTTATCATAATAAATTGCCCATTTATAGGGTATTAAACTTTTAGAGAATGCAAATATGATCGTCGTCTATGGGATCAAAGAAAATCTTAATCCAGTAAAATCAAAAATGTCTGATCTTATACATCAATCAATGCGGTCTGTACTAGGTATGCCAGAAGATAAACGAGCCCATCGTTTTATTCCAATGGATAAATCAGATTTTTATTATCCCGACGGTCGCTCGGATAATTATACTGTGATAGAAATAAATATGATGGAAGGCCGGCAAATTGAAACGAAGAAAGCCCTCATTAAATCCATATTTGTTGCAATCGAATCCGAGCTGAACATTTCACCGGTGGATGTAGAAATTACTATTAAAGAGCAGCCGACACATTGCTGGGGCTTTCGTGGCATAACCGGTGATGAAGTTAATGATTTAAAATACCGAGTCGACGTTTAAGTTGATAAATATTTTTGGTGCATGAGCGGATACAGTGTTATATTTTTTCATCAACCCTGTTTAGCTTTTTGTAAACTTAGCTTAGGGTTAATGTAAGTGAGGGATACTTTATTAACCCTACGTTTATATCTTCATCACCGCTGGTCATTAAATCTACGCGCCCTCTGTTATTCATTAATAAACGTTAATGTAATTGCCTTTATTACCAATTTAGTCAATTACATAGTGTTGAAGTCTGCGATTAAACAACCGATTATGAAGACGATAACCAATTTTTTCGTTAAGCACTTTCCCTGATAAGAGAAAATCAAAGTAACGCGTTCATAAAATTTATAGTGGATACGGTTTAGTTTAAAACTCTCGCTGTTGAGTTATTAAAAGGTGAACCTAATGAGCAGGTCTTCAAGTAAATTAATAACACTCCAATAATAACTCTGTGTATTTTTGGCTGCTATTTTAAGGTTTTCCAGTTTCGTTTTATCTAACCATTGACCATTTTTGACCACAGCATAAGGCATTCTCATTGTTTGCATATCGAGCAGTGGATTTTGAGATAATAATACAAGATCAGCAATCTTACCTACTTCAACACTGCCATAATCACCTGCTATTTTGAGTGTTTGAGCCGCATTAATTGTCGCCGCTTGAAGCACTTCAAAATTTGATAATCCGGATTGTTGTAATAATTGCATTTCGTTGTGGGTAGCAATACCTGGCAAGGTATACATAGTGCCAGCGTCGGAGCCTACGAGTAACTTTACTTTATGCTCATGAAGTACCTTTACTATCTGAGATAAGAACTTTTGCTTTTTTAGATGAAAAGCACTTTGCTGTTTATTATCGTTTAACCAACGTGAAACGGTGAAGTGGCTTTCAATATCAAAATAAAGTGGGTTTAAATAATCTAACGTTAAGCTGTCGACAAATGTTTGCTTACCATTACTCAGCTGAGTTAAATGATTGAATGTTTCTAAAGTTGGCACAATAGGGACATTAGATTCCTTTAGCTTTAGTGCAACATCGTTTAGTAATTCTTTATCAAACTGATAATTCAACGGACCCTGAAAGATATCTTCAACGTGCTCTACTGATTGCAAACCTTGGAGGTACTTCCAATCAGCACCTTTTGCGGGATGAGGACCATGTTTTGCTACAGCAAAATCAATGTTTCTAGCTTGTTCAATAATCGCCTCGAATATATTAGGTTCTAAGTATCCATATAGCTTTATAAAGTCGTAACCGTTTGCTTTAGCTTTGTTAACTTCTTCTCTAGCTTCTTGTGGTGAGAGTACTTCTTGATTCAGAGCATGGGTGCCTTTCCCTGCTAATATAGGTGAGCTTGTATGTAGATTGCTCCCTAGCCATTCTTCATTTTTTAACTCTTTCTTCCACCGCAAATGCATATTCTTACCATTCAAATTACGGACACTGGTTACGCCATACGCAAGGTTAAGTGTTAAGTATTTTCTATCATGTATATGAACGTGCATGTCGAAGAGCCCTGGCGTAACATAAGCATTATTTCCATTAACCGATCGAATGTTATTTTCTACTGGTGTGTTACTGTTGTTAATGGCCGCTATTCGTCCGTTTTTAATAACTATTTGTTTATTGTTAAGTACCTGTTGTTTTTTTACCATGACAATATTGACGTTATTTATCACAAAAGCGCGAGTATTATTTACCGGTAATAAACCTTGCTGTTTTCTATAGTCTAAAGAAATAATAGATAGGACAATTACAAAGAGTAATAGTAATAATATAATTGAGAAGCTATAAAATAGTTTTTTTATTGGCTTAATAAATTGTGATAATTTCATGGTTATTCCTGCATTTATTGAATGAACAATAATTTACAGGAAGTTGTTAGAAAAGCGTCCTATATCTTGATAATGCACTTGGTACTTCTCTAATGCTTTGTTTTGTTATGTTTTTTTGTTAGCTGTTCTTTATAAACTGTGTTGGTGTTTTTCCTGTTTCCCTTTTAAATATTAAATTAAAACTAGATTTTGAATTGAAACCCACAGCAAAAGCCATGTCTAGAATAGACGTTTGCTCTGCCGTTTTCAGAAGTAACTTATCTTTCAAATCATCCACTCTTAGCTTATTGATATAATCGCAAAAACTACAATTTGCACTCTGATTAATTGCGCGTGAAATCTCTCTTGTATTAAGTCCGGTTTCTGCTGCTAGATCATTCAACGATAAACGGCTTTTATGGTGCAGTGATTTATTTTTAATAACTTGTTCTAAACTGATAAATATTGTTTTGCTGAGGTCATCGCTTTCTAAAACTTCCTTTTCATGCATTTTATTATCTAGTTGTTCAAATGCACTCATGCCGTTAAATAATAAGTGGTGATTGACTGCCTTAAATATTAGGTAGCTAAGTAAAAGTAAAATCGTAGTATTCTCGAATAATTGTCCTGCTGAGTTTAATTCCAAGCTAATGTTAGGTTGTAGGTTTAACCGAATAAGATCTAGAACACCTACCATTAATAGAGTAATAAGCACCTTTATTAACCAATAAAGTTGAAGGGAATCAGCATCTGACCGCATTGAAAACGAAGCTTTATGATAATAAGAAATTAGCCTTATCGATAGACATACATAAATGAATTGGCTAATTGTACCTAGCGCAATCACGGATTGTGGCCATTGTGTAAACACTATAGCCAATAACATAGGGCAAAGATGAATGACTCGTTCTTTGGTGATTTTCTTGTCGGGATAAATTAATTGGTAAACAAAAAAATAGAATAATGGCCCTTTACCTAATAGAAAAATAGGGGTAACTAGATAAAATTCTCGAGTACCGGCTAACTCTTCAGCTAAGTTGAAGGCCATCCCACAAGCAGAAAATATTAATAAGTAACTTAAACCACGATAACGCTCATTTCTCCAGATAAGACAAAGACCAAATATCATCTGAAAGACAAAGATAAACTGAATTATATTGGTTAATTGAATTTCCATTATTCTGTTAGTTTTCCATTATTGTTTTTTACTTCAATTATATTCATAGTGGCTTGTATTCAATTTTTTTAATACAAATATCGTTAATCGTCATTAAACTTATTTCATGCGTTGTCGTACTTTGTAAGAATGAAATATTGAAGGTACGATGACAATTATTGCGATAAAAGCCAGAACCCATTGGTGACTTTGTCCGAGTAACGTTAGGTTTGAAATGTTAGCAGCTAGCTCATTGTTGATTTGATCTGCAAATGCAACGGGGCCTAAAGCGGCGTCTTTTGCAATAGAAAAACCATTGCTAAACGCACTTTCCCATCCCAGTGCTGAAAAAGAACCGTAAGCTTTGTATCCAATAGCTGAAGCACCAAATCCAATGATTCCAATGGCGACAGTTCCAATGGCGATGATTCCAAAGCCGACAGCTCCAACGCTTATTATCCCAACCGAAATAATGCCAACACTGATTGGCGCAATTGCGACGCCACCCCATGCAAAGAGTAAACCATAAGCCATACTTCCACCTGCGACCCAACCGATGGCAGGTTTATCGCCTGCTTCTAACATGCCAAATTTAAAATGAAATAAAGGAGTGCCGAAAAGACTTATTTTACTTTGGAATTCATGCTTTTTTGAACCTATTTGATCAGCTTGATTTTGGAACGCTAGCGGATTAAATATTCGCTCCTCCGCACGTATTTTTTGTGTTTGTTTGAACATTCGATTAACAAGAAATATATAAGTTGCAACAAAGGTCAATACCATAAGTTGTGAAGCTATTGCATGAATCTGTATGCTAACATCGCTATGATTATTGTTATTGAAGGCAAAGTATTTCAGTGCAAACATGCCAAACACATAGATGAGGGCTGTTAACATAAACATCGCCACAACTTTGTAAGCATTTTGACGTTCTCGTTGTGTACGTGATTGATCAAGGCTCGCTCTTAAACCAAAAAATGTACTAATAACGCCAGAAAAAGCGGCTAAAAATGTTAACAATGTTCCAAGTTTGAAAAATGTTCCTGCTTTTGTTACTCCGGTCCCTATTACTGCAGCCTTGGCTGGAGGTGCAATACTACTTATAGCTGCCAATACACCAGCGGTGAAACCGACACCAGGTTTGCTTTTTGTTAAGGTCTCTTCAACAAATGAGATCATTGCGCGTTTAAGGAGTTTTCTTCCTCGGGATAGTCGCTGCTTTGTTGTGTCTACTGATAAATCTAATTCGGCAGCCACGCGCTCTACAGATTGCTGTTCACGGTAAAATAAGATTAACGGCTCTCGATAAGTACCATCCATTTTGTCTAATGTTTGCCATAGTAGGGCTTGTTCTTGTTTGCGTATTGCAGTGTCTTCCATTTTGTCGTTGTCTGAGTCAGGAACATCATGTTCTTCAAAACTACTAGCAGCTTTGGTGGGTTCAGTACTCTCCTTTCGACGATAGCGGCTGACTTTAAATCGGAGTATGCCGCAGAGCCAAGCTTTTAGCTTCTCTGGGTCTTTAAGTGTGTCGAGCTTTTTCCATGCTTCAACAAAGGCTTCTTGAGAAATATCTTCACTATATTTTATGTCTCCAACTGATGAATACGCTAAAGAACACAACAAGTTTTGGTAACGCGATACTATTTCACAAAATGCTTCACGATCACCTCCCAATGACAACATAACTAAATTAGCGTCGTTGGTGTCAGTGATTGAATTTCGTTTTCTGAATAGACTCATAGTGCTTTACCTTTGGCTTTGTTTTTAGCTTAAAAAGAGTATGTGCCGTTTCATTAGTAATAGGTGACAATTTTTATTTGAAAAATTTCAAATTTATTAAGTTACCTAATTTCCAATTTTAATTTTAGGGGTCATGAAAAAATAATTTATTTATTTTGTCACCTTCTGTAGTCAGTTGGGTACTTGTTTAAAAACACACAACCTTATCAATTTGGAGAAAATAATGAAATTATCAAGTAAACCTATTTTAAACCTAGGAAGATTTTTCAGCTTAGCATCACTTTTGGCTTATTCTAGCATTTCTTTTGGCGGCGAATTAACTTCAGTGATAGATGATTTTAGTCATGAACAAAGTAACAGTTTAGGTATTCCAAGACAATTTCTAGATGACAAAATGGCTGGCGGAAAAACTCAAACTGAGATCGTAGTGTCCGAAGGTAAATTACATATAAAAGGGGAAATTGTACCTCCTCGTGGCCAACCCGGTTGGGCGAGCTCCGTATTGTTACTCAACGAAAAAGCCTTGCCGCAGG
>Ga0209395_1007884_pt1 | contig 11044 bp, 4 predicted proteins | sample GOMGulsemesocosm_3_FD_184635 | JGI IMG/M metagenome (GOLD analysis project Ga0209395, IMG submission 184635) | Methane-oxidizing microbial communities from mesocosms in the Gulf of Mexico - GOM9D Gulf of Mexico (SPAdes) (version 2) | ecosystem: Environmental > Aquatic > Marine > Cold seeps... | reverse complement strand
CAAAGGTCCATATCGAGCATTAATGACTCCACCTGAGTGATAAAGTCACGCATTAAATAGACCGCAAAACTCAATTTCGCTGCCATAAAGCGCCAGCTACTCTTATACCCAGCGTACATCGATTGAAACTGGCTAGGCGCACTACGTAACCATTTGTAGAAATACATCATAATACCTTCAATGAAGGTTAAGCTGAGTACAAAAGAAACGATTCTAACTAGTGACATTAGCTGAATGACCCTACGGGGTTTCAACGAGAAGTTTCAAACTGAGGCCTATGTCCGCCACACAAAGCCCAAGCTATTACAGCTACAAATAATATAGCAAAAACTTCCTCATTAGCGATCGCAGATGGGAACACCTAAATAAGGCAACCTGCAGAACAGCCACGACTGGCGACTACGCCTTGCTGTAAAATAGAGTGTCGAATCGAAGGACTATCGCTACAGGTCATCAACAACACCCATCGACAAGGTGCGCTGCGGGAACGCCGCCTTGAGCATAATAGGTATTAGTACCGATATAAGATTAGCACCGCTTGTTATATTTTGTGGGGCTTTGACTAGAAACTATCTTCGTACTGATGTTGGCAGTCATAACAGACCACTCAACCGAGAGGCCCACCAGTGAAAATTCGCATACCGAAGAAGGTAGACTCTCTATCTCTGGGTTTTATTGGGGTGATATTATTACTAAGCGCCACTGTTTTTTACGCCAGCAGCCAAATCAAAGCGATAGGCGCTCAGATCGAGCATTTGTATCGCCACCCATATACAGTATCGAATGCCGCAAGAGAAATAAAAACACAAATCTTATCAATACAGCAGTTAACGAAAGATGCTGTTCTTCTCAAGAATAAAAAGGAGAAGAACGATGCTTTAAAGGAAATTACATGGCACGAACAAAAAGCCATGGAGAACTTCGACATTATTTCCAAGCGATTTCTAGGGGATGATATAAAAGTTGAAAACCCTTACCAAAAATTCATTCAATGGGCTGTTATACGACAACAAGCTATCGACTTGAGCAACAACGGGGAAATTACACCAGCCGCTGATCTCATTAGTAGTAAAAGCGCGAACCATATAGAGGCGCTAAATGCCGAGATTGATTTTTTAGTCGAGTTTGCCGAAGGGAAGGCCATAACCTTTCAAGGGCGAACTGCAGATATAATAGAAAACTCCAATCAATTTACCATTGTCTTGTCTATTCTTGTTTTTTTCTTGTCATCATTTATTGCAACCGCTGTAGTAAGGAGAAACCGTCTTGCGGGGCAACGGATAATCCATGAAGTCGACAAAGTACGAGCTGCGCTATTGGAAGCAGAAAACCTCTTTGACTCATCTCCTGAAGCGTTATTGAAAGTAAACAGCAAGGGCATAATCGAAAAATCCAATCACTCCGCGCTAATTTTGTTTGAGTATAGCTATGTAGAGATTGTTGGTGTAAGCGCTAACCGGATCATCGACAGACCCCATGCAGGAGATCACGATAAAAACATAAGAGCCTATTTTAATGATCCGACCAATCGAGAAATGCTGAGTGTAAGCAGAGGGTTATTTGCATTAACAAAAAGCGGAAGGAAAATACCGGTTTCCGTTCAGCTATCAGGACTAGAAACAAGCTTCGGCCATTATACCGTCGCTTCGGTAAAAGACATGTCTGACAGAACTGAGTTCGAAGATGATTTAAAATTAGAAAAAGAGCTGGCTGAAAAATCGCTGCGTGAAAAGTCTTTGTTTTTAGCAAAGATGAGCCATGAAATTAGAACACCGCTGCACGGAATATTAGGCATGGCGGATATATTGGCCGAGGAAGAACTCAGGACTGAAAGTAGAAAACATTTAGAAACTCTAATCAATTCGGGTCAGTCGTTACTGGTTATTGCCAATGACATACTTGATTTATCGAAACCTGAAAGTACCAACGCACCGTTAGACTCCAGGAGAAACAGCTTCTACAAATTACTCAATGAAATTAATGGTACTTATAAATTGGCAATGAAGGATAAAGGCGAAGTCGACATGGTGGTTGAGATTGACCAGAGAATTCCCGAGTATTTGAGTTTCGATGCCCCCCGACTGCAGCAGATACTCTATAACTTGATAAATAATGCGTTTAAGTTCACCGACGCTGGCTTGATAACTTTAAAGGCCGCCCTAATAAAACGAACAGAAGACCTGGCAGAGATAGAAATAACAGTCACCGATACCGGCTGCGGGATCCCACAAACTGAGCAAATTAGAATATTCGAGCTGTTTGAGCAGGCGGACAACTCTACCTCGAGAAAATATGGCGGTGCCGGATTAGGCTTGGCGATATGCAAAGAAATTGCAAACCGCTTCTCAGCGAAATTTTGGGTGGAAAGTAATGTGGGACAAGGCTCGTGCTTTCACCTGCACTTAGCATTGCTCATTGAAGATAGGCGCTTGGAAGATAGGCGCTTGGAAGATAGGCGTCATGAGAATATGCCTATAATGAATTACATTACTGACGATATCGATTTTTCTCCTATTTCGGCACTGATCGTCGATGACAATCAGGTCAACATCACTATTGCGGAAGCCTTGGTCAAAGGGCTTGGGATATCTAACTATTTATTAGCCTCGGACGGAAAACAAGCCTTGGACATCTATATCAATAGCCAGCAATCCATTGATATCATCTTAATGGATTGTGAAATGCCGATAATGGACGGCTATACTGCCACCAGGGAAATTAGGGCATATGAGCGAGAAAATGGTTTGCCCGCGGTAAAGATATTTGCACTAACCGCAAATGTGCTGGCAGAGCATAATAAAGAGTGTTTCAAGGCCGGCATGGATGGCTGCTTAACAAAACCGGTTAATAAAGAGACCCTTTATCAAACCATTAGGGCAGCCTTAAACGTAATATGATACCTACTATTGTGTTTTCGACAGGTCTTAATATTGCGGTCATAATTTTATAAACCACCGTTTAGCTCAAGCTACATAGGCAACCCATTGCGTTCCGCAAGAAGTAAGCCTACCGGCAAAATGTCCTACCCCCCTACATTCAATCCCCTTAAACCACCTTAGGTTCAGCGACTGCTGTTAGCTTTGAGCAGATACAGCGTATGATTGGCGAGTAAAACACTTCACCCCTACGACAACAGGGCACTTTAGCGGCGATGACCGGCAACAGCTAACTACCTAGCGCCGATCACCACCACTGTTTAAGAGCTAACAATCATCGGCCGACGATCAATAGCAACGTAATTCCCCAAGACTACGCCCTCCATCGGTATTTCGTTCGCAGAGCATTGGCTGCGGCCTTAAAAAGACGCTCCGGTACTACCACCGCATGCAAAAAACACCCTAACACACTGATTTTAAACAGCAATATTCACATGCCCCCAATCACTAGTAATCCAGCACGGCTTAAGAATAGCCACTTGCCGGGCCGAACAAGCACCCAATTACCCCCTCACAACCTATTTGCGGTCAAGGTTTGCACACATAAAGTAGATTTACAGCATTGGCTGGTATATCCTTCGTACCCTTTTTTTCCTAGCACCCCATGTAAGATGGGCGGTTTTTGTTGGAGCATGGCTATATGACTTTGGATGTAAGCACTGAGGTAAAGTTCGGTTTTCCTCAACAGCAGGGGCTGTATGACCCCGCCAACGAAAAGGATAGCTGTGGTGTCGGTTTTGTCGCGGATATGAAGGGCCGTCCAAGCCACGACATCGTATTAGAAGCCGACCACGCGCTGCGCCGCATGGATCACCGCGGCGGCTGTGGCTGCGAGACCAATACCGGCGACGGTTGCGGCATCATGACCGGTATGCCCCACGACTTTTTTGTCAAAGTAATGAAACGTGACCTCAATGCCGACTTGCCTGAAGCCGGCCGCTACGCCATAGGCAATGTGTTTTTGCCCGTAGACAACGCCGAGCGCGCCATCTGTAAAGAGCGGGTTGAAGGTTTTATCCGTGCCCAGGGCCAAGCTTTGATCGGCTGGAGAGCGGTTCCAGTAGAACCGACTAAAGCTGATGTTGGCCCCACTGCGCTGGCAGCAATGCCGGTCATCGAGCAGTTGGTGGTTGCCGCCGACACTGCAATAGACAAGGCTGCCTTCGAACGCCAACTGTATTTGATTCGCAAGCAGAGCACCCGCGCCAACCGTGGTGACAGCACCCTGGTCCAGGCCGAGCAGTTCTATTTTTGTACTCTGGCCCCTGATGTCATCGTCTATAAAGGCATGCTGACTCCGGACCAGTTGATGCCATTCTATCCAGACCTGGCGGATCCTGACTACGCAAGCCACTTGGCCATGGTGCACTCGCGCTTCAGCACCAATACCTTTCCCTCCTGGGATCGGGCTCAGCCCAATCGCTTTATGAGCCACAACGGTGAAATCAATACCCGCAACGGCAATATCAATTGGATGCACGCCCGAGAGGGTGTGGTCAAGAGCGAGCTGTTTGGCGAAGATATCGACAAACTCTTTCCGCTAATTGAACCCGATTGCTCCGACTCCGGTAGTTTCGACAATGTACTGGAATTTATGTTGATGAGCGGCCGCAGCCTGCAAGAAGCGATGATGCTGATGGTTCCCGAGGCCTGGCAGAACGACGACGAGATGTCTCAGGCTAAAAAGGATTTCTACGAGTACAATTCCACTATTATGGAACCCTGGGACGGCCCAGCCTCCATCGCCTTTACCGACGGTCGCTACATCGGTGCGGTATTGGACCGTAACGGCCTGCGCCCCAGCCGCTATTACATCACTCACGACGACAAGGTTATTATGGCCTCGGAAGTGGGTGTTATCGAAATCGACCCCGCCAATGTCAAAGCCAAGGGCCGCCTGCAACCAGGCATGATGTTTTTACTGGACTTTGAACAGGGCCGCTTGATCGACGACGCCGAGCTGAAAAATGATTTCTCCAATAAGCGCCCCTACGGCCAGTGGCTACAAAATCAGGCGCTGAACTTTTCCGATCTGCATACCGAGCAAGAGCCCCACGGTTTTGACCAAGACACCTTGTTAAGCCGCATGAAAGCCTTCGGTTTTACCATGGAAACCATGCAATATATGTTGCTGCCCCTAGTTACCGAACAGCGCGACCCGGTCGGCTCCATGGGTAACGACAGTGCCCTGGCTTGCCTATCTGACAAACCTCGCATGATTTACGACTACTTTAAACAGCTTTTTGCGCAGGTGACCAATCCCGCCATCGACTCTATCCGCGAGGAAGTGGTGATGTCGCTGGAGTGCTATATTGGGCCCGAGGGCAATTTGCTTGAGACCACCGAGCAGCACGCCCACCGACTGCGTATTCCTCATCCAATTCTCAGCAATGAAGAGCTGGCAGCCCTGCGCCATATTGATCACAAAGGTTGGAACTCGAAACTGATCGACATCACCTACGATCTAGCCGAGGGCAGCGCCGGTCTGAAGGCGGCCTTGGGCCGTATCTGCGACGAGGCCAGTGCCGCGGTAGCTGCCAACTACAGCCTAATCGTACTATCTGACCGCAATGTTAGTGCCACCCGGGTGCCAGTTAACGCACTGCTAGCTACCGGCGCCGTGCACCACCATTTGGTAGCGTCCAGTGACCGTACCAAAATTGGCCTAATCGTTGAGAGTGGCGAAGCGCGTGAAGTACACCACTTCTGTATGTTAGTGGGTTACGGCGCCGACGCTATCAATCCCTATCTAGCCTTCGAGGCACTATGGCAGGCACAGCGAGACAATCTGCTGGCTGGCGACAAGTACGATAGTGACAACAAGATTGTAGCCGCCTACCGTAAGGGCGTGGCTAAGGGCATGCTCAAAGTCATGGCGAAGATGGGTATTTCCACTCTGCAATCCTATAAGGGCGCACAAATATTCGAGGCGGTAGGACTGGCCAGCGAAGTTGTTCAGCGCTGCTTTGTCGGCACCGCCAGTCGGGTCGAGGGTGTTGGCTTTGAAGTATTAGCCGAAGAAGCTATTCGACGCCATGCCATGGCCTTTGAGCAGCGCAACCCTCTGCAGCTGACCGAATTGCCCAACCCCGGTGACTACCAGTGGCGCTCCGAGGGCGAACGGCATATGTGGAATCCCGATACCATTGCCTCGGTACAAGATGCCACTCGCACCAACAGCAAAGAGTCCTATAAACGCTTTTCCAAGGCCTCCGACGAAGAGGCAACCCGGGGCTCTACCCTGCGTGGCCTGATGAACTTTAAAGAAGGCGTCAACGGCGGCCCGGTACCGATCGACACTGTTGAATCGGCGCAAGACATCGTTAAGCGTTTCTGCACCGGGGCGATGAGCTTTGGCTCGATCTCACCTGAAGCCCACGAGACTCTAGCGATTGCCATGAACCGTTTGGGCGGCAAGTCTAACACCGGTGAAGGAGGCGAAGACGCTAAACGCTTTACCCCCATGGCCAATGGCGATTCCAAGCGCTCGGCGATCAAGCAGGTCGCCTCTGGCCGCTTTGGCGTTACCGCCAACTACCTAGCCAATGCCGACGAGATTCAAATCAAGATTTCTCAGGGCGCCAAGCCCGGTGAGGGTGGCGAGCTGCCCGGCGGAAAGGTCGATGACTATATTGCCATGCTACGTCACTCCACCCCCGGCGTCGGCCTGATCAGCCCACCACCGCACCACGACATCTACTCTATCGAGGATATGGCGCAGCTGATTCACGATCTTAAAAATGCCAACCGCCACGCTCGTATCTCGGTGAAGCTGGTATCAGAGATGGGTGTGGGCACTATCGCCGCCGGTGTTACTAAGGCTAAAACCGATCACCTAGTTATTGCCGGCCACGACGGTGGTACTGGCGCCTCGCCGCTGACTTCGATCAAACACGCCGGCCTGCCCTGGGAACTGGGTATTGCCGAGACCCACCAGACCCTGGTGATGAACGATTTGCGTTCGCGGGTCGTGCTGCAAACAGACGGCCAGTTGAAAACCGGGCGAGATGTCGCTATCGCCGCGCTACTGGGGGCCGAAGAGTTTGGATTTGCCACCGCGCCGCTGGTAACCCTGGGCTGTATTATGATGCGCAAATGTCATCTCAATACCTGTCCTGTGGGCATTGCCACTCAGGATCCGGAGTTGCGCAAGAAATTTAAAGGTAAGCCGGAAAATGTGGTCAACTACTTCTTCTTTATAGCCGAGGAGTTGCGGGAGATCATGGCGCAACTAGGTTTCAAAACCATCAACGAAATGGTCGGTCGCAGCGACGCGCTGGAAATGAGCAGCGCCATTAATCACTGGAAGGCCGATGGCCTCGACTTGAGCGCCATTCTTACCCCCGCCCAAAAGAAACACGACCAGGTGGGTACTTACTGCACTGAGGCCCAAGATCACGCGCTGGAGCTGGCCTTAGATAATCAGATTATCGAGCGCGCCCAGCCCGCTATCACTCGGGGTGAGGCAGTCTCTATGGAACTGCCGATTATCAACATCAATCGGGTGGTCGGCACCATGCTGTCCCACGAGATCACCAAGGTACACGGTGCTGATGGCCTGCCCGAGGACACCGTGCGCATCAAGCTGAACGGTAGTGCTGGTCAGAGTTTAGGCGCCTTTACTACCCGGGGTATCACCCTGGAAGTAGAGGGCGACGCCAACGACTTCGTCGGCAAAGGTCTGTCCGGCGGCCGTATTATTGTGTATCCGCCCAAGGTGAGCTCCTTCGCCGCGGAAGACAATATTTTGGTTGGCAATGTCTGCCTGTACGGCGCCACCAGTGGAGACGCCTATTTTCGCGGTGTTGCCGCCGAGCGTTTTTGTGTGCGCAACAGCGGTGCCAGCACCGTAGTAGAGGGCGTGGGTGACCACGCCTGCGAATACATGACCGGTGGTCGGGTGGTAGTACTCGGTGAAACCGGACGTAACTTTGCCGCCGGCATGAGTGGCGGTATCGCCTATATATGGGACCGCGCCGCTCAGTTCGAAGCCAAGTGCAATATGGGCATGGTCGAACTGGAGTCGCTGGACAATGATGCCGACTGCAATGAAGTGAAAACCCTTATCGAAAATCATTTCAACTTTACCGGCTCTACCGTCGCCCAGCAGATTCTGGCCGATTGGGACAATGCCAAGAGCCAGTTTGTGAAAGTAATGCCCACTGACTTTAAGCGGGTATTAAACGAACAGGCGAAAAAGAAGGCCAGTTAAGACTGCTGCCGAAAGCTCGATCCGCAGAATAGCTTGCGGATCGAGCTGGCTTTGTTCGCAGACACAATGAGACAGACAATACGCAGCACATACGCGATTGTTCAGAAAAGATTTAGCTAAATTGACAGGTTAAAGCATTATGGGAAAGCCAACAGGTTTTAAAGAATTTGCCCGGGACACTCAAATCTATCGGGAAGTGTCCAGCCGTATTCTGGATTACAAAGAGCTCTATTCTGACGCCAATAACCCAGTACTGAAGGACCAAGCCTCCCGCTGTATGGATTGTGGTGTGGCCTTTTGTCAGTCTGGTGACGGCTGCCCGGTTAACAACCTGTGCCCTGAGTGGAATGATTTAGTGTATAAGGATCAGTGGCGCGAAGCCCTGGACCGCCTGCACAAGACCAATAACTTTCCCGAATTTACCGGCCGGGTTTGCCCCGCACCCTGTGAGGGATCTTGTGTACTGGGCTCGGTAGAGACCCCTGTTACTATTAAAAATATTGAACACGCCATTATCGACCGCGGCTTTAAAGAGGGCTGGGTTGTTGCTGAGCCGCCCGCGGTGCGCACGGGTAAAAGTGTTGCGGTAGTGGGTTCGGGTCCTTCTGGCCTTGCGGCGGCAGCACAGCTAAACAAAGCCGGCCATCTGGTTACTGTGTACGAGCGCGCTGATCGTATCGGCGGCCTGTTGATGTATGGCATACCCAATATGAAACTGGGTAAAGATCTGGTCGAGCGCCGGGTCAACCTGCTAAAGGAAGAGGGCGTGAGTTTTGTCACTAGTGCCGACGTAGGTGGCACGGGCGACGACGCAGTGGACTACGCACAGCTCAAGGCCAACAACGACGCGGTACTATTTTGTGTAGGGGCTACCAATGCTCGAGACCTGCCGATCCCCAATCGCGAGTTAAAGGGTATTTACCCCGCTATGCAGTTTCTCAAAGCCAATACCAAAAGCTTGTTAGATTCTGAGCTGGCCGACGGCAACTATATTTCCGCCAAGGACAAAACAGTTATCGTCATCGGCGGCGGTGATACCGGTACCGACTGTATTGGCACCTCGGTGCGTCACGGCGCAAAAAATGTTATCAATTTTGAACTGATGCCCCAACCCCCGGAAGAGCGCGCTGACAACAATCCCTGGCCTACCTGGCCACGTATATTGCGGGTTGACTACGGTCATCAGGAAGCTGCTCACACCTATGGCGACGACCCCCGCACCTATTGCCTGTTGAGCAAGCGCTTTATCGCCGACGACGATGGCAATGTAAAGGGTATTGAGACTGTCGATGTTGAGTGGTCTACCGAGGGAGGTATGAAAATGACCGAAGTCGCAGGCTCGGAGAAGATTTGGGAAGCCGATCTAATTTTGCTGTCTATGGGCTTTTTAGGGCCAGAGCAATACCTAGGTGAAGCTGCCGCTATAGAGACCGACCAGCGCTCCAACTACAAGGCCGAATACGATGTCTTCAATACCAACATTGAAGGTGTTTTTGCCGCAGGGGATTGCCGTCGCGGACAGTCACTAGTCGTGTGGGGTATCGACGAGGGTCGCCGGGCAGCCCGCGCTATCGATTGTTATTTGATGGGCGAATCATTGTTACCCTATACGCCCTAGGTTATTTTGTAGCGGCTTCTGTAAGAGGCTCTCTGCAAAACCTAGTCTGGGCTCGCCCAGACTAGAAAATGAAAATGTTTGTGCTATTGCCGGGGTTCTGCCCCGGCCTTTTTTTGCCTGACTTTTATGGCTGTTTTTGCGAATTCGCCCCGCTCAGCTCAGAATCACCTTACCAATCACTTTGCGGTCAACCAGTAACTGGTAGGCCTCGACTACCTCCTCCATCGGCATAATATGCGACACATAGGGCTTTATACGTCCCTGAGCCAGCCAGCCCATTAGAGTGTCATTGTTGACCTGCATCTGCTTTGGCTTGTACTTGGCCAAATTGCCTAGGTTATAGCCGATTACCGAGGCGTCTTTGACCAGCAAATGATTTGTCTTGGCCAACGCCGGCCGGCCACTGGTAAAACCCACGATAAGAATACGGCCAAAGGGCGCAATACAGCGCACCGATTCGTCGAACACATCACCGCCAACCGGGTCATAAATCACATCGGCCCCTAGGCCGCCCGTTAAATCCTTAACCTGCTGGCGAAAGCCGTCGCTATAGTTAATCAAGTGATCGGCCCCCATGGAGCCTACTACCGCCAACTTGTCATCGGAACTGGCGGTGGCGATAACACGAGCCCCCATCAGCTTGCCTATATCGACCGCCGCCAGGCCAACACCACCGGCAGCACCGTGAATCAACAGTGTTTCACCAGCTTGTAACTGGGCCCTCTGCAGACCGTAATAAGCGGTGGCGTAATTGTTGCGAAAGGAGGCCGCTGCATTTAGGTCAGCCCCCTGTGGCACCGCCACCAGAGTACTGGCAGCGACATTGGCCTGCTCCACACAGCCACCAAAACACAACACCGCATCACCCACCGCATAATCTGTAACCCCGGCGCCCAGTGCAGTAATGATACCCGCCGCCTCACCGCCAACGACAAAAGGGGGTTTCGATTGATCTTGATAGTTGCCTCCGATTTTGACGAGGTCGCTGAACTGAATACCCCGGGCCTTAATCGCCACCTGCACCTCGGCTACAGCGGGGGCGGAGGGGGGCTCGACATCGAGAATTTTAAGATCCTGGTGGGAGCCAAAGGCTGTGCAATATACCGCTTTCATCGATGTACCTCTATTGCTGTTACCGCCCATGGGCGGTCAAAATACTGGTAAGTATAACCGGCTTAGCGCTCAGTAATGCCCGGCGCGCCCTTCGCTACAACGGCAAAAGAGCGGGACCATAGATTGTACGACGAGCACAATAACTATGGTACTTCCTGATCCCAT
>Ga0209395_1007883_pt1 | contig 11044 bp, 10 predicted proteins | sample GOMGulsemesocosm_3_FD_184635 | JGI IMG/M metagenome (GOLD analysis project Ga0209395, IMG submission 184635) | Methane-oxidizing microbial communities from mesocosms in the Gulf of Mexico - GOM9D Gulf of Mexico (SPAdes) (version 2) | ecosystem: Environmental > Aquatic > Marine > Cold seeps... | reverse complement strand
AGGTATCAACTTGCACAATTAATTCGGGTAATCCTTGGCTATCACCATAACTTAAGTTTTCAAATGCAGGTCGTTGACAGCTTTGTGAGAAATGACTTTTAAGTTGCTCAAAAGGAAATAGTCGTAAATCAGGCTGACCACCCGCAAAGTTATATTGGTATTGTGTTGCTCGAATAGTTTTTTGTTTAATGCCTTGGCGGACAAATTTCCAGTTAAAGCGTTGTTGTGTTTTATTTATCGCAGTTGTTGTGCGACTACTTTGAATAGGCAACGAAGCAACCACTCTATAACCTGAGCGTTGTTTAGCTTCTACCCAACCTTCGGCAATTAATTCAGCAAAGGCTGCCATTATCGTGTGGCGATTAGTATGTAATTGCTCAGCTAGTTTTCGCGCTGACGGTAGGGCTTCAGCGGGAGCTACTTGTCCTTGTTTAATAGCTTTCCTAATGGCATTAGCTATCATTAAGTACTTTGCTTTTCCTGCTTGTTTATCCGCAGACTTTACAATCGATTCATTCATTAAATCATTTGCTAAATTAAGAGAAAGTGCTTTCAAACTGGTCTACCTAGTATTTTAATTCTGGTTGTAGAGTTTATACCAAAAAAACTAATAATGTTGCTTATTCAAAACCGAACAATTGTTTGGTGTTACGTAATAGGAAACATTAATGTTTAGTCAAATCACTTTAGAAACACAGTTAATAAAATTAGTGCCAATGACCATGGATCATCTTGATGCATATTGCAAAGCGGGCAATTATCCAGAAGTTTGGCGTTGGATGCCGATGAACCGCTGTGCCAATGAAACGGTTGCGCGTGATTGGCTAAATGATGCGATCACTGAAATGCGAGCAGGACGACAATTGGCTTTGATGATCATCGATAAGCAAACTAATGAGTTGGTTGGCTCCACACGTTTATTTCGTTTGAATGAGAAAGATAGATGCCTTGAGCTTGGTTATACCTTTATAACCCCTAAGTTTCAGCGTATGCATGTTAACTCTCATGCAAAGTTTTTGTTACTGCAATATGCTTTTGAAGTATTGAAATTAACACGAGTTGAAATTTGTACTAATGAATTTAATCAACAATCTCGCACAGCAATAAAAAGGATCGGCGGTCAGTTTGAAGGCGTTCTGAGAAAACATCGAAAGTCGCCTAATGGGGAATATCGCAATACAGCGATGTTTAGCATTATTGATGATGAGTGGTCAGCAGTAAAAGCTAAGTTACTAACGACAGGTGTAACACAAGCGGAGTTTTATCATGTATCCAGCTAATCATTTTAAAATAACTTTAGATGATAGAGAATCTCAGCCAGAGGAAAGTGACTATCGTCGATTAATTGAAATAATCATTGATAACCCTTTAGCGACACTATTAGTAGAAGGTGAACATTGCTTTAATCATGTCAGTTATATTCCTATTCATTTTGATGAAAACCAAAAACTGTTACTTGGTCATGTGAGTAACCATCATCCATTGGCTATGCAGCTGAAGAGTTGTTCGAGTGTAGGAATTTGCTTACTTTTTCATGGTGAGCATGGTTATGTGTCGCCTAATTATGTCAGTGAGCAATATAGTAAAGAACAACGAGTTCCGACGTGGAACTATTGTAATGTGCAAGTACTTGGCAAAGCGAAGATGATTATTGATAAGCAAGACAAATATCAGCATATGCATGAAACAACGAATTACTTTGAGCAAACTCAACAGTCTCCATGGCAACTTGACTCTGCACCCAATAAAATGATTGAGCAAATGCTGAATGCGATCACATTATTCAGTATAGAAATAGGCCAGATAGAAGGACGATTTAAGTTGAGTCAAAATAAATCCTTCGAGGTGAAGCAACAAATAGCTAAACGACTTCAGTTACAAGGTAAACATGAACTATCCAAGCAGATGTTAACTTGAGTCGAATTGTTGTAAAAGTGCACTATCATTCATGTTATTAACACGAAATCAGCAAATATGATGTGATGTGGTATCACATTGGGTATAGTTTTTTGCTATGGCTGTTAAAGGTAATATATGCTTTAACTTTGGCTCGTTATTGATTACTCTTTAACTATTGTTTTTATTTTTATCGATAACTAATAGGGTAATTTCCATGTCTACATCAGCAAGTAAACCTACATTTAATTGGCAAGATCCTTTGTTACTTGATTCACTATTAAGTGAAGAAGAGCGAATGATCCGCGACAGTGCACACCAATATTGCCAAGAAAAACTGATGCCTAGAGTATTAGAAGCCAATCGTAATGAAGTCTTTGATGTAGAAATTATGAAAGAGCTCGGTGCCCTTGGATTGTTAGGGGCGACTTTACCTGAAAAATATGGCTGTGCTGGCGTTAATTATGTGGTCTATGGATTAGTTGCTCGTGAAGTTGAGCGGGTAGACAGCGGCTATCGAAGCGCAATGAGTGTGCAATCATCCTTGGTTATGCATCCTATTTATGCTTATGGATCTGAAGAGCAACGCATGAAGTATCTGCCTAAATTAGCCACTGGCGAACATATTGGTTGTTTTGGTTTAACTGAGCCGGGCTCTGGTTCTGATCCTGCGAGTATGATAACGCGTGCTAATGCGGTTGATGGAGGTTATCGTTTAACCGGCAATAAAATGTGGATCACTAATTCGCCTGTTGCTGATATTTTTGTAGTTTGGGCGAAACTTGATGGTGTTATTCGTGGCTTCATTTTAGAAAAAGGCATGGAAGGGTTAAGTGCGCCAAAAATTGAAGGTAAATTTTCGTTACGTGCTTCAAGTACGGGTGAAATTGTTATGGATAATGTTTTTGTACCTAGTGAAAACATGTTACCTAATGCTAAAGGGTTATCTGGACCTTTTGGTTGTTTAAATAAAGCACGATACGGTATTGCTTGGGGAGCTTTAGGTGCTGCTGAATTCTGTTGGCATGCATCACGTCAATATACCCTTGATCGTGAACAGTTTGGCCGTCCATTAGCGGCAACCCAACTTATTCAGAAAAAACTTGCTGATATGCAAACCGATATTACAACAGGCTTATTTGCTTGTTTACAAGTCGGCAGATTGATGGATGCTGGTACATTAGCACCGGAAGCAATTTCATTAGTGAAACGTAACTCATGTGGCAAAGCTTTGGAAATTGCTCGTATAGCGCGTGATATGCACGGTGGTAATGGTATTAGTGATGAATTCCATGTTATTCGCCATATGATGAACTTAGAAGCGGTCAATACCTATGAAGGTACACATGATGTTCATGCCTTGATCTTAGGACGTGCGCAAACGGGTATTCAGGCCTTCTATTAATAAAAGCTGATTTTGTTGTTATTTGCTGAAAATCTCAGTCGAAGGTGCTCACTTTTAGTCAGAAGTTGAACACCTTCTTATCGATTTTAAGAAATAACTTAATGATTGAGCGTTATGTTCCTAGTTTTAAATTCAAAGCTTTAAGTGAATTAATATAATAATGATGCGGAGAGCACATGTCAGATCGTAACCAATTGGTAAAAGATAATTTTATCAATTATGTTCGTGCCAGTAATTTACCAACCACCAATAGTCCCCTAACTCCAGATGATGTTGGCTTAACGCCGGTTGATGTAGTTGATTTATTTGAAACTCAAGTGATGAGTCGTCACTTAGATTTACAATCTCGAGTGATGCAAAAAAAAGGACAAAGTTTTTATACCATTGGTAGTTCCGGTCATGAAGGCAATGCTGCTTATGCAAAAGCTTTTCGACCAACAGATATGGCATTTTTACATTATCGCAGTGGCGCTTTCGTTATTCAGCGTAGTAAACAAGTCCCTGGCGAAACGCCATTGTATGACATGTTATTATCGTTTGCTGCGTCAAAAGATGATCCTATTTCTGGCGGTAGACATAAAGTACTCGGTAGTAAATCACTAGCTATCCCTCCTCAAACTAGCACCATTGCTTCACACTTACCTAAAGCTATGGGGGCAGCGTTTAGCGTGCCACTCATTGAACGTTTAGGGCTGGCAAATGAACAAGCTAAACATATGCCTGATGATAGTATTATTGTTTGTAATTTTGGTGATGCCTCTTCAAATCATTCCACGACCCAAGGTGCTTTAAACAGTACTGCTTGGGCTGCATATCAGTCGATTCCAATGCCGATAGTTTATGTTTGTGAAGATAATGGCATTGGTATTTCTACTTCAACCCCTGATGGTTGGATTGCAGCCAACTATAAAAACCGTGCAGGTATTACCTATTTGTATTGTGATGGCTTAAACATTCTTGAGACCTATCAAACCGCTAAAAAAGCAGAGAAGATAGCAAGACAACTAAGAAAACCCGTATTCTTGCATATGCGTACCGTGCGTTTATTAGGGCATGCTGGCTCCGATGCTGAATTTGTTTATCGGGAATTAGCCGATATTGAAGCGACAGAGTTTCAAGATCCCTTGTTACACACCGCGAGAATTTTATTGGAAAACAAGATTCTTGATGCTGAGCAGATAATAAAGATATATCAAGATACTGAACAACGCATTGTAAGCATCTCGGAACAAGCAGCAACTAAAGCTAAATTAACAACGGCTGAACAAGTTAAAGAGAGCATTATCCCTCCTACGCTTTCATTAACTCAAAGTAATATTTACCGAAAACAAGTGAGTGAGGAACAGCGTCAAACTTTGTTTTCTCATGAAAAGCATAACCTTAAAAAGAAACAACATTTAGCCAAGTTACTGAATTGGGCATTAATGGATTTGATGGCAGAACACCAAAATATAGTGATGTGTGGCGAAGATATTGCCACTAAAGGTGGGGTTTATAATGTTACCAGCAAACTATCAACTAAGTTTGGTAAAAAACGTGTACTTAATACACTATTAGATGAACAATCAATTTTGGGTTTAGCGATAGGTTTAGCTCATAACGGTTTGTTGCCTATTCCTGAAATTCAGTTTCTTGCTTATGTGCACAATGCAGAAGATCAAATACGTGGCGAAGCTGCAACCTTACCTTTTTTCTCTAATGGGCAATTTGCTAATGCAATGGTGATCCGCATTGCAGGACTTGCTTATCAAAAGGGCTTTGGTGGGCATTTTCATAATGATAATTCGTTTGCGGTATTTCGTGATATTCCTGGTCTAGTCATGGCTTGTCCTTCAAATGGTGCCGATGCTGTAGAAATGATGCGAACCAGTGTACAACTTGCTCGTGAGCAACAACGATTAGTGGTTTTTCTTGAGCCTATTGCTTTATATATGACTAAAGATTTGCATCAAGACGGTGATGGTTTATGGACATTTGATTATCAAGCCCCTTTACCTGTAGTTGAAAATGAAGTGAGTGAAGTTAATTTGAAAATTAGTACGTTTGGTGATGGTAAGGATCTTTGCATTATTACTTATGGCAATGGCTACTATTTATCTCGCAAGGCTGAAAAAGTGCTAAAAGAACAAGGCATCAATTGCCGTGTAGTAGATTTACGCTGGTTAGCACCTCTGGATGAACAGGGCATTATAGAGCAAGCCGCTTTGTGCGATAACGTATTAATTGTTGATGAATGTCGGCAAACAGGTTCGATCAGTGAAGCTTTGGTGACCTTGTTAGTTGAAGCAAGCGTTATGCAAGAAGATAAGCAGAAAGCTAGGAAAAAAATCAAACGCATAACCGCAGATGATAGTTTTATTCCTCTTGGAGCTGCGGCTTATCACGTTCTACCTTCGGTAGATGGCATAGTGACTACCGCACTAAATATGTTAAATAAGCAAACAGCTACATTAATAAGTAAAGGCAGCAAATAATGAAAAAAAGAGCGGTAGTTATTTGCCCAGGTCGCGGCACCTACAACAAAGAAGAATTGGGTTATTTAGAGCGTTTGCATAGTGATAAACCAGAACTAATAGCATTGATTGATGAATATCGACAAGCACAAGGGCAAGTCGCAATTAGTGAACTGGATGGTGCCGATAAATATAGTATGCGCTTACACACTGCTGGAGAAAATGCCTCAGCACTTATATATGCTTGCGCAATGGCTGACTTCCAATCCATAGATCAAGATAAGTATGACATTGTTGCTGTTACTGGTAATTCAATGGGTTGGTATATTGCGTTAGCTGTTTCAGGTGCTTTAGATGCTCAAGGCTCGATAGAATTGATTAATACCATGGGCTCAATGATGACAGACGGCATTATTGGAGGGCAGATGATTTACCCGATTGTTGATGAAAATTGGCAAGAAGATAAAAAAATAATTGCCGAAATTGAGCAGTGGTTAATTGAGGTTAATCAAGCACAAAACTGTGAAGTGCATGTGTCGATTCACCTCGGCGGCTTTATGGTTTTTGGCGGCAATAAAGAAGGGTTAAAAGCTCTTGAACAAAAATTGCCTCAAGTACAAGACAGATATCCTATGAATTTATTTAATCATGCAGCTTTTCATACGCCGTTATTAAATGAAACATCGAGAAAAGCTAAAAATATGTTATCAAAAAGCTTATTTAATCAGCCAAGTATTCCATTAATTGATGGTTTAGGGCAATGCTGGCAACCACACAGTTGTGATACGAAAAAGTTATATGATTACACATTAGGCGCTCAAGTTGTCGCTCCTTATAACTTTACTCAAGCGATAGAAGTAGCGGTCAAAGAGTATGCCCCCGATAAGCTGATTATTTTAGGGCCAGGAGCTACCTTAGGTGGCGCGGTAGCACAAAGTTTAATTAAACAGCAATGGTTAGGTTGGCAAAATAAAAGTGATTTTATTACTCAACAAAAACAACAGCCGTTTATTCTTGCTATGGGAATGGCAGAACAAAGAAAAGAAGTTATATAAATTTAATCTGTAAAGCAGAGGATATGGATATTCATATACTCTGCTTTAGTTTGCACTTATGTTTGCTTTATTGTCTCAAGCTCTTTATCTGTCTTATCACCAGTTAACGGTAACCGTTTAACAAACTCTCTTCTAAGTAAATAAAAACTTAAACACGCTTGAATAACAACAGTTGTTACCGAGAGCATCCAAATTTGTTCAATATGAAAATTTTCTTGCTGCGATAGCCATAATGCGGGTATTAAAAAGCTTAGTAAACGAGTCGCTGTGCTAATTAATGCTGGCCAAGTGTTGCCAAGTGACTGAAATAATCCTGAACAAGTGAATATTAAACCTGAGGGAATAAAGTTCCAACATATGATTTGTAAGAAAGTTGCACTGATAATGATCACCCCTTTGTCTGTTGAAAACCCTTGAACAAAAAATTGTGGTTGCCACAAACATAATAAAGTTAAAAATGACATTAATGTGCAGGTTAATAACGCAGACCAGCGAAATGTGTCGCGAACCCGTTGATATTTTTTAGCTCCAAAATTTTGCCCTGCAACGGCAGGTGCAGCAAAAGCTATTGCCATAGCCGGTAAGAACAGTGACTGCATGATACGAGAGCCTAACCCAAAGCCTGCTTGTGCATCTGCGCCAAACCGTTGAATTAGCCAATAAATAGTAGCCATATAAATAAACATCAAAAAGAATTCTCCACCGGCAGGAAAGCCAATTTTTAAAATACGCTTTATACAAGTGAAGTTTGCTTGCCATAATGAAAAATCAATATCGATATACTTCTCTGCTAATCTAAAGTAATAAATTAACATGAAAACAGCACAAACTACGGAGATAGAGCTGGCTAATCCTGCGCCAGCGATGCCCATAGCATAACCTGTACCCCAGCCTGCAATTAATATAGGCGACAATATAATATTGATTAGAATCGAAAGCATTTGAACAACCATGGTTGGTTTAACAATGCCAGTGCCACGCAAGGCTGCACTTACTGATACCATAACAAACTGCAAAGCCATACAAGGAATAAACCAGTGTAAATAGCTTAAACCTGCTTGCACGGTTGCGGAGTCTTGCGAAACAGTATTTAAATAATTTTCAGCACCTAGATAGCCAATGATACAAACACATACGCCAACAATACTGGCTACCATTATTGATTGGTTGAAAATGAGGTTGGCATCGGCTTTGTCTTTTCTGCCGACAGCCTGAGCAATCAATGCTGCTGTTCCAACGTTTAATATTTGGGTTAACGCGAAGATTAAAAACATTGCGTTGCCAGCTAAACTTAAACCCGCTAAGGCAGTGTCGCCCAACTTACCGACAAAATATAAATCCACTAAAAAATAAAGTGTTTGTACAAACATGCCAATCATCATCGGCATGGCCATTTTTATTAAATGTTTTGGGATTGAGCCTTGAGTTAAGTCTTGCATTTATTTCTCGTAATTGTTCTTTATATAGTAGGAGTTGCTTGAATATCACTGATCAGTGTACGAAAATCTGTAATAGCAGGGTAGCTGTTTATTTTTTTTGCTGCCTGTTTGCTATCTGGGTTAGCAACTGCAAGCAAATGTTGGAAACCATACTGTTTAGCTGAGTCTAAAATATTAATGCTGTCATCAACAAATAAGGTCGATGCTAACTCAAAGCCTTGCTTTTGTTGTAATCTTTGCCAAAGTAATTGCGACTCTTTTGTTACGCCAAACTCGTGAGTGGAATATAGCGTATCAAAGTATTGATCGAGCTGAGTTTGCTCTATTTTTAGTGATAAGCTGTCGGGGTGAGCATTGGTGACTAAAATTATTTCTCTACCAGATCCTTTTAAAGCCAGCATAAAATCGTGGGCATCTTCTCTGAGTTTAATTAAGTGTTGTACCTCTTTTTTTAGCTCAGTAATTGGCAAATTTGTTTGTTCTGCCCAATAATCTAAACAGTACCAAGCAATAGTGCCAGACACTTTTTCGTAGTGCTGTACCAGCTTTTCTTTTGCTTGTTCAATGCTTATATTGGCACTTTCACTGTATCGTAATGGTAAATGGTGTAACCAAAAATGATTATCAAAATGTAAATCGAGAATTGTTCCGTCCATATCAAGTAAAACAGTAGAAATTTTTGACCAATCAAGCATAGATTTTTCCCAGTAAAGCGATTTAATATGAGATTATACAGTTAATCATCATGGAAATGTGTATCAAGGCGACTTATGACAGGTAAAAAACAATTACCCAATATTACTCAACGTAAACAAGTAGCTAAAAGTAAGTTGTTTGCCATTGAAGAAATAGATCTAACTTTTAGCAATGGAGTAAAACGAGTTTATGAGCGAATGCAAGGCTCAGGTCGTGGTTCGGTGATGATTGTTCCTATGCTCGATGAAGATACTGTTCTATTAGTGAATGAATATTGTGCGGGTACCCACAGTTATGAATTGGGGTTTCCAAAAGGCCTAATTGATCCGGGCGAAACGCCTGAAATAGCGGCTAACCGCGAACTAAAAGAAGAAATAGGTCATGGTGCAGAGGAGTTAACTTTGCTACGAAAAGTTGCTATGGCTCCTGCTTTTTTTGCTGGTAGTATGGACATTTTTCTTGGCAGTGCGTTATATGAAAAGAGATTAGAAGGTGATGAACCTGAGCCTTTAGACGTAGTACCTTGGAAGTTAGATGATTACCAAACATTGCTTGCTCATCCAAGCTTTAATGAAGCTCGTAGTATTACGGCTTTGATGTTAACCCTTGACTTAAAAAGAACGATGCGATGAATTTAGAAAAATTGCTTCAAATTGCGATTGAAAGTAGTAAAAAAGCAGGGGATGAAGTGGCTCGCTTTTATCAGCAAGGGAATTATACCGCTGAAATAAAAAGTGATAATAGCCCAGTAACCAGCGCTGATATTGCTTCAAATGATATTTTAATGGATCAACTAAAAACGTTGACTCCTGAAATTCCGATTATTTCTGAAGAAGTAGGTGCTTTACCACTTAGTCAGCGCAAAAACTGGTCTCGCTATTGGTTACTTGATCCTATTGATGGAACTGGAGAATTTATTCTTGGCAGCGGCGACTTTGCAGTAAATGTTGCCTTAGTTGAAAATGGCTGGCCAGCCATTGGTGTGATTCATGCACTTGACCATCAATGTACTTATTATGGTCAAAAAGACTTAGGAGCATTTAAAGAAACTCAACAAGGTAGTAAGCAACTTTGCGTGCAAAGCTACGATGGAAAACGAAAAATTAAAGTTGCAGTTAGTCGTCGTCAAAAGTTAAGTTTAATGGGGCAGTATTTATCTGATGCTTTTGATTATGAGTATGTTTCGTTAGGAAGCTGTTCGCTAAAAAATTGTCTAATTGCTGAAGGTGGTGCAGATTGTTATTTACGTATTGGCCCTACTGGAGAATGGGATACTGGTGCAAGCCAATGTATTCTTGAACAAGCTGGCGGCAGCATTTTAGATAGTGAATTTAATGCCTTAACTTACAATTTACGAGAAAGTTTATTAAACCCTGATTTCATTTCTCTGGGGGAAAGTAGTATCCCTTGGCAAGAAATTATTAAACCTCACCGAGCTAGACGATAACTTATTATCTAATCTCAATAACAAATACCGACAAGGATATTACCATGCGCATATGTGCTCTATTAATTACTTTATTGACCGTATTTCCAGCTATGAGCCAATGGAAGTTAGACAATAATAACTCTACAGTGAGTTTTCTAACCATTAAAAAACAGCATATTGCTGAAAATCATCACTTCACTGTACTAAGTGGTACTATTGCTGCTCAAGGAGAGGTAAATTTGTCTATCGACCTAACGAGTGTCAATACTAAAATTGCTATTCGTGATGATCGGATGAAAGAGCACTTATTTAATACCAACGTTTTTAGTCATGCAAAATTTAATGCGCAGTTATCATCGAAAGAATTGAGTAGCATTGAAGTAGGTACCAGTAAGCGTTTATCTGTTACAGGCAAAATTAGCTTACATGGTCAACAGCAAGAATTTACAGCTAGTGTGATGGTGGTGATGCTGTCAGACAAAAACATGTTAGTTACTAGCTTAGAACCGCTCTTAATTAAGGCGCAAGATTTTGATTTAGTGACAGGCATTAACAAGTTACAGAAGTTAGCTAATTTACCTAGTATTGGTTATACCGTACCGGTAAGTTTTGTTTTATCTTTTGTTAATCATTAGCATCAAAGTGCTCAGACTCACTTGCAATTTGAAACT
>Ga0209395_1007882_pt1 | contig 11045 bp, 8 predicted proteins | sample GOMGulsemesocosm_3_FD_184635 | JGI IMG/M metagenome (GOLD analysis project Ga0209395, IMG submission 184635) | Methane-oxidizing microbial communities from mesocosms in the Gulf of Mexico - GOM9D Gulf of Mexico (SPAdes) (version 2) | ecosystem: Environmental > Aquatic > Marine > Cold seeps... | reverse complement strand
AACTATTTGAAGAAGTCGCACTACCGAGATCATTCATCTCGCACACAGCAACAGACAAACCGCGACCCGCGGCATCCGCGGCGATACCTACGCCGTTTACACCACCACCAATGACAAAAAGATCATACATTTTGTTTTTCTCTGTCGATGCTTGCACGTTTCACCTATGCTCAAATATCAGTTAATAGTATTCATATTTTCGATAAAACAAAGTATACCGACAAACAATGAAAACAAAAAGAGCAAAAACGAACATTAACGAAAATATCTTTGCGAATAAGCTGTTAATTTTTAGTAATAAAACAATTTGATACTGTTATCTATTAAGAAAAACAACTTGCCGATGGTCAATTTAATACGACGATGCAAGGCGAAAAATCTACTCAAAGCCAGTTACTTCATGACTATGGTGACATTAACATACATCTGCATTCACTCTTTACGGCTATGCTGCTAAAGGTAATGCTACATTAATCAGCTATTTTATTGGAATTGTAGATGAGTGACTCATCCATTTCAGTGAGTTTAATGTTGAACCTAAATTCGGTAGCTGGGCATCATTTTAGGTGCAGAAAAATAGCATTGTAACTAGGCATGATTAGTTAACACCCTCTGATGATTTAGTCCCTACTTCATCTTTAGTAAATGGTTATTCCCTTTACAACTTTCCCCTAAAAAGTGAGCATAACGACGTTACGATGCGATTTAGCAAGTCTAAAGGATGTAGTGCATTCACCCACTGAGTGAATACTCCGGATGCGAGAAAGCTAAAAAAAACACAAGCTTGACTTAAATACGAAACAATCAGCTGACGATTTTAGGTTGAATCAAGGTTGTGTGGCAATGATGGTAAAAGTCGTCACTTGATACAATACTCGGTCGCAAGCGACCGAGTAATTGAGATGGTGCTGTTTTGGGAGTTGTCAGTAATACGGCATGAATATAAGCAACAGCCTCTTCACGTATGCATCCATTGCAACCAATTGACTCATACTTACAGCATGTTTTCTTATTTATTTAATGCTGATCGTAAGGCTGCTAAACACAAGGCGACGTTTTCGCCGCGCGCGGTATAGCCCATTAAACCGATACGCCATGCCTTACCCGCTAATGCGCCTAAACCGGCGCCTATTTCAAGGTTGAATTCGCTCAGTAGTTGTTGACGCACGGCAGCGTCATCGACCCCTTCTGGAATTAATATGGTATTTAATTGTGGCAACCGATAGGCTTCATCAACGATAAATTCAATGCCGAGCTTTTCTAAGCCCGCTTTTAATTGTTCGTGTTGTGCTTTGTGTCTAGCCCATGCGTTCTCTAAGCCTTCTTCTTGTAGCATCACTAAAGATTCATGTAATGCATAAAGTGAGTTAACAGGCGCTGTGTGGTGATAACTACGCTTGCCTTCACCACTCCAATAGCTCATCACTAATGTCTGATCAAGGAACCAACTAGGCACTTTTCCCTCTCGTTGATTCAGTTTCTCCACAGCACGCGGACCAAAGCTAACCGGTGAAATTCCCGGCACACAAGATAGACATTTTTGGCTGCCAGAATAAACCGCGTCAATACCCCATTCGTCCACTCTGAGCTCTACACCGCCTAGAGAGGTAACTGCATCGACAATGGTTAAGGCATTATATTGCTGTGCAATTTGACACAACGTCTTGGCATCAGACAGTGCGCCAGTTGACGTTTCAGCGTGAACAAAGGCCAAGAATTTAGCGTCACCGTGTTCAGCAAACGCTGCTTTCACTTTGTCGCAATCGACAGGAGCGCCCCATTCATCGTTAATGACAACGGCTATTGCCCCCAAGCGTTCGACGTTTTCTACCATACGCATACCAAACACACCGTTCACACAAACAATGACTTTTTCGCCCGGTTCCACTAGATTGACAAAACAGGTTTCCATGCCAGCGCTGCCTGGTGCCGAAACAGCAATAGTGAGTTCATTTTTTGTTTGAAAAGCATATTGTAATAGCGATTTTAATTCATCCATCATACCAACAAATAAAGGATCAAGATGACCAATGGTTGGACGGCTTAACGCGCCTAAAACTCGCGGCGAAACGTCGCTTGGTCCCGGTCCCATTAATGTTCTTGGCGTTGGGTGAAATGAAGTGATAGTCATAACTTGATCCTTAAATGGGTTAAAAATGTATTGTTAACGGGTTATTGTTTTATCTTTATTGGTCATCTAGGTGCCTGTAGGATTAAACACTAAGGGACTTATTGGCTACTCCCCTAAATAAGGCTACACTTTCAAAACAATTTGCTTATAAAACAATAATAAATATTACTGTTAATCACAAATAGACCATAGAACTTACATTTTTTTAATCGAACCGTAAAGCGCTGTATTTTGCTGAATAAGTAACGTCAATGACAGTGGGGGAAAATATTCGTATCGTAATAAAGAAAAACAGCTGAGCGGGCGCTCAGCTGTATAGAGGCAAATTAAACCTTTGATGGTTTAATTTCCAGCCTAGTTGATCCTATTAAAGCTGTTCAGATAGCTCAGGCACAGCATCAAACAAATCTGCAACCAGACCGTAATCCGCAATAGAGAAGATAGGCGCCTCTTCATCTTTGTTGATAGCCACAATCACTTTAGAATCTTTCATACCTGCCAAATGCTGAATAGCACCGGAGATACCAACGGCGATGTACAGATCCGGTGCAACGATTTTACCCGTTTGACCCACCTGCATATCGTTGGAGACAAAACCGGCATCAACCGCAGCGCGTGATGCGCCAACTGCAGCACCTAGCTTATCTGCTACCGCTTCAAGAATACCAAAGTTTTCGCCATTACCCATGCCGCGACCACCAGAGATGATCACCTTTGCAGCGGTGAGTTCAGGGCGCTCTGATTGCGCCACTTCTTCACCAATAAAGCGAGAAACTGCGGCATCCGTGACACTCGCTAATGCTTCAATGCTTGCCGCACCTTCAAGTGCCGCCTCATCAAAAGCGGTTGTTCTCACTGTTAGCACTTTAACTTCGTCCAAAGATTGAACTTTGGCAATCGCGTTACCTGCGTAGACTGGACGCTCAAAAGTATCGGCACTTTCTACGCTGATAATTTCTGAAATTTGCGCAACATCTAACAGCGCAGCAACACCCGGTAAAATATTCTTACCTGAAGTTGTCGCAGGCGCCAGGATATGTGTTTTACCCGCTGCTTGCTCAACGATCAATGCGCGCATATTTTCAGCTAGCTGGTGTTGGTAAGCGGCGTTATCAGCGACGAATACCGTGCTAACACCCGATATTTTGGCCGCTTGCTCAGCAGCGCCTTGGCAATCACTGCCAGCTACTAAGACATTAACGTCACCGCCAATGGCTAACGCAGCGGTTACGGTGTTTAACGTCGCACTTTTAATTGTGGCATTATCATGTTCTGCAATCACTAAAATAGACATAATATAATTCTCTACTGTAAATATGGTTAAGCAGAGTCCTCTATAAACGTATTGAGGTCTCAAGTAATAAATCGAGTACTAACCTATCAGGCAGCGCTTAAGATCAAATAACTTTTGCTTCATTTTTTAGTTTGTCGACAAGTTCTGCGACATTCGCAACTTTAATGCCACCTTGGCGCTCTGGTGGTGGTGTAACGCCAACAAGCTTAGTGTGCGCCTTAATGCTAACACCCAAATCTTCAACCGTTTTAACGGTTAGTGGCTTACGCTTTGCTTTCATAATATTAGGCAGCGACGCATAACGTGGTTCATTTAAACGCAAATCAGTGGTAGCTATAATTGGCATGTTAAGTTCAACGGTTTGTAGACCGCCATCAACTTCACGCGTGACTAATGCCTTATCACCTTGTATATCAATGTTTGAAGCAAAAGTGCCCTGCGCCATACCGGTTAACGCAGCCAGCATTTGACCTGTCTGGTTATTATCGGTATCAATCGCCTGCTTGCCTAAAATCACAATACCTGGCTGTTCTTCTTCTACCACTTTAGCCAGTAATTTAGCGACATTTAAAGACTCTAACTCTGCTTCTGTCTCCACGTGAATCGCGCGATCAGCACCGAGCGCCAACGCAGTACGCAACTGTTCCTGACAGGCTTTAACACCTAGAGATACTGCGATAACTTCCGTGGCAGTACCTGCTTCTTTTAAGCGAATCGCCTCTTCTACTGCGATTTCGCAGAAAGGGTTCATTGCCATTTTTACGTTAGATAAATCTACACCACTGTTGTCTGACTTAACTCTCACTTTGACGTTGTAGTCGATAACACGCTTGACTGTTACTAATACTTTCATAAAAACACCTAGTTTACATGAGAAAAAAACTGTTCTTCAGAGAGTGATTTTATCGCATCACTACCCGCTTCTATGCTTGCTATACAAGCTTTGGTTCTAACTAAAAAATGCTCTGTGTAAAATTTGGCAGTCACTAATTTTGCTTTTAAGTAGTCACTATCGCCTCGTTCTTGCGCTAGTAGCTGTTCAGCCTTTATTGCAGACTTAGCCATCAGCCAGCCTCCTAATAAATAGCCCCACAACGCTAAATTATTAGCCGCTACACTATCGGCTTGTTTGGGGTTTTTCGCAAGCCATTGTAGTGCAGATTTTGCATCAGATAACGCACTTGCTAGCCCTGTATATAAAACCCCACGCTCATCTTGTGATTTAAGCACATCAACGGTTAATTGAATTTCATCAATAAACGCATTGGCTTGAACTGCGTTATCTAACAAGGTTTTACGAATGGTTAAATCCAGCGCCTGGATGCCCGTTGTGCCTTCATAAATAGGCAAGATACGCGCATCGCGAACGTGCTGCGCAACACCTGCCTCTTCAATATAACCTGCTCCACCATAAACCTGCATCGCCAATGACGTTAGCTCTTGTGCCAGTTCAGTACTCCAACCTTTTACAATCGGGGTTAAAAAGGCAACTTTAGCTGCTACCGCGGCTTTTTCGTCACCGCTTAAATGCGATTTAATGTCATCTTCAAAACCTGCACTATAACAAAGCGCACGCATTGCCTCTGCGCCGGATTTCATCATTAACAACATGCGACGAACATCACCAAACTGGATAATGCGAATATTATTACCGGCTTTGTCACTGCCTTGCACACGTTGTGCAGCATATTCTAGCGCGCCTTGAAAAGCGCGCTCAGAAATACCTAATCCTTGCACACCTACACCTTGGCGCGCATGGTTCATCATGCTGAACATGTAGCGCAAACCACAATGTTCTTCTCCGACCAAATAACCAATAGCACCTTCATTATCACCATAGCTCATCACACATGTAGGGCTACCATGGATACCCATCTTGTGCTCTAAAGAGAGACAGCGTACATCGTTCTGCGTGCTTGGGTTACCCTTTTCATCTAATAGGTATTTAGGCACAATAAACAACGATATACCTTTTACGCCTGCTGGCGCATCCGGTAATCTAGCCAGTACCAGATGTACAATATTCTCAGCCATTTGATGATCACCCCAAGTGATGAATATCTTTTGACCAAATATTTTGTAATGCCCATCTGCACGCTCAGCACGGGTTTTAATCGCCGCTAAGTCGGTACCTGCTTGTGCTTCAGTCAAGTTCATCGTGCCTGTCCACTGGCCGCTGATCATCTTTTCTAAATACTGCGTTTTTAGCGCTTCACTGCCGTGTTTTTCAAGTGCTGTAATAGCACCTTGCCCTAACAATGGGCATAGCGAAAAAGCTAAATTAGCGCTTTGCCAAATTTCATTGGTCGCTACTGAGAAAAGATTGGGAAGCCCTTGACCACCAAAGTCTTCATTGGCTGATAAGGAAGGCCATCCCTGCTCTACAAAGTTATGATAAGAATCAGCAAAACCCGCTGTTTCAACCACCTTTCCTTCCACCAGTTTCGCCGGTTGCAAATCACCTTGCTGATTTTGCTCAACCAGATATTTTGCAGCAAACTTACCCGCCTCAGACAAAATAACATTTGCAAAGTCACTGTTGATTTCATCGAGACCATGGCTCTCACAGAATTTATCAAATTCAAGCAAGTGACGAATAACAAAATCTGCATCTTTGTAAGGGTGTTGATATACGCTCATTTCATTACCTTTTGGGCTTTTGATCAAAATCAGTGACCAAAGCTAAGCTTTATTATTTTCAACCCTACCAGCCCTAAATTTCATCCAAAGGATATAGCAGCATGGCAGACAGACTTGCCTATTAGCACCATATAATTGACCTAAGAGCGCAAGAGAGATTAATTTGCACTCACTATAATCACATCAAGCATGTTATAAAATGACATTAGCTTACTAATTAGCTCACATTTTATGACAATATAGATTGAGTACTTATCTTTATGGCAACTGTCAGCGTTCACTATCTTCGCGCTATCGTCCACTGTAACTTACGCAAGGGACATTCTTTGAATCAAATTTTACAAGGTTCTGGGATCACAACCTTGGAACTGTATTCAGATAATGGCCGTGTCGCCGGCGAAAAAATCACCCATATTGTGAAACAATCTTGGATACGCCTTAATGATGAATTTATGGGCTGCACTCGTACCGCTTGTAAACACGGTGTATTTGAACTGATGACTAAATACGCACTTAACCATGAAAAACTGCACGGGGTTTTAGAACAGGGCATTCACTTTTATCAACTATTCACCGACGATATAAAAATGCAGCTAACCACTAGGTCGAATTATGCAGAATTAAGCATTGCGTTTGACCAACCACAGCTAGATATAGGTAACTTCTTTCAAGAATTTTGGCTGATGATTTGGCATCGCTTTGCCAGCTGGGTAATAGGACGCAAGATCACTTTAAACCAAGTTTTTTTTCCCTATCCTAAACCTGCGCATCATCAAGAGCTAAAAAACGCTTTTCCCTGTCGCCATAACTTTGATCAGAGCACGATGAAAATCAGCTTTAATTTACATTACCTTGAGCTAGCGCCTATTAGAAACCAACGTGATCTACAGCTTTTTCTAAAGGACTCTCCCGCTGATTTAATCACTATACCCGGTGAAGAAATCAGCTATCGCGCGAAGATACGCACACAACTTATTATGCAGCCACAGGATATTTTGCACTGCCCTGATTTTGAGCAACTTGCCAAACGCTTCAATATCAGCTCGCAAACATTAAGGCGCAAGCTGAAAACAGAAGGAACTTCGTACGGCTTAATTAAAGACGAATTACGCCGAGATATTGCCATTGAAAAATTAAGCGCTAACGCAGGCTCTGTAGATAACATCGCGCGCGCTTTAGGTTTTAGTGAATCAAGATCTTTTACTCGTGCCTTTCGAAAATGGACTGGTTACTCCCCGAGCGAGTACAGGCAACAGCACCAACATAACCATTGATAACAATGAAAAGAGCGCTACCTTGGCATATCTTTAAATATAACTTCTTCAAACAATAGCCATAAAAAAGGGACTCAATTGAGTCCCTTTTTTATATAAATAGCTCTACGCTAGGCTATCATCGGCAACGCGATACTTAGGGTCTTCATCAGCATTCGCTTCAACTAAAGAGCCTGATTTCTCAAGCAGTGCCGTACACTCTGTACTTAAGTGGCGTAAATGTAATACCGTTCCTGCTGCAACATATTTATCAGCAATCGCATCAATGGCTTCAATACCTGAGTGATCTACAACCCGTGCATCTTTAAAATCGATGATCACGTCACTAGGATCAGCATTTGGCTTGAAGTTATCTTTAAAACTTTGCGCTGATGCAAAAAACAATGGTCCGTGTGGCAAGTATACTTTGGTTTCACCTTCCAAACGCGTTTCCATCTCGACATGTTTCGCATGTCTCCATGCAAAAATTAGCGCAGACATAATCACACCTACGACAACAGCAATCGCAAGGTCGGTAAATACAGTCACAACTGCTACGGTAATCCCGACAAAGGTATCACCCAGTGGAATACGCCCTAACAGACGAAAGCTTGCCCATTCAAACGTGCCTAAGACCACCATGAACATTACGCCCACAAGCGCCGCCAAAGGTATCATTTCAATGTAAGAAGAACCAAACAAGATAAATAACAACAAGAACAGAGCCGCTGAAATACCCGATAAACGGGTACGACCACCGGAATTGATGTTAATCATACTTTGACCAATCATGGCACACCCCCCCATGCCACCAAAGAAGCCTGTTGCTACGTTTGCAACACCTTGGCCTACGCACTCTTTATTTCCGCGGCCACGTGTTTCAGTGATCTCATCAATCAGCGTTAGCGTTAGTAACGATTCAATCAAGCCGATTGCCGCTAAAATAAGCGCATAAGGGAAGATAATGATTAATGTATCCATATTCAATGGAACCATTGGGAGGTGAAACTCAGGGAAACCGCCTGCGATTGTGGCATTAATATCACCGGTTTTTTCCTGAAGGAAATCAACCACCGTTAACGTTTCTAAATCCAGACCAATCACCAGCAAGCTGACCACGACAATAGCCACAAGCGCTGATGGAACCGCCTTTGTAAGAGCAGGCAAGAAACGAATAATTGCCATGGTTAAACCAATCAGACCTAACATGATCCATAGCGCAGAATCTGCCAACCAAGTACCTGACATCCAACCCCATTTACCCTCAGGCGTTTCTGATTGCAGCATTGGTACTTGTGATAAGAAAATAACAATCGCCAAACCGTTAACAAACCCTAACATCACAGGGTGCGGTACCAGGCGAATAAATTTACCGAGCTTAAATACTCCCGCTAGAATTTGCAGGATGCCCATTAAAACAACGGTCGCAAATAAATACTCAACCCCGTGATCGGCAACCAGCGCCACCATCACGACAGCCAATGCACCTGTTGCACCAGAGATCATTCCTGGGCGCCCACCGATAAGCGCAGTGATAAGGCCAACCATGAAAGCTGCATAAAGCCCCACTAATGGTGCTACGCCTGCCACAAAAGCAAAGGCTACAGCTTCAGGCACAAGCGCTAAAGCAACGGTTAAACCGGAGAGTAAGTCGTTTTTCATACTCTGCGATTTAGAAACAAGCAATTGGAACATGTCGTTTAAAATCCTTAAACAAAATTCGCTAGAATTGCCCAGCGAAAAAAATGAGCTAGATTCTATCAAATTGCTCACTTAGATTGAAGTAATGTTAAATAATAGCTTAAATAAACAACAAGTTTAAAGAAGAAGCGGCATTTTAGAGGAAACTTCAGTGACTTTTAAATAGGAAGGATTAACTGCTGATAACGATTCGCATCAGCGCGCTTGAGCCTAAAACCTAAACCAATTAAACGTACAGGCTTTTCCCCGCGCTGATAAGCCTGCTTTAACAGATCGGCAAACAGTGACTGCTCTGAAATACTCCCTTGCTGCTCAACCGTGGTTTGGGTGAAATCAAAAAATTTTAGCTTAACAAACAAGCCACTCACCTCTCGTGCCTGCTTCAAATTCTGGTAACGTTTTTGAAGCTCTTGTTGCAGTGCTTCAATATGCTCGATACACGCTGTATAGCCACTGATATCTTTAGCAAAAGTATGCTCAACGCTCACCGATTTTGTATCTCGCTGATTACTGACGGGTCGATGATCTATCCCTTGGCTCAATTCAAATAGACGTTCGCCAAAGGTTCCGAAGTGTTGTGCTAAATACTCTGGCCCACGTTCACGCACATGCATGCAAGTTTCAATACCCAACCCCAGCATTTTCTCTGCTGTTTTAACGCCCACTCCGTGAATTTTTTTAACCGGTAAATGTTCCACAAAATCCGCGATTTCATCAGGCGCAACGACTTTCATGCCATTGGGCTTATGCCAATCACTGGCGATTTTGGCTAAGAATTTATTCGGCGCAACACCTGCCGAAATAGTAATGCCAACTTCTTTTTCAACACGATAACGCAAATATTGTGCGATACGTGTCGCACTACCTTGGTAGCGTTCCACTTCACTGACATCTAAAAAGGCTTCATCTAATGATAACGGTTCAATTAGTGGGGTGACTTCACGATAAATATCGAAAATTTGTTTCGAGGCATCGCGATATTTCTGCATATTACCTGGCAAAAGTTTTAAATGCGGACAACGTTTAAGTGCCTGTGCACTAGACATAGCAGAATGAATACCGAATTCGCGTGCTGGATAATTACAGGTAGAGATAACACCACGGCGATCAGAACTGCCGCCAATAGCAATAGGGATGTTGATAAGTGATGGATCATCACGCATTTCAACGGCTGCGTAGAAACAATCGCAGTCACAGTGAATAATTTTGCGCATCATCTCGCCTTTACTGTGTTTTTATACAGTATAGGAGAGATAACATATGAATTCAACGCCTTTAAGTTTAAAAACATAGGCGTTGAAAATAGCTCAGCGTTAGGAGTCTGTCGGACTAAACACTAGGATGCTGTTCGAAAACAGACTGACCTACTGTGAAAAATCACATCAAACACTGAGCTGGTATAACGGGTACGAACTAAGATATTTTGTAAAACAACATGAGCGATAGGACGCCTGCGTTTACAAAAAGTCTTATCTGGCTAATTTCTCAACCTGGAACATATTCACTGCCGCTTCGCTCATGTCTTTACGTGTCACAAAAAGCCCTTTAATGAAGCTAGCTGAACTTTTCAAAAGCGCCAGTAAGTATTCGCTACGTATACGGCTAGCTTCACGCTTGTAATGCTCTATGTCTACTAGGCCAGTTTCAGTGGTCACGATATCTTTATGGTATTGGCTGTACATAATAATTCTCCTGGGTTGCTCAGGAGCCTCTGTATTGAACTTAAGTGTTGTTCAACGATTAGAGCGTCCTGAAATAATATGAGGCTATTATAGTGACGAAGAAGGGGTTGCACAAAAGATCAAATTTCAGCACAATGATGAAAATAATTCAGCAATGGTTGAAACTCATGTTACGCCTCCCTCCGCTCAACACCTTACGTAGTTTTGAAGCCGCCGCACGCACTGGTAGTTTCGTGCAAGCCGCTTCAGAGCTAGCGGTAACAGCATCTGCAGTAAGTCACCAAATCAAAGGGTTAGAGAGTTATTTAGGTGTCGATCTTTTTAAACGGGTAAAACGTCATGCT
>Ga0209395_1007881_pt1 | contig 11046 bp, 8 predicted proteins | sample GOMGulsemesocosm_3_FD_184635 | JGI IMG/M metagenome (GOLD analysis project Ga0209395, IMG submission 184635) | Methane-oxidizing microbial communities from mesocosms in the Gulf of Mexico - GOM9D Gulf of Mexico (SPAdes) (version 2) | ecosystem: Environmental > Aquatic > Marine > Cold seeps... | reverse complement strand
GTCGTCGTAGCTGTTGAGCGGGTGAAATACATAACAGGGCTCAATATCGATCCATTTAACCGTGTCGCTGGTGGCGTTGCGGTCCATGATACCAAGGCGAGCCTGGTGATTGTCGTCCCATTGGAATGGCATGGGCATACCCTGATCGATCAGCTCTAACTTGGCTACGACCGGCAAGTCCATAAATACTACCCGGGTCGCAGTCACGGCAAAATCATGCATCATAATGCCTTCGGGTAAATCTATCTCGACGGTATTGGTCATGGTGCCTGCGGCATCAACCTGGTGATAGCGCAGGAAAGGCGCTACCAGGTCATAGCCAAAAAACAGTAACTCGCCGGTCTTGCCATCAATTTTTGGATGCGCTGTCATACTGCTGGTCAGCTCACCGTCAAAATCATATTGGCGCTCGGTGTCCAGCGCAAGATTGAGTTCATAGGGCAGTCCTAACTCTGGCAGGGCCAATATGTGACCGGCATGAGAAATAACATGTACATTGCCTGAGCCCTGTACCAGTAACTCGGTGCCGGTCACCGGTGCGGCGGTGAGGCCGGTTTTTTCTTCCAGAGAGGTTGTTCTGACCCAGCGATTGCGGTATTCCAGTGCCTTGCCGGCGGATAGTTTAATTCCGTGCAACATACCGTCACCGACAAACCAGTGGTGATTGGGTTGTGGGTCGACAGGGTTGGGACCGTTGCGCAGCAAGGTTCCTTCCAGTTGTGGTGGAATGGTGCCGATGACCTCGAGAGCGGTCAATGTCAGCTCCTTGTCAACCGGGCCAAAATTCCCCTTAAGAATGGGATTATCGGCGGGCAGAAGTGGTTTGTTTTGTACCATATCATTGAGTTTTGCGGTCATAGGCTGATCTCCTCTTGGCATTACGATTAATTTGGACACTGTCTAGATTAGGGGCATTCTCCGGGTGCATCTAGACAATGTCAAGTTTATTGTGCATAATTTGTTCATGACTATAGGAATCCGATCTCGACAAAGTTACCACCACGGCGATCTTGCGGCATCGCTGGTGGCGGCGGCAGTGGTGCTGTTAGAGCAGCAGGGCGTCGCTTCACTGAGCTTGAGAGCGGTGGCGAGGGCTGCGGGAGTCTCTCACGGAGCCCCTGCGCATCACTTCGGCGACAAAACGGGATTACTGACTGCCGTCGCCAGTCAAGGCCATACGCTGCTGGCGTTAGAGCTTGCGGACAAGCAGCAGCACCAATGCACAGCCAACAAACGTCTGATCGCCGCCGGTGAGGCCTATATACGATTTGCGGTCGCCAACCCCGCTCACTTTGCCATCATGTTTCAGTCGGATATGATCGATAGCAACAATGTCGATTATCTGGCTGCAGCAGCCGTAACAAAGCAGGTATTAGAAGACGGAGTGCGGGCCCTCGGTGTTGACAGCGAGAGGGTAATTGCCACTAGGGTGATTAGCTTATGGTCGCAGGTTCACGGTTTTTCGACGTTATGGCTGGCGGGTAATTTTGGTGACCCTGGCGATATAGATCTATTGCAATCGCTGCTGTCTGACATGTTGCTTGGCTTTGAGACCGGTCTGTCTTGAATGTATTGGACCTTCACCAGTACAAGGTGTAGCGCGGATTACCGCCGGTGTTGTCAGCACTATTAACTCTATGGGCCTTTGTCCGGCGCGACAATATTAACGATAGGCTATCGGCGGTCGAGGGGCATAACAGTGTTGCCGTGGTATTCAGTTTAAGGATAAATGCATGGATGTAAAACAGGTTATTGTTGTGGATCAAGGCCTCGATTTGCCCCCCGGTAAACTCGCCGCTCAAGTCGCCCACGGCTCGATTGCGGCGTTTCTTGCTTGCGATGAGAGTATTCAGCGCGAGTGGTTACAGCAAGGCATGGCAAAAATTGTGCTGTCGGCCGATCGCGAACAGCTCACGGCTCTACACCAGCAGGCGCTGGATGCACAGTTACCGTCCTGCTGGGTTAGAGACGCGGGGAAAACACTAGTGGCCCCAGGCACTGTAACCTGCCTGGGTTTGGGGCCTGCTGCGGTGACAGAAATCGATAAAATAACGGGTCACTTGGCGCTGTTAAGCTAACTGGAAAACGATTGCCCTTGTCGAATCACCGTTGCTGCATTGGCGATGTCCAGCACCGTTCAAGGCATACTCTCCGCTGAGCCTGGCAGATTAGCCTTCAATATTTCGGTAGCATGTAGCATTCCATACCCGTTTTAACAGCGACATTGTCTTGTTAGCCGGCGATGGTGACGGTGTTACGGCCTTGGCTCTTGCCCCTATAAAGCGCCGCGTCGGCGCGAGCAATACATTTCTCCAGTCCTTCAGCGTGGCTATACTGGGCTACTCCAAATGTCATGGTGACATTGAAACTGTGGCTGTTGTTTTCTATTGTGGCCTGGGTAATACCCAGACGCAGTTTTTCTGCGATTTTCAGTGCACCCTCTGCGTCAGTTTCCGGTAGCAACATCACAAATTCTTCACCGCCCCAACGACCGACTCGATCGACCTCGCGCAACTGTTCTTGCATTATAGCGGCGATTTTTTGCAACACAAAATCCCCGCTGGCGTGACCAAATTCATCATTCACGCGTTTAAAATAATCGATATCTGACAATACGATGGTGAAGGGTCGCCCCATTCTAATATATCGGCTAATTTCACTGTGGGCTTCATCGACAAAACCTCTGCGGTTAAGTAATTGGGTTAAAGGGTCAATTTTTGAAAGTTTTTCCAGGCGCTCGTTAGCGATTTCTAATTCGGCTGTTCTCTCGTTGACCTTGCGATCCAAACTATCGAGCAAGCCGGTAAAGCGGTCGGCCAGAGTCACCGCCATGGAAACCAGAACGGCGAGAAAACCGAGCTGCACCACAGGTACAGAGTGTATGACTTGCATGTTGATAAGAAGGTCGTTAATCGCTGAAACACCGTAGATTAGTAGTCCGATCAATAGTGTCTTGGCCTCTCGGTGGCCGGATCTGGCTTTTTGTATCACTAGCCAATAGGTTAATAAAAAAATCGGCAGCACACTCAATTGCAGATAAGTACGCATATAGTGGTGTATGGCAATGCCGGGGATTGCTGCGACGACCAGGGCGGCGCCGACAAAACTCAATTGATACAGGCGAAGAATACGGCCGATGGACTGGTCGACAACAGTCCAAATTAACTGAATAAATAGTGCGACAAACAAATAAAATGTCACTGCCTCTATTTTTTCGAGCAGGATAAAAGGCCAATGCAAAGCGTACTTCCACTGGCTCTGGGTAATAACATACACAGCCAGAACTATTGCGGTACTACCAAACCAAGCAAAGGACTGTAAACGGTGGTTTCTACTGTACAGATAAACAAAGTAGAGGCCGATCGTTAAAAATAATATCGCTAGAATAAGATTAGGCAATTGTTCATTGCTCAGTTCCCGAAGTAGCGTGGAGTAATTACCCAGCAGAAATTTCCCGTTGTAGGCTCCGCCGCCAGCCTTGCGTACACCCAAATCACTGCCGCCCCACACTCGTAGTGCAATGACTAGCGAGCCGTCTTCGTTCAATAACGCTTTGGGTATTGGGTAAACTGCCAATTTGTCATAGCTGATCCGCGGCGCGGGCGGCAGAGCGCCAATACCACCGAGATAATGCCCACCCACATAGACTTCGTAGGCACTGCGAATGGCGCCGATACGCAGTCCCAACAGGCTGGTATCGATTGAATAAAGCATTTGCGGACTGACCCGTAAGCGGTACCAGACCATTTGTCCGAAAGTGTCGAAGCCTTGTTTGGGCCACTTCCCTGGCACGGCTTGGTCGGCCCATTGACTGTCATCCCAAGAGGGACGTGCCCAATGCAAATTATCACCGGGATGAAGTTTCCATTGTCCGGCTAAAGATGTGACTTGTGCTGGTGGACTCTGCGCCAATGCTACTTCAGATATTACTGTTTCGCTGGTGCCGGTAACGGTGGCCGGGGGTGCCTCTCCAGCAACGGCGGGGAAAGCGAACAGGGTCATGAAAAGCATGTGAACAAGAAGCATTAGAAAACGTTGCCGACGCCTATTTAGGTGTTTTTGTGACTTCAGGTGCCCCGCATAGTGCAACGTTTAATACATAGATTCAAGCCAATTGAAATGTTGTAGCCGATCTATTATGGCTAACAATTACCGCGTAGCGAGTGGTAACTATAAGTGGGTAAAAAACTCCTCACTATTTAAAGATCACTACCGATGGCCGATAACGGGCTTAATATTCGGCACCGCGATGATTATTGCCTCCGGATCGGAGGCAACATAAATACGGGGACAGTTTACTTAATCCACATTGCAATTAAGTAAACTGTCCCCGTATTGGTCTAGAGGCTCTTTAAAAATGTCAACATAGCGTTATTGGTCTGTGCTGGAGCTTCCTGCTGAATCCAGTGACCCATGCCGGGTACCAGCACTACATCGCGCAAACCGGGCACTGTCTTGGCCATCGCCGCTTCCAGCATCGGTTTGGTGGCGCCGCGGATTACAATGTCTTTCTCGCCGGCAATAAATAGCGTTGGCACGGTGATCTTGGCGCCGCTCAAATGCTCGGTGGTTGCCCAGTTGCGACCGATATTACGATAGTAGTTAACCCCGCCGCGAAAGCCGCTGCTTTCAAACTGTGTGACCAAGTAATCCAGATCGTCTTGTTGTAGCCAATTGGGTAGACTCTTGGCGGCACCCAGTCGTGGAATCCAGCCGCCAGCGACGCGAAGTGGGTCGGTTATCTCAGGTGCTTCACGGGGTGAATCCGGCGATAAATACAGCCGGCTCAAGATGCCTCGGGGGTCGTTGTCGTATTCTGCCTCGGCCACGCCACCGGCCTCGTTGTGATACAGCATGTAGAAGAAATTATCGCCAGTGAAGGCTTTCATTCCGGCCATGGGGTCACTAGCACCCCGGCCGCTGTGGGGGACACTCATAATGATAAGGCCGGTGAATCTGTCCGGGTGCAGCAATACGCTATGTGCTGCTACTACGGCGCCCCAGTCGTGGCCTACCATAATGGCATTTGGCTCACCTAGGGCATCGAGTATTCCAACCATATCTGCGGCCAAATGGGTGATGTCGTAACTATTAACGTCAGCGGGGGCATCGGTTTTTCCGTAGCCGCGCATTTCCGGTACTACTACCCGGTAACCCGCCGCCGCCAACGCGGTCATTTGATGACGCCAGGAATACCAGGATTCTGGCCAACCGTGGGCCATTAACAATAGGGGGCCGCTGTTGCCTATTTGCGCAATGCGCATGTTGATACCGTTGCTCTGTATCGTTTGAAAGCTCACGCCGACAACAGGCGCTTGCTGTGCCGTGGTGTTATTTGCTGCGGCACTGTCCGCATAAGCGCAGAGGGACAAACCCGCGCAAAACACAGTGATGAATAGCGATGCAAAAATGGGATGACGTTGCATATTGGGCCTCTTGGTCAGTATTTGCCGCAGGGGCAGATTTATTGGTTAGCGTTGCATTATTGTAGGTTATTAGCGTCAGCTGCGATTAAGCGTTATTTCCCGGCCTGTTATCCGTTGTTGTCTTTCACGCACAGTGAATGTCAGTGCAATAAATCGGATTATGAGAGGGGCTAGTAGGTATCGACACGCTAGTGTGATAACAAAGTCGATTGCAATTACCCTGCCGGGACCGTTAATCTACAACGATAATAAGGCTGATCGTATTGTGTAGCTAGCACTAGTCGTAAAAAAGTAATATTCCATGGTGATAATAATGCCTTTCGCCCTAGGTAATTGTGAGTCCACACAAACAGGGTTGGGGCAGGGGTTGTCTCTGGCTATATTGGTCAAATTTTGGAAGCGAATTTGAAACTAAGCCGATACCGGTAACTAATAATTGCAAGCCGGTCGCCAGAGCGAGTAATCTAGGTCCGCAGGGCCGGGGCTTAGTAAACAACCGCCTGCCAGTACTTCACTATCGGGAGATGAAAGCATGAACAGTAGCTATAAGAAAATTCAGGTCGAGCCCATAGCCGATGCTCTAGGAGCAGAAATTAGCGGGGTCGACCTGAGTAATCTAGATAGCGACAGCTACGAAGAGATTCGGCGGGCCTTTCGCCAGTACTCGGTTATTTTCTTTCGCGATCAGGCGCTCAGTCCTGATCAGCATGTGAGTTTTGCCGAGCGCTGGGGCAAGATTAACATCAATCGGTTTTTTAAACCGCTGGATACGCATCCGAAAATTGCCACGGTGATCAAGGAGCCTGATCAAATCATGAACATCGGTGCCGCCTGGCACACCGACCACTCCTACGACCAGATTCCAGCTATGGGTTCTATTCTAGTGGCCCGGGAAGTGCCCCCCAGTGGTGGCGATACCCATTTCTCCAGTATGTATAAAGCCTTTGAAGCGCTATCGCCGGGCCTGAAAAAAATGTTGGGTTCACTCAGCGCGTGGCATTCCAGTCGCCACGCCTTCGGTAAAATGGGACAAAGCGGCGATAATAAGGGAGATGATCGTCTCGGCAATAGCGAATTGGCTACTCAAGACGCGCTACACCCGGTGATTATTGCCCACCCGGAAACAGGTCGCAAAGCGCTCTATGTGAATGCCGATTTCACGGTGAAATTTGACGGTTGGACCGAACAGGAGTCCAAACCGTTGTTAGAATACCTTTATGCACATGGCCGCCGTACCGAGTTTACCTGCCGATTTCAATGGCAGAAACACTCTATTGCTATCTGGGACAATCGGGCTACCTGGCACAGCGCTGCTAATGATTACCAGGGTTATCGTCGGGTTATGCACCGCATCACCCTAGACGGTGTACCGCTCGTGGCTGGAGCAGCGGCGCAGTAGTAGATTAATTAAACATAAATGGAAATAGGGTTCGACCCTACAATAATAAAAGGTATTTTGATGGAAAATTTAATACAGCCCTTGGTATTCGTAGCGATAACAGTGCTGATAGGCTGGGTAACGTATCGCAAGTGCCGAGGCATGAACCGGGGCGGTGATTCTAATAAGGAATATTTTCTTGCCGGCGGTGGCCTGTCTTGGATGTTTATAGCGGGCTCAATAACGCTCACCAATTTAAGCACCGATCAATTAGTGGGTATGAATGGCAACCAGATGGCGTTGCTGGCCTGGTGGGAATTGTCCGCGGTTGTGGGACTCATCATTCTGGCTACAGTATTTGTTCCCATTTACTACAAATACAACTGCACCACAACCACCGAATTGCTGGAGAAACGCTACAACAACAAACATATACGCGCCATGGTGGCGGTGTTGTTTTTACTGGGCAATGTGCTGTTGTTCCTGCCGATTATGCTCTATACCGGCTCGCTGTTTATGCAGTCGATGTTCAACGTCGATATCCCTATTTTGGTGATCGCCGCCGCCTTTGCTGTGGTCGGGTCCGGCTATGCGATTTTTGGCGGACTGCGAGCGGTAGCGGTATCGGATACTATCAGCGGCGTCGGTCTACTGAGCTTGAGCCTGCTAATCGTATACCTGGCCTTGGACGCCATTCACTTTGATTTTTCCGGTATTCCTGCGGAGCGCTTGACACTTATTGGTGGCGACGATAGCCCCATTCCTTGGCATACCTTGTTGACTGGTATGGTATTTATTCAGATTTTTTATTGGAGCACCAATCAAACAATAACCCAGCGGGCAATGGCGGCGCCAACAGTACGAGAAGCCCAAAAAGGGGTGTTTATGGCCGCCGCCATACGCCTTGTAATCGTGCCGCTGATTATTGTGGTACCGGGAATTTGCGCCTACAAACTCTATGGTGACCTGGGTGACGCCACCTATGGACGACTAACCGGCGAGCTGCTACCGGGCTGGTTGTCCGGTGTGTTTGCAGCGATGATGGCGGCGGCGGTGCTCACCAGTTTTAACAGCGTACTGAATTCCTCGGCGGCTTTATACGTTTGTGACTTACATGAAAAATATCTGAACGAAAACACCAACGTGCACAAGTTGAATACCATTATCTCGGTGACCTTTGCTGTTTTAGCCGTGTTATTGGTTCCGGTTTACAACGGTGCCGACAGCATTATTAACCTGGTTCAGCAATTGAATGGCCTGCTTAGTATGCCTATTTTATCGGCATTTATTGTTGGTCTGCTATTCAGAAATGTCGACGCTAGGGCGGTTATCGCCACGGTGGTATTTGGTATCGCCCTGTACGCGGTGTTTACTTTTGTGTGGACTCCTATTCACTATATCCACCTGATGGCGATCACACTGTTTGCCTGCATAGCGCTGGCGTTGTTGCTCAACCGGGTGGTCTATGGCCAGCGTGCGGTGTTGGTATTTTTTGACGGCGAAGCCGAGGCGGTGGTTGGTCATAACTAGTAACAGCTGGCATTAGTCAGCGCTAGTAATTCAGAGTAGAGCGATGGCTGGAATTTTTCCAATGGCTTTACCCGCCGCGATGGAAAGGTAGCGGCGGTGCAAGCAATTTTCCAGATAAGGGCACTTAACAAAGGGTTCGCCGCTAAGATAGAGTGTCTTGTCGTCGCTGACCGGTTGTTCTTTTTATATGCTTGCTTGCATTGATATTAACAACGGTCAATAAAACGTGTGTTATTTGCCCGCGAGTTATTTAACCGTTGTGCCCGCCAATTCAGCTAGGGGTTTCGCCCGCCACTGTACAGCGGTGCAATAACCTTGCTGCATCGCCATGATCGTGAATGGCGTAGTGCAGGGTACAGCGGTTGTCCCAGATCACCACATCACCGGGCCGCCAGCGGTGGCGTACAGTGAAATCATAGCGGGCACTGTGTTGAAAAAGCCACTGCAATAGCGGCCGCGACTCATCCACGGTCATATGTTCAAAACGCTCGGTAAACGCGCGGCAGACATACAACGCTTTGCGACCGGTTTTGGGGTGGGTTCGTACCACTGGGTGCACTGAACTGGGGGCCTGAGCGGCATGCTTGCCTGCTAGTTTGGCAGCGCTGGCACCACCGTGGTGGGCGCGCAATTCACCTAACATACTTTTCATGCCGCTGGAGAGGGCCTGGTAGGCGAGATATTGATTGGAAAATTGCGTGTCACCGCCAATGGCTGGAATGTCCACGCCGTATAACACTGTCTCCCCCGGGGGCTGCTGGCTAAACATGACATCGGAGTGCCAGTGCTCGTTGACGGCGAATTGTTTGCCGTGATTTTCAATCGCAATAATAGCGGGGTGGTTATCGATATGGGGAAACACCGGGTGTTCCGTCAAGGTGCCAAAATGCGCGGCGAAGTCTATGTATTGCTGGGGCTGTAATTGTTGGCCCGGAATAACCAGTAATAAATGCTCTAACAATGCATTTTTAACCTTATCAATCTGTTCGCTAGACAGTGGCTGGCGCAGATCCAAACCCTGTATTTCGGCACCTAGACTGGCACCTAGTTTACTGATGTTCATTTAATCCCCGTTAACAGTGAGCCGTATTGTAACGATCGATAATAATCATAAAATGCGATCAGGTAAACCGGTGCCGCAGCGTCAAAGGGCGATGACGGAAGTGAGAAAATCATGAGGCGATTAGTGGTTGTCGCAGTGGCAGATGTTGACGCATACTAGAGACGATGCCCGAAGGAGCCAATAGCGTGAACGGCACGGCAATAAACGTTGGCCTATTCTCAGTGGCAATCAACTAATAATTAATAGTACGTCATTAATAACACGTAATAACAGCTATCACTACAGGAGCAGCGATAACATGGCAGACCTTAGCAATATGGATCCCGAAACCCGAGCAATTGTCGATATGATGGCCAGCCAAGAGGGCAAGGCACTGGCCGACATAACACCAACGGAGTTTCGCGAAATGTATCGGGGCGCCTCGGAAATGATGGACGGTACCGATGTCGAAATCGAAAGCACTGAGCAGCGCAGCATTCCAGGTCCGGCCGGTGATATTGAGGTACGTATTTATCGTCCCAAGACTGCCCAGACTGGTCCGCTGCCGCTGTTGCTTTTTTACCATGGCGGCGGCTGGGTGATCGGTGATTTGGATACCCACGACGCCGCCTGTCGTCACCTGTGTGGTGACGCCGGTATTATAGTAATGGCGGTAGATTACCGACTGGCACCGGAACACCCGTTCCCAGCTGCGGTTATTGACGCCGTCGCGGCTGCTAGCTGGGCCGGTGAGCACGGACTTGAAATCGGCGCTGATACCAGCAAAATTGCGGTCGGGGGTGACAGTGCAGGTGGTAACTTGGCGGCGGTTGTAGCTCGCCATATGCGCGACGCCGGCACAGTAAAACTCTGTTATCAAATGCTGTGGTATCCCGGTGTAGGCCAGATGCCAGGGCCGAGCGCCAACTCGATGGTGGAGTTCGCCGAAGGCTTTAATTTAGAAAAGAAGACCATGGATTGGTTTGAAATGCACTACGGCAATGGCCGGGACATTTCCGCCGAGCCTCAGTACGCTATTGTGCGCGCCACGGACTGTGGCAATCTTCCGCCAGCGCTGCTGCTAACCGCTGGATATGACCCGCTGCAGGACGATGGCCAACTGTATGGTCACAATATGGAGGCGGCGGGGGTGACAGTAGACTTCAAGCACTTTTCCTCTACCGTGCACGGCTTTTTAACCATGGGTCGCGCCATACCAGTAGCGGTGGAGGCATTGAATTACTCTGCGGCCAAATTGCGCGAGGCTTTTGCCCGCTGTTAGCTTGTTGCTAAATATAGCCTTAGTCAATAATGCAACGGTTACACGACTCCGCGCGCCCTCGAAGTGGCTATTGCCACGGGGGTAGCGTCACTAGTGCGTTATTGTCTATTTCTCTGTAAAATACCTACTCCTAATCATTCCCCAGGAGTATGTACCCGCTTTGAAGACGCAATTTCTCGGCAAGACCCTATCCGGCCCCTTTACTATTCCCTCTGGTATCGTGACGTGTACTGCACCGATTATTCAAGCGGTGTTTGACAGCATGCCCGAGGTGGGCGTATTGACCACCAAAAGCATTGGCCCCGCGCCACGGGCCGGCTACAGGGAGCCGGTATTAAGCCAGTACGGCCCAGGCTGTTTTGTCAATGCTGTGGGGCTTACCAATCCT
>Ga0209395_1007876_pt1 | contig 11048 bp, 11 predicted proteins | sample GOMGulsemesocosm_3_FD_184635 | JGI IMG/M metagenome (GOLD analysis project Ga0209395, IMG submission 184635) | Methane-oxidizing microbial communities from mesocosms in the Gulf of Mexico - GOM9D Gulf of Mexico (SPAdes) (version 2) | ecosystem: Environmental > Aquatic > Marine > Cold seeps... | reverse complement strand
TTTCCAAATCGCCGCGACAGTGACATGTTGTTATACCAGTTGGCAAAAGTATACATGTTGAAAGGCGATACCGATGCCGCACTGAATGCCCTGGAAACCCTCACTAAAAACTTTCCTAATTCCCCTTTAGTGGTGGAAGCGCAATACCGCCGTGGCGATATGTTGTTTTATGCCCAGCAGTTTTTCCAGGCCCAGCAATCGTTTGCTTATGTGGTGCAGCATAAAAAAAATAATCGCTTCTATACTAGCGCTCAATACATGCGAGGCTGGAGCCAATACAAGCTACATCAACATCGAGACGCTTTGAATTCATTTATGGGGGTGATCGACAGTCGCTTTAAAAATACAACCGCCATAGTGACCGCCTCTAAAGGTGATAGAGAGTTGTTGGATGATACGGTGAGAGTCATGAGTATGATTTTCGCGAATGATCACGGTCATCGGGAAATTGTAAAGTTGTTTAAGCGCATGGGCTCTCGTCACTACGAGTATTTGTTATACGATGCGTTGGCTGAATATTACATCAATAAACGTCAATATTCAGATGCGGCAAAGACTTACCAGGCATTTGTGAGCGCCAATCCACAAGACGTACTGGCGCCTGCCTTTTATTTAAATATTGTTAAAAGCTACAAAATGGCCGGCTATGTTGACCAGGTTCTGAAACACAAGATGGCTTATATCGAAAACTTTGGAGCAAACAGTCTTTACTGGAGTTTGTTTGACGAAGACATAAAAGAAATGATTCGTCCTAATCTTAAAGGGTATACCGCAGAACTGGCTCAGTATTACCATTCTAAAGGGCAAAAGACCAAGAATCTCAAGAGAAAATTCAATGCCTTGTTAACCGCGGCCAGGTGGTATCAGGAATACATAGACACTTTTCCTCACGATAACAAACTGGGTGAAATGTATTTCCTAAAAGCTGAAGCCTTATACGATGTAGGCCGGGTTGAGGATGCGATCGCGGCTTATGTGAGTGGTGGTTTTGATACTATTTATCATCAGCATTCTGAAGAATCAGCATTTGCTGCTCTGGTAGCCTTTAACCGTATGATTTCCAAGAGTCGTGGAGAAGAAAAAACGGCTTGGCTGGAACGCAAGGTGGATACAGCGCTGAGGTTTGCCGATGTATATCCCTATAATAAAAACACCGTTCAAGTACTGGCCAGGGCCGCACAGGGTTTATTTAGTCTGAATAAATTTGCCTTGGCGTCGACCACTTCTGCTCGGGTATTGTCATCGGGCGGGGCAAGTGTGAAGCAAAAATCTGTGGCTTACCTTATTCAGGGGCATAGCCACTTTGATTTAGAGCAGTATAAACCTGCAGAAATGGCCTATATGGCGGCACTTGATTTGAAAAAGGTTAAACCATCTGAACTAAAAAATGTGCGAGAAAAATTGGCAGCCAGTATCTATAAACAAGGTGTGGCCTGGGTTGAAAAAGGTGACCTTGATAAAGCGGTTACTGATTTCATGAGAGTGGGGGAGGTGGTACCCGAATCTCCTATTCGTATAACGGCTCACTACGATGCGGCGGCATATCTTATGAAGAAACAAAAGTGGTCAAGATCCGAGCAGATATTGTTGAGTTTTCGTGAGTTATTTCCCAAGCATAAGTTAGTGAAAGATGTTCCTTCCAAGTTAATCGTGGCCTATGAAAACATGTCTCAGTGGAAAAAAGCCGCGTTTGAATTACAAAATATTTGGCGCTTTGGCCGCAACAAAGAAAAACAGCGTATCGCACTGTTTCAGGCCGCCGAATACTATGAGAAGGCTGGCGATATTAACAATGCCATGTCCATGCTTAAACGTTATGCCCATAATTATGCCAAACCCTTTGATGCTCAGCTGGAAGCCATTAATAAACTGGAAGCACTTTACCTGGTGCAAGAAAATCATGAGAAACGTAAATACTGGCTTAATAAACTCATCCTTGCCGATAGAAAATCTGGTAAAGACCGCTCCGATCGCTCCCGCTTCCTGGCTGCCAAGGCTTCCTTTAGTCTGGCAGATTATGAGCGCGAGGCTTATGCGCAGATTAAGTTAACCTTGCCGTTGCAAAAAAGTCTGGCCATGAAAAAAGTGGCTCTAAAATTAACGTTGGATGCGTATCAGCGCACCGCCAAGATGAAAGTTCAAGAATTCACCACGGCCGCTACCTTTCAGATTGCCGAAATATATGGGCAGCTGTCTCGTGACTTGATGAGCTCGCAGCGTCCACCGGGTTTGGATGAATTGGAACTGGAAGAGTATGAATACCTACTGGAAGACCAGGCATTTCCGTTTGAAGAGTACGCCATCAATATTCACGAAACCAATATTAAGCGCAGCTGGGATGGATTGTATGATGACTGGATTTCAAAAAGTATTGGCTCATTATCCAAGTTAATGCCGGCTCGCTATGGTAAAGAGGAGGTAAGTTACGATGTTATTGCTGAAATACACTAGTTTGATCGCTGTGGTATTTATGTTGAGCGGGTGCCTGAGTGGCAACGTGAAACAACAGGTATCGGCCAATGTGGAATCTCAGGTCATTGAAATTCCCGCCCAGGCGGCACTTGATTTTAAGCTGGCCATAGGGCTCCTCAACGATGACAAACTGGAGCAGGCGCAAGCTGTATTGAAAAAAATGACAAAAGACTATCCTCAGCTAGCGGGTCCCTATGCAAATTTAGGGGTGGTATATAGTCGTCAAAAAAATTGGCAGGAGGCCCAGTTAGTATTGGAAATGGGGCACGAGAAAAATAGCCGGAATATAAAAATACTCAATCAATTGGGATTTGTTTATCGCCAATTAGGCATGTTCAAGCAGGCTGAGAAGAGTTACCTGGCAGCCATCAAAGAAGCGCCAGCAAACGCCACCGCCTATAGAAACCTGGGAATATTGTACGATATTTATATGGGGCAGTTTGTTCAAGCCAGTGATTACTACCAAAAATACCAGGGCATGATGGATAAACCAGATCGCAAGGTGGCGGGTTGGATAGTAGATATCAATCGCCGGGCGGGTATCAAAACCCAAATAGCTGCGGAGGTGAGTCGATGAAAACATTGTTAGTACTGGTGACAAGCCTGTTAGTTTTCTCAAGTGCTCACGCCAAGCAAAAAATTACCCGTTTAGAAGGGATTAAAATCAAGGCGGACAACGAAGCTCCGCAAGTGATGTACATCATTCCATGGCAATCACCGGAAGGTGCTGAGCGCTTGTATAGCCCTATATCAGGGGGAGAGGTGCAGCGCCTCAAGCCCATCGACCCGTACACGTTTGAATTGGAGTTGGGTTTGCACCAGCAATGGCAAAATCCTCCTGAAGCGGCCGTTGACCTAATACCCTAATCGTCATTTAATGGCGGTTGGTTACAATAAATAACAGATTGTAATATAAAATAACAATAACGAGATTATCGGTTTAAGTCTTTAGGCCGAATTAACACCAAAATAATAATTCATTAGAGGAAGTACACTATGGATACTCTTATTCGCTTTTTTCAAGATGGTGGTGTTTTCATGTACCCCATCGCCGTTATCCTGGTAATCGGTTTATCAATTGCTATCGAACGTCTGCTGAGCATTTCATCGGCCAAACGTAAAAACCGCGCTGCCTTCGAAGACATGTTGCCTATGATTCAGCGTAAGGATTATAAGGCGGCCTTAAAATATGCGGGGCAAAGTGACAGCGATATCGCCAATATTTATGGTGCTGGTATTGCGCGTATGCCTAGCAGCAGCCGTCGTGAAGACATTGAATACGCCATGGATGAAGGCCTTATGGAGACCACGCCAAAGCTTGAAAAACGTACCGGCTACATTGGTACCCTGGCTAATATATCCACTCTAATGGGGCTGTTGGGAACCATCATAGGTTTGATTGCAGCCTTTACCGCAGTGGCTACCGCCGCTCCTTCTGAAAAAGCCACCCTGTTATCCCAAAGTATTTCTGTGGCCATGAATACCACGGCCTTTGGTCTTATTTCGGCGATTCCTTTGTTACTGGCGCACACTATCTTGCAGGCTCGTACCGCTGAAATTATTGATAGTTTAGAAATGGCTTCGGTTAAATTCTTGAACATCATTACCGAACGTAAACCAACGGCTCAAGCTCAATCTGCTGCCCCTAAAGTAGCCAAGTAACACTGGCTGGGAGGTTGGTTTATGAGACGCCGTAGAAAAGCACAAGAAGATACCGAACTGGATATTACCTCGTTCATGAACCTGATGATTATTTTGGTTCCGGTTTTGTTGATCAGCATGGTATTTAATCAAATTACCGTACTTGAATTAAGATTACCGTTGGAACAAGAGCTTAAGGCCCAGGACTTAAACCCTGATGACTTATCTCTAGAAGTGATTATCCGGGAAAATGGATTTAAGGTGAATCTGGGACCTTTGAACATCGAAAGTATCGACAAAAAAGATGGCAAGTTTGATATCAAACATCTTTCCATGGTCTTACAAACCATGAAAAAGAAGTTGGGTAATGAGCGTAAAGACATCGTTATCTTGTCGGAACAAAATATTGATTATCAAGTGATCATAGCTGTGATTGATGCCGCTAAATCTTTTCAAGCTGTGGTGGCCGCCAGTGTGGTGAATGCTGTGTTATTTCCTGATGTATCCCTTGGTGATGCCCCTGACGTGGAGGTGAAACCATGAGTTCAGCAAAAGTGAAACGCCAGGCGCGCAAGGCTCGTCGTACTAAAAAAGATGCCACTCTGAACCTGGTATCCTTAATGGATATTTTTACTATCATGGTGTTCTTCTTGATGATGAACCAGAGTGATGTGGAAGTTATGAATAATGATGACATCACATTGCCCGATAGTGTTACCCAGGCTCAACCGTTAAATACAGTTAATTTAATGGTCAGTGGTAGCGATATTATTGTGCAAGGTCGTTTGGTGGCATCGGTTAAAGATGTATTGGCCATGCCGTTGGATCAAGAATTAATTCCTGAATTGCAGAAAGAGCTGACCTATTTGGCCAGTAAAACCCAAGCCAGTGCAACGGAATTGGAGTTAGGGCGCCCCATTACTATCATGGGTGATAAGGGCATCCCCTATAAAGTATTGAAACGTATTATGGCCACCTGTCAGAAAGCGAAATACACTCAAATTTCCCTTGCCGCGCAGAAAAAAGAAGTTAAGGAGGCGTAATGAGCAGTCTGACATATCGTTCTCCTGAATTGCCTTGGGCAAATGGTAAACAAGAGCATTTATTTAATCTGATTTTAATCATCTTTTTGGCGGTAACCTTGGTCATGGGCATAGTCGTGCCCAATATCAATTTACCAAAAATTGAAAGGGAGAAGCTTGAAAAGGTGCCAGCGCAGTTGGCTAAGGTAATTAAGCGTAAAAAGGAAGCGCCTAAACCCAAGCCAAAACTCAAGCCCAAGTTGATTGAGAAAAAAGTAGAGAAAAAAGTCGAGCCCAAGAAAAAGGAAGCAGTAAAACCCAAGCCAAAACCCAGGGTGGTGGCGAAACCAAAACCCAAGCCTAAGCGAGTGGCGAAAAAAGAAAGAAGCCCCGAGCGAATCAAGGCCGCCAAAGCCAAAGCGAAAAAATTGATTGCTAATTTTTCCAATGATTTGGCTGACATGCAAAGTATGCTGGATATGTCTTCCTTGGCCATGGATAGCGCTAGCTTGAACAATGCAGGGGCAGCCGCCACAGTGGTAGGTAGTGTGATTGATCAAGCGGCGGTGGGGCGCATTGGTGGCATAGATGAAAGCGCTTTGACTCGATCTACCGGAGCCGATCAACTGGCGGTGGCAGATCGTGATTCCACTAAGGTGAAGGAACTGGCCAAAGACGTGATGGCGGCACCACAGGATAAAAAGCTGGCTGGCATGTCACGCTCACAAATGCAGATTAATCGTGTATTTGAGCGCAACTTGTCTCGCTTCACACGCATATATAAAAAGGCGTTGCGTAGCAATCCGGCACTGGAAGGTACTGTTACTCTTGGGGTAACCATTGCCGCCAGTGGTGACGTGAGCAGCTGTAAAATTAATGCCAGTGACCTGCAGGACAAAAAGGTTGAGAAGCGTATGTTGATGACCTGCAAGATGTTGTCATTTGATACCGCTCGATCGGCTGACAGCTTTGAGTTTCCACTCACGTTTGCGCCCTAGCCAAGTTCGTTAACCTGAGTAGATCGATAACCCGCTTCGGCGGGTTTTTTATGTCCAGGGATGGACAGTATCCTGAAAATGCAGGAGCAATTTGAAGGGTATGGCCAGGGATGGACAGTATCATGAAAATGCAGGAGCAATTTTCAGGGTATGGCCAGGGTTTTACAAGAGTCTGAAAATGCGCGCCTACAGGAATGTAGTCCTTAGGGCGGGGCAGGATGCTAATCCAAGGAGCGATGATTAGTCAGCCTGAGGGCAATCCGCCTGGGCCTCGGGTGCCGCCTCTTTAAAAGCCATAAGTGAGTTACAGTGTTGCCAAACCCTGTGAATTAACGGGTAATCACCCATTTCACATTCAAAACGTAGTGCATTATAGACCTGGGGTATCAGGCAAACATCGGCCAGGGTGGGGCTGGATCCAAAACAAAACTGCCCCTGGCAATTAACTTGTTGTAATGACAGCTCCAGTGCGGTGAAACCCTGGGTAATCCAGTGTCGATACCACTGCATCTTTTGCGACTCGTCCAACGCCAAATCATTTTTTAAATATTTAACCACCCTAAGATTATTCAATGGATGAATTTCCATGGCCACCTGATAGGCCAAAGCTCGAACCTGGGCTTTGGCCATGGAATCTTTGGGCAGTAAAGCCACCTGTGGGAATTCGTCATCCAACCATTCGATGATGGCCAGGGACTGGGTTAATAACTTATCTTCTGCGGCTAAGGTTGGCACTAACCCTTGCGAATTTATTTGCCCATAGGTTTGATCTTTCTGCTCCCCCGTTAGCAAGTTCACCGGTACACTTTGCCATTCAAGTCCTTTTATCTGCAAGGCGATACGTACTCGGTAAGCCGCAGATGAACGATAATATCCATACAGTTTCATCATGACTATTCTCCCGTTTCCGAGTAAACATAGGGCACCACTTTTTGATGAATTCGCCCAAAGATCGATGTGCCGCTTTCATCCAGCATTTCAATTTTAACCTCATCCCCAAAGCGCATAAATTCGGTATTGGCCTTACCCTGCGCCAGTATCTCTAACATGCGCACCTCAGCCAAGCAGCATGAGCCGTTACTGCGATCCACATTAGAGACCGTACCCGAACCGATAATAGTGCCCGCGCATAATGGACGGCTCTTGGCGGCATGATGAATCAATTGCGGAAAATTAAAGGTCATGTCGATGCCCGCATTGGGTTCACCAATTAATTTATCATTGAGCAAGGCCCGTAACGGCAAATGCAGTTTTCCATCTGACCAATGGTCCTTCAGTTGATCCACAGTCACAGCCACGGGAGAGAAACTGCTGGACGGCTTGGCCTGATAAAAACCAAAACCCTTGGCCAACTCCCCGGGGATTAAATTACGCAGCGACACATCGTTCACTAGCATGAATAACTTAATGTGGTCTTGGGCATCCTTGACGGACACCCCCATAGGAACATCGTCCACTATGATGGCCACCTCGGCTTCAAAATCTATGCCCCAGGATTCATCGAAAGCAGCAATATCTTCCCGTGGGCCCAGAAAGGTATCCGAGCCCCCCTGATACATGAGCGGGTCTGACCAAAAACTGTCGGGCATAGTGGCGTTTCTGGCTTTACGTACCAGCTCCACATGATTCACATAGGCGCTGCCATCGGCCCAGTGGAAGGCTCTGGGTAATGGCGAGGCGCACTGCAAACTGTTAAAGGGTTTGCCCTTGAATGTTTCTGCGTTCAGGTCGGCATAGACGTTTTGTAATTTAGGTTCGCAGCTCTGCCAACTATCCAGGGCTATTTGCAGGGTATTGGCAATATCGGGGACCGCCACATATTGATCCATGGCCTGATTCACCACCACCAATTGGCCGTCCCGACCCGTTTTTAAAGATGCAAGCTTCATTAAACTTCCTGTATATCGATTGGAATGATTTCAATTCTATGAATTGCATGGGGATATTATTTGGAGGCTTTAAAACTACCGTCGTGTAGCCAGGCGGCGTGTTGTGGTGCCTGCTTGGTTTTATCCCACTCATCAATCATGGCCGGAGCCACGTCATGGAGTTTTTCAAGCATGCCGGGGGCGGCGGTGTTCACCGCCAACTCTAGCCGGTGACCATTTGGGTCAAAAAAGTAAATAGATTTAAAGATTGTGTGTTCTACGGGGCCAAGCACTTCAACACCGGCAGCCTCAATTTTCTGTTTGGCCAAATGCAACTCATCCAGGGTATTTAATTCGAAGGCAATGTGTTGCACCCAGGGTGGGGTGTTGGGATCTTTTTTCATCTTTGGCGAGTTGGGTACTTCAAAAAATGCCAGCACATTGCCGTTTCCTGCGTCCAAAAATACATGCATGTAGGGGTCGGGTGCTTTCGTAGAGGGCACCTCATTTTCGGCGATGGCCAATTTAAAATCCATGTCTAACACCTGCTGATAAAACGCCACCGTTTGTTTGGCGTTATGGCAGCGATAGGCCACATGGTGTATTCGTTGAATGTGCATTACCTATCCTGAAAATCCTCGTTTAAGTGACTCTTTATTAACCTGTCTTCTTGTCTATCACGCCCCGTGCTACTTGGTCCCGTTCGATGGACTCAAACAGAGCCTTGAAATTACCTTCGCCAAAACCATCGTCTTTCTTGCGTTGAATAAATTCAAAAAATACCGGGCCAATTAGCGTGGTGGAGAATATTTGCAATAACAGTCTGGGGTCATCGTCTTCGGTGCTGCCATCTAACAAAATGCCGCGCGCCTTCAACTGCGCTAGTGGCTCATTATGATTGGGCAGGCGTTGCTCTAACATGGCGTAATAAGTATCCGGTGGCGCGGTCATAAACTTTACCCCCTGTTGATTGAGTTTGTCCCAGGCTTCATAAAGGTTGTCACACGAGAAAGCGATGTGTTGAATGCCTTCACCATTGTAGGCCAACAGGTATTCCTCAATTTGCCCTCCATGGGAAGCCTCTTCGTTCAAGGGGATACGAATACGGCCATCCGGTGCGGTTAACGCTTTTGAACGTAATCCTGTGTACTCCCCCTTTATGTCAAAGTAACGAATTTGGCGGAAGTTAAAGATGCCCTCATAAAATTTGGCCCAAAAGTCCATGCGCCCCCGATACACATTATGGGTAAGGTGATCAATTACCTTAAATCCACAGCCTTCTGGGTATGCATCTACGCCATCTATATATTCAAAATCGATATCGTAGATGGACTTGCCAGGGCCGTAGCGATCAATTAGGTACAAGGGCGCACCGCCAATGCCTTTTATGGCAGGTAATTTTAACTCCATGGGGCCGGTGGGAATTTCGATGGGTTGTGCGCCTAAATCCAGCGCCCGTTGATAGGCCACATGGGAATCTTTAACCCGAAAGGCCATGCCGCACACGGATGGCCCGTGTTCTTTGGCGAAGTAGTGCGCGTTGCTGTTAACTTGGTAATTGATGATGAAGTTAATATCCCCCTGGCGATAGAGCAGGGCGTCTTTTGAGCGATGTTTGGCCACCAAAGAAAACCCCAGGGTTTCAAAAATGGGCTCCAATATGCCAGGCTTTGGGGCAGCAAACTCCACAAACTCGAAGCCATCCAGGCCCATGGGGTTATCAAAAAGGTCCTTCATTATTTACTCCAGCACAGCACGCAATGAAATAATGATAATTTGGGTATTACAATTAATTTTGGTTACAGGTACTTGTATTGTCAACGTTAGGAGCATTTCTATTAATGAATAGAGCGAACTATTAAGAATGAAATGCTCTATAAAATGTGCGAGTTACAAATTTTGAATATGAGGGGGTGTTTCATATTATGTCTAAATATTGTCTAACAAGATTATCTCGCCTTAACAGCGAGTTGTCTCTACGCGCACAAAATTGTGCTTTGCACTTGGGTCAGTACAAAACCTAACCGTACTAAGGGCTGCAGGGCATCAATAACGATGGCCTGTCTTGCTCTAGAAAGAGACATAAGCCTTCTGTTATTCCCACTACAGTAAAATTCTTCCACTGTATCTACTACCCACGGTTGAATCTATAAATGTGATTTGCTAGTGTGGCGTAAAAATTACAATAAAAGGACACCCCCATGCGCTTTATTATTGCAGTCATTACCCTGGTCTGCGCGCAATATTCCTGGTCCATGACCCCCTTTCATCAGCATGTATACAGCACAGCACAGGCGGTATCGGCCTTTTACATGTATGAGTTGAGTGAAGGGGATGATAAATATTTAGATCAGTTCAAACAGCACCAACTAACGGCCAGCCGTGCGCTAAATAACAGCACCTCTTTAGAACAAAAACTGTTCCTGGAAGAATGGCAAAATTTTCAACCCTATTGGAAGTTTAACTTTGTAAAAGGGGTGGGACTAAATCTGGATTCAGTGGTTCGCGGTGATGTGCGCCGTTATCTTACCGATGTTTATCTTTATGCTGAAAAATTACCCGCCCATCAAAGTGTGGTGGCCAGCAAACTGCAAAGCATCAATATCATTACGGCTATGTTATCGGCTCGTTTGATAGATGTAGTGGCGGCACAAAGTGGCAGCAGAATATTTACCGAGCACGAATTGCAAGTTAATGAAATTAAGCTGGCGGCTACCGTGCAACGTCACATAGATGAATTGCTAAAACTGGATCTTCCTAAGGAACAGGTAGCCAAGATTCGTAAGGTGAACACCAAATTCAGTTTTGTGAAAAAAAGCCTCATTAATTATGACGACATCACGCCTTATTTTTTGGTGCATAGAAATATCATGACCATTGGGGACCTGTTAAAAGGCACTTCACAGGCCATTGCAGGCTCTTAAATTTTTCAAATGAAAAGCCTAGTACAGTGGCATGGACGCCAAGAAGTGCCTGAGTCAGCTTACTAACTTTGAATACTTCCTCTTCATAAAAACTAAACTTTAAATTGCTGCACCAGTGAGTCC
>Ga0209395_1007874_pt1 | contig 11051 bp, 9 predicted proteins | sample GOMGulsemesocosm_3_FD_184635 | JGI IMG/M metagenome (GOLD analysis project Ga0209395, IMG submission 184635) | Methane-oxidizing microbial communities from mesocosms in the Gulf of Mexico - GOM9D Gulf of Mexico (SPAdes) (version 2) | ecosystem: Environmental > Aquatic > Marine > Cold seeps... | reverse complement strand
TATCATAAGTATCATTTAGAGAATAACTTCATAAAAATGGATTTTAGGATTTTAGGATTTTAGGATTTTAGGATTTTAGGATTTTAGGATTTTAGGATTTTAGGATTTTAGGATTTTAGGATTTTAATAAAGTAAATGAAATAAACAATAAAATGCCTCCTTGCATTTTATGTTTTTAAGTCATTTAAATATATTTAAATGACTTTTTACGAAAACTATTCAGCTTCTAATAAAGCTAAGCCTTCAGTTGGATCTACTTCCAACGCATTACAGTAACGAACAAATTCAACTACGTCTAGACGACGTTCTTGATTCTCTATTTTACCGATGAAAGAATGTGGCGTACCTATAATTTGTGCTAGGCTTCTCATTGTATGACCTTTTTCTTGACGTTTTTCTTTAAGCCAAGACGTTAGTCTACTATTCTCATCAGATGAAACTGTTTTTCCCATCATAAAAGCATCTCCTACTAGATGTTTTTTTTATATTAAAGTTAATGGGAGTGCCCCTCCCCATGTTGCTCAATGCTTAAATTCAAAACTCTTAAGTTTTAAAGCGTAAGTACTGATTTGAATCCATTAAAGCACAAGCACTATATTAGGTATAGCCGTTTTTAACGAAATTACCTAATATAGGTCTAAATTAATGATTAGATAATACTAATAGTATAATATTAACCTTTAATCACCTTCTATTACATAAAATGCGACGAATTATCTTAACTCTTCGCCTAATTCACATAAAACTGACTTTCTATTGAGTACTGTTATACTCTGTATCAAATAATGAAAAATAGTGATAATTAGCCAAATATGATCCGATTAATTTTTTTACTCCCCATAGTACTTTGCCTTTTATGGTTCTTTTTTTTAAAACAAAACAATCTCAACATAAAACAAGGTAAAAAAGGGTTTATGTATATACTCGGTTTTAGTGGATTTATATTAGGTTTTTTTACTTTAATGATTTTTGTTACAAATCAATAAAAAGCCACTTAAATTAAGTGGCTTTTTAAAGTGAAGCTTATGACATCTTCATATCTATAATGTTTGTACTTTATGAAGCGCCTTAACTTCCTGTCGCCTTGCTCTTATCATTAACAAACATGGCGTTAATACTAAAGTTAATACTGTTGCAAAGGTTAATCCCCCCGCAACTGCCGTTGATAATTGTACCCACCATTGCGTTGATGGTGCACCGACAGCGACTTCACGATTAAAGAAATCTATGTTTACTTGTAATACCATTGGCATTAAGCCCAGTATGGTTGTTACTGTTGTAAGCAATACAGGTCTTAACCTTTGAGCTCCAGTTCTTAAAATCGCTTCTTTAGCCATCATCCCTTCTGAACGAAGTACATTGTAGGTATCTATTAAAACAATATTGTTATTTACCACAATACCCGCTAAAGAGATGACGCCAATACCAGACATTACAATTCCAAACGGTTGTTGTAGTATTAATAATCCTAAAAATACGCCCACTGTAGAAAAGAGTACCGCACTTAGAATTAAAAATGCTTGGTAAAAACTATTGAACTGAGTCACTAAAATCAGTCCCATAACAAACAATGCAACCATTAAGGCATTTTTCAAAAATGCTTCAGATTCTCCCTGTTCTTCATTTTCACCACGTACTTTTAACTTAACTCTTGGATCCATTCCTTGTTCTTTAAGTTTCTCTTGTAATCGAGGTAAAGCTAAGCTTAATAGTTCACCAGATTTCATATCTGCATTAACGGTAACAACTCTATGACTATCAACTCTACGAATCGTATCTACTTTTTGTACTGGTGACTTAGTAACAAAATGCGAAACAGGTATTTGACCATGCATCGTTTTAATTCGTAGCGTCTCAATTCTGCCTAAGTCGCGTTTATCATGAGGAAAACGTACTCTAATATCAATTTCATCGTCAACATCATCAGGGCGGTATTCTCCCAGCTTTAAACCATTGGTGATCATCTGCACGTTAGCACCTAACATAGTTGCATCCGCACCAAAGCGAGCAGCATTACTTCTGTCAATTTTAAGTTGCCATTCAATACCTTGTTTTGAAGCAGTATCATCTATATTCATAAATGCACCATCAGCTTCTAATGCTTGGCGAATACGCCTTGCTTCAGAGTTTAAAGCATCAGGGTATTTAGAACTTAACTCAATCGATAAGTCTTTACCGCCACCGGGGCCATTTTCATCTTTTCTAAGTTCAACTTCCACACCAGCCATATTTTCAGTTAATGATATCACTTGCTCAATAATACTATCCGCTGGTAAACGCTGGTCCCAATCGTCTAAATTTAAGCGAACGGTACCCACTAAATCTTTGCCGCCAGTGCGAGAGTAGATAGTTTTAATACCTTCAATTGATAGTATTCGACTTTCAACATCTTTCATTATGGTATCTTTTTCATATATAGACAGATCACCAAACGATCTCACTTTTAAGTTAATGCCATTAGGCTCTACATCAGGAAAAAATTCGACCCCAAGCTTAGAAACACCATAACCAACAAAAACTAAAATTGAGATGATAATCGCACCAAATAACACCCACCAAGGACGTGTAATCGCTTTATCTAATATACGTACATATTTTCCACTAAAACCATGTAACTGAGTTACATCACCTTCTTCAGCTGCAAGTAATTCTTGTTTTTCAGATGCATTAAGGGGTCTCACTTTACCAATTAAACTACCCAGTGCAGGTACGAATATTAACGCCATCACTAAAGAGGCACTTAAAGTTGCAATTAATGTAATAGGTAAGTACTTCATAAATTCGCCCATCATACCCGGCCAAAATATTAAAGGTGCAAATGCAGCTAAAGTTGTTGCGGTTGAAGCGATAATAGGCCAAGCCATACGTTTGGCAGCCATAGCGTAAGCTTGCTTTCTATGCATGCCTTCACTCATCATGCGATCAGCAAACTCAGTGACAACAATTGCGCCATCAACTAGCATTCCTACAGCCATGATCAAGGCAAATAAAACAACAATATTGACAGTAAAACCAAATAAAGATAAAACCAGAATCCCCGTTAAGAATGAACCTGGGATAGCTATTCCGACTAAAAATGCAGAGCGACTCCCTAAAATAGCAATGATCACGATTACGACTAATAAAACGGCTGACATTACATTATTTTGTAAGTCCGAAAGCATATCTTTTACGTCTTGCGAGCTATCAGCTGTATAATTAACTTTAATATGATCAGGCCAAAGTAATTTAGCCTTTTCAACGATGCTTTTAACTTCATTCACCGTATCTATGATATTTTCACCACTGCGCTTTTTAACTTCTAAAGCAACGGCTGACTCTCCATTAATACGAGCAATTGAACTTGGATCTTTATAAGAGCGACGGATTTGTGCCACATCCATAAAACGTACAACTTTATCCCCTACCACTTTTACCGGTTGTTCCATTACATCTTGAATCGTTTCATATACTGATGGGATCTTAATTGCAAAGCGGCCTTTACCTGTATCCAAAGTACCTGCCGCAACAAGTTTATTGTTGCTACTAATTAAGTTATAAATATCAGTTTGATCTAAGCCATAGGAAACCATCAATAGAGGATCAACGATGATTTCAACCATATCTTCTCGGTCGCCACCAATATCAACTTCCATTACGCTAGAGATACCTTCGATCTCATCTTTTAAATTACGCGCAATCGTTAATAAACCACGTTCTGGCACATTTCCAGATAAAGTCAGTGTTATTGTCGGTTGTTGATCTTCCATTAGTACTTCATGTACTTCTGGCTCTTCTGATTCACTTGGTAGCTTAGCTTTTGCTAATGAAACTTTATCACGCACTTCTGCTAATAAATCATTGGTATCTAACCCAGCCAAAAATTCTAAAGTGATTGATGCATGCCCTTCACTGGCTGTGGCTTTCATTTCTTTTACGCCTTGTATTGCGCGTAACTCCACTTCCATTGGACGAATTAGTAACCTTTCAGCATCTTCTGGTGAAATACCATCATGTACAATTGAAACATAGATAAAAGGAATATTTACATCGGGGTTGGCTTCTTTAGGAATACTTTGATAAGTCATCCAGCCAGCAATTAGTAGCAATACAAAAATAGATAAAACCGTTCTGGTTTTATTTAATGCACCGTCAATTATTGTTCTCATTTATTCGGCCTTAGTCTTTTTTAGCAATCGAATCATCAGTTGTAAAAACTGGCTCAACTACATCACCAATTCTAACAAAGCCTTGACCTAGCGTGATTACTTTTGCTTCATCACCTAACCCTGACATCCAAATACCTTCAGAAGTCGTTTTCACTATATTGATAGGTGAAAAAATCACTTCATTTTTATCATTTAATGTTTTAACACCTATGCTTCCCTCAGGATTAAGTGCCATAAATGCAGGACTAATGTGAATGGCTTTTACTGCCTCAAAATCAATATCTAGCTGAGTTGAAAACCCGGCTTTAAACTTCATTCCAGGATTTTCAAATTTTGCTTCGATTCTAAATGTATTCGTATCATCATCAGCGACTGATGCGATATATCTAATATTACCTGTATAAGTTTCATTATTGATTAATGTTGCTTTCACTTCTTGTTCTAAATTTAAACCAAATATCTCAGATTGTGTAACGTCGGCTCTAACGACTAGTGGGTCTAAATCAGCTAATTCTAAAATTGGATCACCGCGACCAACATAATCGCCTATTTCAACTAAACGTCGATTAATGACACCGCTAAATGGTGCTTTAATTTTGCTACGAGATAAGCTTAACTTCAAACTTGATAAATCAGATTTCGATTGCTCTAATTGTGCTTTACTACGAGATAATTTAACTTCGTCTTGCAAGCCTTTTTGTTTTAACTTAACAAAACCTTGATATTCTAATTTTCTTTGCACTAATAATGATTTTGCAGATACTATTTTTTCGTTCAAGTCAGATTGATCAAGAGATAGAATTACAGTGCCCTTTTCTACAAACTGCCCTTCTTTTACATATATATCTTTTACTTCACCTTCTTCTCTAGCACTAATTGTAGATATTTTATCTGGCTCAGATTTTCCATATAAAGTTAGGGTTTTAAAGATATTTTGTGCTTTTAATGTTTCAACTTTTACTTTTGCTAATGGAACTTGAACTTGTATTTTATTTGATTTTTTTTCAGGATCTTTCGCATGGGAGCTGCCAGATAACATCCAAAGTACAATACCGATACTAATACTTAATGCGATTATGTACGGTTTTTCATCTAACAATTGACGAATTTGATGAAATTTAAGCATCCTTTCTCTCCAATAGGGTTTAATACCAATTCCATTAAACATGCGCTCATTCTAAATGGTCTAACTCAAAAGAATTGGTATAAGCTAATAATTATTATTGCCCAATCATACGAAGTTTTCACATGCAAAGTAAGTAATAAAATGTAAACAAGCTTTACGTTCCACATTACAGAAACAAAAAAACCGCCTGAAGCGGTTTTTTTAATTTATTTCTAAAGTTTATTTACTAAACACTAAATGATGAACCACAACCACAAGTTGCTGTTGCATTTGGGTTGTTCACAAAAAAGCGAGAGCCTTCAAGACCTTCAGTGTAATCAACCGTACCGTCTATTAAGTATTGAATACTCATAGGATCGATTACCAGCGTTACGCCATTTTTTTCAATAGTCATATCACCAGGATTCGTTTTTTCATCAAAAGTAAAACCATATTGAAACCCTGAACAGCCTCCACCCGTAACATAAACACGAAGTTTTAATTCTGGATTCTCTTCTTCTTCGATTAGCTGCTTAACTTTATTTGCTGCATTATCCGTGAATTGGATCGGTAATTGCTCAGACATACTTTTACTTAAATAAATTAATATGGCGTAATTATCTAATACCCGACTGTTTTAATCAAGTATTTATACTTGATTGAGTACAACCAACTCGATTTGTATAGTGATAAATTAATCCATATTTATGGCTTGTTTTTTATGAAACTTTACTAAGCTTCTGATAAACTGCACTTACTTTTTTGGTACTCTTATTTTATAGGTATCTCTTTGTTTGAGTTGACACATACATCGCTTGAAGCGCTCAGAAAAAGTTTATCCAAACCTAAAACGTCAGCTCAGCTGTGTCTATTAGGTATCCTTGCTGGCTTATTCGCCGCAATCTTAATCATTATATTTAGATTGTTGATCATTGGTGTACAAGCATTGTTTTTGTCTGAATCAGACAACTATACCCAACTACCCGATTTATATAGATTATTTATCCCTGTTATTGGTGCACTACTCATATTTACCTTTGCAACAATATCTCGTTATAAACATTATCGTTTAGGTGTGCCTTTTATTATTCACCGTATAAAGCAAAATTACGGTAACATTCCTTTTAATAGTACGTTAAATCAATTTTTTGGTGGTGCTATAGCACTTATAAGTGGCTTTACAGTTGGTCGAGAAGGCCCTTCTATTCATATCGGAGCAGCTGGTGCAAGTTTCATCGGTTCTAAATTGCACTTGCCATACAATTCAATGAGAACCTTAGCTGGCTGTGGTGTTGCGGCAGGTATTTCAGCTTCGTTTAATACCCCCCTAGCTGCGGTTATTTTTGTTATGGAAGTGGTATTAAGAGAATATAAAATCCATATATTTGTGCCTATTATATTAGCAGCTGTTACAGGAGCGGTTACAACACAGTTTGTTTTTGGCAATACCTATGAATTATCTTTGATCAATGTAACGCCTTTGCCTATTTGGCACTACCCCTATTTAATTATCTGTGGTTTAACATTAGGTGCTATTGCCTACGCATTTAACCGTAATTTAATGTACGTCATAAAAGTATTTAGACGTATTAGCATGTTTCCCCGTTTACTTTTAGCGGGTGCTATTATGGGACTTATTTCTTTTTTAGTGCCTCAAGCTATGGGTTCAGGCATGAGTGCAATTCATCTTTCTGTTATTTCAGCTGAAAATATGCAATTGTTAATGACCATTTTGATTGCAAAACTCATTGCTACACTCTTTATTTTAGGTTTAGGTATTCCAGGTGGCATTATAGGTTCGGTATTTGGCTTGGGTGTTTTAATTGGCACATTGATGTCATATTTTGGTAGCTACATGAGTCCTGATGTTTATGTTGTTGGCACTTATGCCGTATTAGGTATGGCAGGACTATTTGCAGCGACACTACATGCTCCGCTTGCAGCTTTAGTTGCCGTTATGGAAATGACATCAAGCTCACATATAACAGTTCCCGCTATGGTAGTGATCACCACGGCTTACGTAAGCGCCCTACAGTTTTTTGGTAATCGCTCAATTTTTTTACAGCAGCTAGACTTTCAAGGCTTACCTTATCAAGTGTCTCCGGCAGTTGAAGCTTTACAAAAAATTGGCGTGATGTCTGAAATGGATGAGAACTTCAAATTATTATATTCAGATGACAAAGAACAAATAAACGCAACGCTTAATGCCGTAACCTCAGATCCAGAGAATCATACGCCATTAATTGTTTTTGATGAAGAAAATGGCTATCGATTAGCAGAATATGATTTAAGTTTAATGTCAGATAATGCAATTCCAATTCAGTATATAGAATTAGAAGGGATCAGTAGCCAATGCACCCTTGCAGATGTATTTGATATTTTAAAAGATAAACGCAGTAGCTCTGTTTATATTTATAACCAATTAGACAATCAACAAATAATGGGGCTAATTCGCTGGGACCATATTCATCAAATACTCACTATTCGTAACAGTTTGGTATAAAGAGCTGCTTAGTAGTAAATAATAAATAATTTATTTTATGATTTAGACCGTCATCTTCAAATTGTTCAATCGAAGATCTATTTTCTTAAATTCGTATTTTACAACTCTCTAAGGCAAGTAATGACAACACTTTTAATATACAAATCATTGCACATATTTTTTATGGTTGCATGGTTTGCAGGCATATTCTATTTACCGCGATTATTTGTATATCACGCTATGACTAATAACAAAGAAAGCCAAGAAATGCTTAAAATAATGGAACGTAAGCTACTTTATTTTGTAACTCCATTTGCCGTTTTAACTTTAGTCTTTGGCTTATTAATGATTTTTGAATATGGCCGAGAATGGTTTAAAGCAAGCATGTGGTTACATTACAAATTAGTATTAGTTATTGGTTTATACATATACCACGGCTTTTGCTTTAAACTTTTAGCTGACTTTAAACATGATAGAAATAAGCGAAGCGACAAATTTTATCGAATAATAAACGAACTACCTGTTTTAGTATTGTTGGCTATTATCTTTTTAGCTGTGATGAAACCATTTTTTTAAGCCTTTGTTGACTGCATATTATGCTTAAGATACCGCTAGATGCTTTGTCATCTTGAAGTATCATGGGTATAATCTGCATCCAATATATATCTCCCCAATTTTACTGCCAACATACTATATAGGATTGAACACATGCTGAACTTTCAAGGCGAACATATTCTTTCGGTTAATCAATTAAATAGAGATAGGATTGAACACATGCTGAACTTTCAAGGCGAACATATTCTTTCGGTTAATCAATTAAATAGAGATAGTATTGAGGCTATTTTTGCTGTTGCAAAAAAAATGGAACCTTACGCAAAAAAACAAAAACGTACAAAAGTACTTGAAGGCGCAGTTTTAGCAAACTTGTTTTTTGAGCCAAGCACACGGACTCGTGTAAGTTTTGGTACTTCCTTTAATTTACTAGGTGGTCTCGTTCGCGAAACAACGGGCATGCAAAGCTCTGCATTAGCTAAAGGTGAGTCACTTTACGATACCGCACGTGTTATTTCATCATACGCCGATGTAGTCGCAATGCGCCATCCTGATGCGGGATCAGTTGCAGAATTTGCAACAGGCTCTACAGTACCTGTGATCAATGGTGGTGATGGTCCAAACGAGCACCCAACCCAAGCTTTACTTGATTTATTAACGATTGAAAAAGAACTGTCTCGTTTTGATCGTAAAATAGATGGCATGCATATCGCCTTAGTTGGTGATTTAAAATATGGCCGTACTGTGCACTCTTTATCGAAGCTTTTATGTCACTATAAAAACGTAAAATTCACTATGGTATCGCCTGACGGTTTACAAATGCCTGACTATGTTCTTGATGCAGTAACTAACTCTGGTCATCAGATTGAGTTAGTAAATCAAATGGAAGGTAATCTAGCTGCCGATATCGTTTACCAAACACGTATTCAAGAAGAACGCTTTCCATCGCAAGAGGAAGCTAATAAATATCGTGGTGGATTTAAAATAAGCCAAGCTATTTATGACGCTCACTGTAATAAAAACTCAGTATTAATGCATCCATTACCACGAGATAGTCGAGGTGATGCTAACGAATTAGATAACGATTTAAACGATAATGACAATTTAGCAATTTTCCGTCAGGTACAAAATGGTGTTATTGCCAGAATGGCCTTATTTGCTTTAACTTTAGGCGTAGAAAACCTAGTTGATAAATACGAAACGGAAGTTCCTTGGTATAGCGCAAAGAAAAACAGTTAATTATCACTTAAACTCGTTTAAAACAAACATATTAAAAACAATTATTAGGGCATTTTCATGACAACAAGCCAAGACTTATTTAAAAGAGCGCAAGACTCTATCCCTGGTGGCGTAAATTCACCTGTACGTGCATTTAATGGCGTAGGCGGCACACCTTTATTTATTACGCAAGCACAAGGTGCGCGTATGACTGATGCCGATGGTAAAGAATATATAGATTATGTAGGTTCTTGGGGTCCTATGATTTTAGGTCATAACCACCCTGAAATTAAACAAGCTGTTTTAGACGCAGTAGAACATGGCCTTAGCTATGGTGCACCTACTGAAACTGAAATTTTAATGGCTGAAAAAGTAAAAGAACTCGTACCATCAATTGAAAAAGTGCGTATGGTAAGTTCTGGTACTGAAGCAACGATGAGTGCAATTCGATTAGCTCGTGGTTTTACTAGTCGTGATAAAATTCTTAAATTTGAAGGCTGTTACCATGGCCATGCTGACTCTTTATTAGTCAAAGCAGGTTCTGGCGCATTAACGATGGGCGTACCTAATTCACCAGGTATTCCAGAAGACTTCGCTAAACATACTTTAACAGTATCATTTAATAACTTAGCTGAAGTAAAAGAGATATTCGCAAAGTATGCTGACGAAATCGCGTGTATTATTGTTGAGCCAGTAGCTGGTAATATGAACTGTATTCCACCAGTTGAAGGCTTTTTAGAAGGTTTAAGAGCTGTATGTGATGAATACAAATCAGTACTTATTTTTGATGAAGTAATGACTGGTTTTCGTGTTGCGTTAGGATGTGCACAAGCTTATTACAATATCACTCCCGACTTGACAACATTAGGCAAAGTGATTGGTGGCGGTATGCCTGTGGGCGCTTTTGGCGGTAAAAAAGAAATCATGGATTTCATTGCCCCAGTAGGTCCGGTTTATCAAGCTGGAACGCTTTCTGGTAACCCAATTGCGATGGCTGCAGGCCTTAAATCATTAGAGCTTATTTCTAAGCCAGGTTTACATGAAGACCTAGAAGCAAAAAGCATTCGTTTATGTGAAGGTCTCCAAAAAGAAGCAGATAAAGCAGGTATTCCTTTAACAACTAACTATGCTGGCGGCATGTTTGGTTTCTTCTTCACTGAAGAGAAAAACATCACAACATATGAGCAAGCAACACAATGCGATGCAGAACGCTTTAAACGTTTTTTCCACCTAATGTTGGAAGAAGGTATTTATTTAGCTCCATCAGCTTATGAAACAGGTTTTGTTTCAACAGAGCATGGTGATGAAGAAATTAAATTAACAATTGAAGCTGCAGCTCGCGTTTTTGCTAAGCTATAAATTTAAAATCCAAGCAACGCCAAGTTAAACTTGGCGTTTTCCATTTTATATATAACCCTCTAGAATCATATATTAACTTCTTTATTTTTCATTCTTTTGAACTAAAATCATCATAATACCGTTCTACTATATTTAATATCGTTTTATTAATTACGAATAAACGTAACTAATACAGGTTTTTAGCTAA
>Ga0209395_1007873_pt1 | contig 11052 bp, 7 predicted proteins | sample GOMGulsemesocosm_3_FD_184635 | JGI IMG/M metagenome (GOLD analysis project Ga0209395, IMG submission 184635) | Methane-oxidizing microbial communities from mesocosms in the Gulf of Mexico - GOM9D Gulf of Mexico (SPAdes) (version 2) | ecosystem: Environmental > Aquatic > Marine > Cold seeps... | reverse complement strand
CAGTTTTGGCTGACGATGAAAATGAGCTGGTAAGCACTTTAGCCAGTTATAAAAATGTTTTTAAAGGTCAGACAAAGGGGCTGACCGTACATCTCCGGGCCGTTGCAACAGGTGTTTTTTAAGGACCCTGTACGCTTCGGATTTCGTGCGTCTGCAGGTTTGTTGGCTGTGCCTGTAACGTGCTGATATTTAAGACTATTCTGTTTTGTTGTTGTCCTCAGAAAGTCGCTACTTTAGTCGTAATACCGGGTCAATATGACCACCTTCCAAAGCACTAGTTAAACAACCATAACGTGCAATTTTCCCGCCTCGTCAGTTTATTCATAGTAGTTAACTATCAAAAACCGTTGCTGTTGTGTGGGGTTTGATGCGGTAAGAGGTTGTGAACTTTGAATGTTTAGAAAGTTTGCGACAGGTGCCCAGAGAGACTGTTTGTCAATCTTAGAAGGGCACTGATCTAGGGGGTTTGCATTTATTTTGTGGAGGAATAACAGTGAAAAATTTTAAGTTGAATAAGACCAGCCTGATCGCTGCGACATTGATGTTTTCGGCATCATCGCTGGTGATGGCTGAAGAAGGCGTGACGTGGGGTATCTCGGGCTGGATCAACGAAGGTATCACAGCCTATGACGATGGCGAAGGTAGCAATGCTGCACAGCTATCGGATAATGGTACAACGTTGGGTAGCCGTATTACGTTGTCAGGTTCCTATAAACCCGATACGGCCAACATTACCGCCGGTTTTGAGGTGATTATTGAGCCGTTCTCCGGTACGCCAAACTTTGCCGGTGGTGGTCAAACAACACCTCTGTTGTTCGCCAACCAGGATAATCTGGAAACCTTTAACGGCGGTGATATTGGTCTGCTCGGTAGCAGTGTTCATATCGGCGGCGATTGGGGTAAGGTCACCGTAGGGCTGCAAAGTATGCCGACGGATAACATTGCGGTACTGGCCGACCCATCGGTGACAATCTGGTCGGGTATCTCACCATTATTCCGCGGTAATGGTTTCTTCATCCGTGGCCTTGGTGCCGGTGCTACCAATATGACGTGGGGTTCCTTTGCTCAGTGTTTAGGTACACCAGGCCTGGGTATTGGTATTGACTGTAATGGTATTTATCGCAACGGCATTCGTTATGATTTACCAGCCTTCGGTAATTTTAGTGTTGCTGTCGGTTACGCCAATGACGATATCTACGATATTGCGCTGAAATATGCTGGTGAATTAGGCGGTTTAAAAACTAATTTTAATATTGGCTACTCTGTTAACCAGGATGGCGGAACCAATGTGGGTTCCACTGATGGCGCTGATACGCTACAGGCTCAACTGGGTGTGATGGATCCTGAGTCCGGCCTGTTTGGCGTTGTTTCTTATCAAGTTGAATCTGCCGACGGTACTGCCGGTACAGGCGATGATACTGATGCCTATTACTTCAAAGCAGGCATCAAAAAAGCCTTTAATGAAATGGGCGATTCAGCCTTCTACGCAGAATACGCTAGCTACAACGATCAGTTTGGCTCAGGTACTGGTATATCCAGCTCTGCGTTGGAGCGTGTTGGTGTTGTTGCGGAACAATACTTCGGGCCTCGCCTGTTGGTTTATGGAAAGTACGAAGAATACAGCCTGGATGTTTCCGGTACAGCTGCGGCAGAAGCCATTTATGATGGTGCCGAAGATCTACAGCTAGTGACTATCGGTATTACCTATCACTTCTAGGTCCAGTTTGTGACTGTTTAACTCTCCCCACCCCACTTAGGGGAGAGGGATAACACAGCAAAACGAAGAACCCTGCTCAATTGAGTGGGGTTTTTTGTATGTGATTGAAAGTGTTTGCTGAGATTGTGGCGGCTAGTTTATGGCTTCTGGACATCCATTGCCGTTCCCTGAGCTGTCTTGTGTAGGTATGAATGCGAAGGGTGAACAATGATCAAGCCGCAATGTAGTGAACGCTATTGTGATTGAATATTTTTCAGAGGCAGGATTCAGGTGAGGAGGCAGACAAATTAAGGTGTTTTAAAATGGAGCATGTACAGGGCTGCTTAGTGCACTGGATGCGGGCTTGTTGTTTAAAGATATGGCCCTGGTGCTGTAGAGGCCTATTCGTTGATTGGTGGGTTAGCTGAACGGATCAAGTGAGCGGACATAACGACGGTTTGATGATTGCTTTCGGATGACGGAATGGCGCGCTGCTATAGGGGCGTTGCTACGTGGAATTAGTGATGGCTCTTTAGCGAGGGATGGGCGGATGAGTTTAGAGGGTAGGACTGGACGGGTTCTGGCTGAACCCGTCCAGGGTTTGATTAGTTGTATTAGTTTCGACTTAATCTAGCACGTATAACAGCAAGGTTTCGATATAGCCTGACAGTCCGCTTAGTGCTGTGAATTCAATCGGTCATTCAGCCATTGGTTTTTTATAAGTAAAGCGCAAGAGCTGGTGCCATGACTTCGCAATAAATTATGCGATCGCGCGGACTTCCTGCTGAAGTAACAGCTCTATTTCTTCGGCAGGCATTGGCTTATGGAAAAGGTAGCCTTGGAAAAAGGTGCAACCCATATTTTGTAGTTCGATCAGCTGATCCTTGGTTTCCACTCCTTCAATAATACAGTTAATGTCCAGGATTTTAGTCATTGCCACGATAGATGCCACAATCGCTTTATTGCGCTTTGATGTATTTATGTTTTTGACAAATGATCGGTCAATTTTCAATTCATCAATGTGAAAGTCTTTCAGATAACTAAATGAGGAATAACCGGTGCCAAAATCATCAAGTGATATTTTATAGCTTAAATTTTTAAGTTGAGTGGTGGTATGTACTGACTTCTTTATGTCGGACATAAAGACATCTTCTGTGATTTCTAATTTAATTTTCAGCGGGTCTATGGAGTATTTTTTGGTCAGCTTAGTAAGGGAAGTGATAAGTTCATCGTCCTGTAGTTGGCTGGCAGAGAGGTTAAGCGAGAGAATAAGGTCCGGATCGATTTTTTGCCATTCCCTGAATTGCTTCAAAGCTTTGAAAAAGATTAAATCGCTTAGCTCCTTGATCATGCCAGTGTCTTCAGCAACTTTGATGAACTTCTGGGGCGACACATTCCCCAACTCTTTATCCTGCCATCGCGCCAACGCCTCTAAACCGTATATTTTTGCGCTGCCGGATTGCACCTGTGGTTGAAAATACACATCAAGCTGTTGCGTATGGATGGCCGTGCGTAAGCGGCTTTCGATCTCAATGCTTTCTGAAACGTCCTCGTGAAGTTTCGGCGAGAAAATCTCATACCGGTTTTTACCACGACGTTTGGCCTGATACATGGCGAGGTCAGCATTGCGAACCAGATCATGAGCAGTCCTTGCATTATCTCCAAAGATACTTACCCCTATACTCGCAGAGACACTCCAATCACGCCCGTCAAGAGCAAAAGGAAAAGAGAGCATTTTCAGCTGTTTATTGCAAAAGTGTGGAATGCCAATATCGGCATCTGACACTTCGATAGCAATGATGAACTCATCACCACCCCAACGAGCAACGATGTCTGCATCGCGGGTATTACGTTTTAACCGTTTGGCAAAATCCACCAATAGCCGATCGCCCACCTGGTGACCAAAGCTGTCGTTAATGCGCTTGAATCCGTCCAGATCTAAAAAAATGACACACAGGTTTTTATCGATATTATTTTTGATTAAACGTTCTAGTTCGTCGTTAAAAAGTGCTCTGTTGGCAAGTGACGTGAGTACATCATAGTAGGCCAGCGTCCGAAGACGCTCCTGAACATGCTCTTGCGCCGTAATCTCGGAAAACATGCCGATATAATGGCTGATCTCATCATGGTCATCTGTTAGCGCGGTAATGGAAAGCCATTCAGGATAAACATCACCATTTTTTTTACGGTTCCAAATCTCGCCCTGCCAGTATCCATGGTTCTTTATATCGTTATACATTGCTTTAAAAAAGTTGCGGTCGTGTTTGCCTGAATGCAGGATGGAGGGGTTCTGAGCGAGCGCTTCAACGGCCGAATAGCCTGTGATTTGTTCGAAAGACCGGTTGATATACTGGATGCTGAAGTTCGTATCGACCACCATTACGCCAATAGGAGTATTCTCAAGAATCCTTTGTGATATGGACAACTTTTCCTGAATATCTTCCTGCCGGCTGAAGTCCCGCCCCAGGAGTAAATAGCTGCTGTCTGGCCTCTGGTGCAAATGCCATTCGATACATAACGTGCTGAGGTTATCGTTGCCTGGGTAGCGCTGTTTCAACACGACTTCCGATGTACTTCTAGTCGCTCCCAGTTTATCGGATAGTTGCTGTATCAGGGCCTTCAGGGCTGCGTCACCAATCCAACAGCTGAGCTGCTTAAACGCATTATTGGTAATCTTGACCTGCAGCTTCGAATCGAATTCTGCAACGCCGATGGGGAGGTTTTTTAAAAGGTCTTGATGTAGTGTCCGTTGTTTTCCAAGTTCTCGCTCTGAAGAATATGACCGTTTAAGCTGCCTTATCGAAATCAACAAGAAGGCAATACAAGTCAAGACAAGGATGGGAGCAATACTTTTAAGATTAAGGAGTACAGCAACAGGGTGGTAGCTAAAAAAATCGTAGATCTGTGTCCCAAGGTCTAAATTTAGTGCAAGAGCAGCCACCATAAATATGGATAAAATGACGGTATAACGAGTGCGTAACAAAATTGGTTGAAACAATCCTTATCCTCCATCCACCCTGGGTAAGCGATGGTATAAATTTCCGCTAAGTAATAATCGATGCGGCGTTTTTTTAATCATTACGCTTGTACTTTGAGGTGGTAATGACTCATGTCAATTGTTGAGCTCTACTTTTCCGAACTATACCTATATGGCATAAAAAATTTCTATATAGGTATAGTTCGGAATAAGAGGGCGATCAAGAAAAAGAGAGTCCTAATTTTGCAATCTTGCTCATGGGCTTTATTACCTTTGGCATCGTATACGGGACGCCTCCACCACAGCCCGTATTCTAGCCTGCCAGCTTGACTTAGTTTGGGTTTGTCAGAAGAAAGAAAAAGCAACAGCCTCCGTTTACATTAAGCTCCGTCAAGTGACGGGGCGGCACCCAAAAAATGTCCTTTAAGGGTCGAAAGCAGTCAGGTTTCATCTAGCTCAGATATCCCGATATGTCAGATCAAGTCTGAGCTACTACAGTTTAGTAATTAAATTTCATCCAGTATCTGAGCCCGTTTATCGGCATACTCTTTGTCGGTTATTAGACCTTTATCATTTAAGCTTTTCAGTGTTGTTAAACGTTTTTCCGGCGTCGGCGTGCGGGTGTCGGGTGTTGTGCTGACTGTTGTGTTGGTAGTGGGCTGGGACGGGATTATACCGTCACTGGCGAGGATTTCCCTGATTTCGTCACGCTTGGCTTCATAGGCTTGTTGCTTTTGTTTTTTCTCCTGAGCGACAAGGGCTTTTGTTGCCACTTTAAGGTCAATAACCAGCCAGTTATTGAACTTAGAGCTCTTTGTTTCAATACCACTCGTTTTAACCAGCTTAACCTTGAACTGTTTGGCTTTTTGTTTGCGGCTGCCATGGTCAAAGCTATAGCGAACAATGCCGACATGGGTTGGATCGTATGCGGCTTCAAAACCGATATCGCGGGGGCGGTCATAGTCGCCAATAATGATATTTAATCTGTTGTCTTTGTAAAATGCGCGACCTGCCACAAAAAGTTTGTCAGGCGATAATCCCAAACCTGTGGTGCGTTTTTTTTCTTTCTGCAGGGCAAAGGAGACATCCTGGTCGGGTGCTGCGTTTGATAGGCCGGTGACAAGATGTTGTGCCAGCAGATTAACCTGTTTATCTGAAAAAAGTGGTGTTGTGTCTTTTTTATTCTGAATGGTCAGTTGCCCCAGTGCTGTGCTTATCTCTTTTTCTCGTAGTTTGGCTGGGTGGTCGTTGCTACTTGTCCGGCCTTTATCCTGGGCTGTATATTTAAAATAGACATTGGTTTCTGATTGCCAGATAACGCTGTCATCCTTAAACAGGCTGAGCGCAACGCTCGGTCCGGAGATAAACAGAAGAAGCGTACACAGGACGGCGATAAGTTTATTTTTCATTAGCTTTATGACTCCGTAGCTTGATGGCAACGCTGAGGCGCGGCTTGTCTTTGAGTCTATCCCAGCAAAAAAACGCATCCAATATGACCTTGGTCTCATGCATATAGGACTAAAGATGTAGGAATGCCTGTCGGCGTTCGACTGGTTTGTAAAAGGAGAGTTTTGATGCGGGAGTGTTTTAAGACTAAAGGACTAGTTTTTTGACCACCAAAGTACACTACGAAGTGGCAAGTCACATGGATATGCTTTATTCATCGGCTGGTCTATATGGGAAGTGGGTAAGAGCATTTTTATCTTCCCGGATAGCTCGGCATCTAACCAACTCTGTTTAGTAGAGGCGAATATCATGATTTATGCACAACCTGGAACTGAAGGTGCCGTTGTTTCTGTAAAAGGACGTTACGGCAACTATATTAATGGTGACTGGGTTGCGCCAGTCAAAGGTGAGTATTTTGCAAATGTAAGTCCGGTAACTGGTGAGGCTTTTTGTGAAATTCCTCGCTCCAGTGCAGAGGATATCGAACTGGCTCTGGATGCGGCGCATGCTGCAAAAGCGAGCTGGGGTAAAACCTCGGTTACAGATCGCTCCAACTTATTGTTGAAAATTGCTGACCGCATCGAAGCTAATCTGGAGATGTTGGCCGTTGCTGACACTTGGGATAATGGTAAAGCTGTTCGTGAAACGCTGGCCGCTGATGTGCCATTGTGTGTGGATCACTTCCGTTATTACGCCGGTTGTATGCGTGCGCAGGAAGGCTCGGCTGGTGAAATTGATGAAACTACCGTTGCCTATCATTTTCATGAGCCACTGGGTGTTGTTGGCCAGATTATTCCCTGGAACTTCCCGTTGTTAATGGCGGCCTGGAAATTGGCGCCAGCATTGGTAACAGGTAACTGCGTCGTAATGAAGCCTGCTGAGCAGACCCCCTTTTCAATTTTAAAACTAATGGAAGTGATTGGAGATTTATTGCCACCCGGTGTTTTGAATATTGTGAACGGTTATGGCCGCGAAGCCGGTGAAGCGTTGGCCACCAGCAAGCGTATTGCCAAAATCGCCTTTACAGGCTCAACACCTGTTGGTGCGCACATTTTGAAATGTGCGGCTGAAAACATTATTCCTTCAACGGTTGAGTTAGGTGGTAAATCACCGAATATCTTCTTCGAAGACATCATGCAACAGGACGAAGACTACATTAATAAATGTGCTGAAGGCGCTGTGCTGGCCTTCTTCAACCAGGGTGAAGTGTGTACTTGTCCTTCTCGCGCGTTGATTCAGGAAAGTATTTACGACGAGTTTATCGCCAAAGTCATTGAGCGTTCGCAAAAAATTATCCGTGGTAATCCTCTAGATACCAATGTCATGGTGGGTGCGCAGGCATCGCAGCAACAGTTCGAAAAAATCCTAAGCTATCTGGAAATCGGCAAACAAGAAGGTGCCAAGGTGTTAATTGGTGGTAACGTCGCGAAGGTGGGTAGTGAATTTGATCAAGGTTATTATGTTGAACCGACCCTGTTCAAGGGGACCAATGATATGCGCATCTTCCAGGAAGAGATTTTTGGTCCAGTTGTCGCGGTAACGACCTTTAAAGATGAAGCTGAAGCGCTGGCCATTGCCAATGATTCGGAATTTGGTTTGGGCGCGGGCGTGTGGACTCGCGATATCAATAAGGCGTATCGCATGGGGCGTGGCATTGAAGCAGGCCGTGTATGGACTAACTGCTACCACCTGTATCCTGCGCACGCTGCTTTTGGTGGTTACAAAAAATCAGGTGTTGGCCGTGAGACGCACAAAATGATGCTGGATCACTATCAGCAAACCAAAAACTTGTTGGTGAGCTACAGCACCAGCCCATTAGGTTTCTTCTAGGCTAAGTTTTAATTTGTAAGGTTTCCCTAGGCTATAGCAACTCTACTACTCCTTCTTTTCGCTATAGTTCCAAGCTCCAGTTCTACTTGTTCTGGAGCTTTTTTTTGCCGGTGGCAAAATCGAAAATCGCTACCAACGACTGTGCAGGTTACTCCCAAAGTACAGTATTCAGCTCGTAGGCTAATGCGTAGTATGAAATTAGCTGGGGAACCAGTTGCTCGGAAAAAGATGATTTATTAATCAATCAATTGAGGAGATTTTTATGTGGACTAAGCCAGAATATATCGATTTGCGCGTCGGCTTTGAAGTTACTATGTATTTCAGTGTTCGATAGCCTGTTTGTTAGTAGCGTATAGGTTAGCGTCTATACGCTACTCATCCAAAATTCGGGAGTAGCTTTGTGAAAATACGCGTATTAGGGTCTGCTGCTGGGGGTGGATTCCCCCAATGGAACTGCAATTGCAGTAACTGTTATGGTGTACGCAACGGCGGAATAAATGCCATTTCTCGTACCCAATCTTCCATTGCCTTAAGTGTTGATGGTGAGCGCTGGATTCTTATAAACGCTTCGCCTGACATTCGTGCTCAGCTGGCAAGCTTCCCGGCTATTCAACCACGTCGCGGGCTTCGTGATACCGGTATCCATTCAGTTTTGCTGGTTGATAGTCAGATTGACCACACCACTGGATTGTTGCTGTTGCGTGAGGGTTGCCCGCTCAGTGTCTATGCTACCGATATGGTGCATCAGGATTTAACAACCGGTTTTCCCATCTTCAAAATGCTGGAAAGCTGGAACGGCGGGATCGATTATCATCAGTTGCCCGTCGATGGTTCAACCTTCCAAATAGAGGGCGTTGAACAATTACGTTTTACGGCGGTTCCGCTCAGCGGTAAAGCTCCGCCTTATTCTCCGCATCGCCACGACCCTCACATCGGTGACAACATCGGCTTGTATGTTGAGGACCTGATCGAGGGAACTTCACTGTTTTATGCCCCTGGTTTGGGCGGCATGGATGATCGTCTGCTGGACATCATGAGACAAAGTGACTGCCTGTTATTGGATGGCACCTTCTGGCGCGAAGACGAAATGATTTTTGCTGGTGTCGGCACCAAGCTCGCTGCGGAGATGGGACACCTGCCCCAGTCAGGGGAAGGTGGCATGATCGATGTACTGAAGCCATTAACAGAACAACGCAAAGTACTTATTCATATTAACAATACCAATCCGATTCTGGTGGATGATTCGCCGGAGCGACGTCAGCTTGATGAGGAGGGTATCGAGGTATCCTACGATGGCCTGGAGATTGATTTAAGCGCTTGTCAGACGATGGGTAAAGTTTCAAGCGGGGGACTTTCTTAATGAACCATTCAATCACAAATGAGCCGCTGAGCCGCTCGGAGTTTGAAGAAAAATTACGTGCCAAGGGTGCGCTGTATCACATTCACCACCCTTACCATGTGGCGATGTACGATGGCAGCCTGACACCGGCACAGATTCGTGGCTGGGTAGCCAACCGCTACTATTACCAGATTCAGATTCCTATTAAAGATGCCGCTGTGATGGCTAACTGCCCGGATCAAGCGGTTCGAAAACATTGGGTGCAACGTATTTTGGATCATGACGGTTATGGCGATGATCCGGGTGGCATTGAGGCCTGGTTATGCCTTGGCGAGGCCGTTGGCTTGTGTCGTGAAGAGGTACAGGATTTACGTCATGTGTTGCCAGGTGTGCGTTTTGCTGTGGATGCTTACGTCAATTTTGCCCGCCGCGCTACTTGGCAGGAGGCGGCCTGTTCGTCATTGACCGAGATGTTTGCGCCGCAGATTCATCAGAGTCGTCTTGATACCTGGCCGGATAATTATCCCTGGATTGAAGCGCAGGGTTTGGGCTATTTCCAGAAACGTTTGAGTGAAGCGCGCCGCGATGTGCAGCATGGCTTGGCGATTACGCTGGACCATTTCACCAGCGCAGAGCAACAGCAGCAAGCGCTGGAAATTTTGCAGTTCAAGCTGAATGTGTTGTGGACTATGCTGGATGCCATGACCATGGCCTATGTACATGAAACCCCTCCGTTTCATAGTTGTGAAACGGTGCCTCAGAGCGAAGAAGAGCAAGCACGCGAGGTGGACTTTGCTTGAAAAAACGGCCGTGCCCGCGCTTCGTAATCACTTCCGTTTTCAATGGGAGCCAGCCCAGGATTGCCATGTATTGCTCTATCCAGAGGGCATGATCAAACTCAACGGCAGTGCTGGTGAAATCATGTCCTGCTGTGACGGGGAACGCACAATCGACGGTATCATTGATATGTTGGCAGCAAAATTCCCGGAAGCACCTGATCTCTCCGCAGATATTTTAGACTTTTTTAAGGTGGCCCATGAACAGCAATGGATCGACTTCAGCTAATCGCCCCGGACCTCCTCTGTGGCTGCTTGCGGAACTGACCTACCGTTGTCCGTTGCAGTGTCCCTATTGTTCCAATCCCACTAATTTGGCGGCCATCAAAGATGAGATGAGCACCGATCAATGGTTGCAGGTGATTCGTCAGGCACGAGAGATGGGTGCTGCCCAACTGGGCTTTTCCGGTGGTGAGCCGCTGGTACGTCAGGATCTGGAAGAGTTGGTGGCCGAGGGCCGCAAGCTCGGTTATTACACCAATTTGATTACCTCGGGAATGGGGCTAACGGATGAGCGTGTCGCGGCTCTGAGGGACGCCGGGCTGGATCATATTCAACTCAGCTTTCAGTCCAGTTCCGAAGAAATTAATAATACCTTTGCCGGTAGCGGTAAAGCCTTTGAGCAAAAGCTGAAGATAGCCAAGGCCGTTAAGGCGCAGGGTTATCCGATGGTGCTTAATTTTGTATTGCATCGCCATAATATTGATCAGGTTGGTGAAATGCTGGCGCTGTCCGAAGCGCTGGATGCTGACTATGTGGAGCTGGCTAATACCCAGTACCACGGCTGGGCGCTCAATAACCGGGATTCATTAATGCCCAGCGTTGAGCAACTGGAGCGTGCGGAAGCGGTCACTAATGCCTATCGTGACAAACACAAGGGCGGTATGAAGCTGTATTTTGTGGTCCCTGATTATTACGAAACGCGCCC